>LNFM01003978.1_pt1 | contig 74486 bp, 71 predicted proteins | sample 596031 | NCBI WGS metagenome assembly LNFM01 (sample SAMN04254537, study PRJNA301005) | activated carbon metagenome | isolation source: dual media filters at the Ann Arbor, Michigan drinking water treatment plant | place: USA: Ann Arbor
GAGTGGCGCGCTCCCAGCCATGAGCTTCCCTCTCGCAGCGCCACCATTTTCTCAGCATCGTGGTGCGCGCCGGCGTGCTGGGGGTCTCCCCACGAAGTGGGGAGGTGTCCCGCGTCACAGCGGGACGGAGGGGTCATGAGCCACAGTCGTGATGCTAATGACCCCTCCGTCGCCGGTTACGGCGACACCTCCCCAGCGAAGCTGGGGAGGCGGGTTTTATCCACCAGGCCGTCGCCTTGCGGGCGCGGCACCGGCGTGCTTAACGTCGCGCTTTAGTGACAACAAAATGGGCGGGCGTGCCGAGGTTGCCCCATCTTCTCGGCATCGAAGGTCTTGCGCCTGATACGATTTCGGGCCTGCTCGACCTTTCCGAAAGCTACATCGACCAGAACCGGTCCATCGACAAACGGCGCGACCTGCTGTCGGGCCGCACCGTGATCAATCTCTTCTTCGAGAACTCGACACGCACGCGCACCAGCTTCGAGGTCGCCGCCAAGCGGCTGGGCGCCGACGTGATCAACATGGACGTCGCCACATCGTCGGTACGGAAAGGCGAGACCCTGCTCGACACCGCGATGACGCTGAACGCCATGCGACCCGACGCCATCGTCGTGCGGCACAGCGAATCGGGCGCCGTCAATCTCCTGGCGCAGAAGGTCAACTGCGCCGTCATCAACGGCGGCGACGGCCAGCACGAGCATCCGACGCAGGCGCTGCTCGATGCCCTCACCATCCGCCGGCGGCGCGGCAGCCTGCAGGGCCTGCTGGTGGCGATCTGCGGCGACATCATGCACAGCCGGGTCGCCCGGTCGAACATCCACCTGCTGCAGATCATGGGCGCGCGGGTGCGCGTCGTCGGCCCGCCGACCCTGATGCCGGCCGACATCGAGCGGATGGGCGTCGAGGTCCACTACAGCATGAAGACCGGCCTCAGCGACGTCGACATCGTGATGATGCTGCGCCTGCAGACCGAGCGCATGCAGGGCACGTTCGTGCCGTCGATCAGCGAGTATTTCCGCTTCTTCGGCCTCGACCACGAGAAGCTCGAGATCGCCAAGCCCGACGCCCTGATCATGCATCCCGGCCCGATGAATCGCGGCGTCGAGATCGACTCCGAGGTCGCCGACGACATCGACCGCTCGGTCATCCACGAGCAGGTCGAGATGGGCGTGGCGGTGCGCATGGCCTGCCTCGATGCGCTGATCGGCGGGCGCCGCAATGCGCTCGCGGGGGCGGCGGCGTGAGCGGCGCCATCGATCCCGGCGCGCCGCAGCACAGCGGGTCGACCGCCTATATCAACGCCCACATCGTCGATCCCCTCGGCGATGCCGAATATCACGGCGCCGTGCTGATCAGCGACGGCAAGATCGCCGATTACGGGCCCCAGCTGTTCGCCTCGGGTGCGCCCTACGGCATCCAGTCGATCGACTGCCGCGGCCTCCGCCTTGCCCCCGGCCTGGTGGATACGCGCGTCCACACCGGCGAGCCGGGCGAGGAGCACAAGGAGACGCTGAAGAGCGCCGCCGCCGCCGCCGCCGTCGGCGGCATCACCTCGATGGTGCTGCTGCCCGACAACGAGCCGCCGTTCGACGACGCCTCGCTGATCGAGTTCGTCGCCCGCCGCGCCCGCCAGATCAAGCTCACCAACATGTATGCCTACGGCGCCCTGACGGCCGGGCTGGAGGGCAAGGAGCTGGCCGAGATCGGCTTGCTCGCCGAGGCTGGCGCCGTGGCCTTCACCGATGCCGATCACGCGGTCGGCAGCGCCCAGGTGATGCGCCGCGCGCTCTACTATGCCAAGGCTTTCGATGCCCTGATCGTTCACCTGCCGCAGGAACCGACGCTTTCCGGCGGCGTGATGACGAGCGGCGAGATGGCGACGCGCCTTGGCCTGTCGGGCAACCCGCCGCTCGCCGAGGTGATCATGGTCGAGCGCGACATCCGTCTGGCCGAGATGTCGGGCGGACGGCTGCACCTCACCAAGATATCGACCGCCGAGTCGATCGCCGCCATCGCCGCCGCCAAGGCGCGCGGCCTGCGCCTCACCTGCGATACTGCAGCGCCTTACTTCGCGCTGAACGACCTCGCGGTTGGCGACTACCGCACCTTCGGCAAGCTGGTGCCGCCGCTGCGCGCCGAGAAGGATCGCCTGGCCGTCGTCGAAGGGCTGCGCGACGGCACCATCGACGCCATCGTCTCCGACCACCGGCCGCAGGACCAGGACAGCAAGCGCGTGCCGTTCGCCCAGGCCGAGCCGGGCGGCATCGGGCTCGAGACCCTGCTGCCGATCTCGCTCGAGCTGGTGCACAACGGCTACCTCACCCTGCCGCATCTGTTCCGCCTGCTGTCGAGCACGCCGGCGCGGCTGTTCGGCCTGCCCGGCGGCAAGCTCGCCAAGGGGGCGCCCGCCGACCTCGTCGTCTTCGATGCGGACCATGCCTGGCGGGTCGACCGCAACGAGCTGTGGAGCAAGACCAAGAACACGCCGTTCGACGAGCGGCCGGTGCAGGGCCGCGTCATGGCCACCATCGTCGGCGGCCGCACGATCTACCGCGACGACGGCTTCGTCACGGCCGCGCGCGCAGCCTAGACATCGCCCGGAAAACCGCCTCCAAACCGCCATCTCGTCTGGTATTGTCGCCGCCGCGTCCCGACCGTCGCTTCCGCAAGGGCATCCCATGCTTCGAACCTCTCTCTGCTTCGCCGCCGCGCTGGCGGCGGTGGCCGTCCCAGGCCATGCACAGCAGCGTGGCCAGTCGCGCGACGACCTGCTCGACGCGCTGACGCGGCACATCCAGATCTGCGCCGAGATCACCGACACCCAGCAGCGCCTGTCCTGCTACGACCGCCTGCAGACGCAGGTCGGCGGCGTGGCCCCGCAGCCGGCGGTTACGCCGACACCGATCCAGTCGGCACAGCCGCAGACGCCGCCGCAGCCGCAACCCCAGCCAACGACCGGCACGTCGATCAACAGCGCGCCGCTGACGCCGACGCCGCTCACGCCGACGCCCCTGTCGCCTCAGCCTCAGCCATTGGCCGTGCCGGGTGGCGGCATGGCCACCCTGCCGCAGTCGCCGGGTGGCGGCGCGCGCGATCCCGATGCCGCGTTCGATCCACGCACGGCGACGACGTCGCAGCCGGGACAGACGGGCCCGCGGCCGCAAACCTCGATGCGACGGACGGGCCCGCGAGCCATTCCCGGTGCATCGAGCGCGCAGCCCCTGGTGAGCCTTGGCGCCGCCAACCTGACCTACGGGCCGACGCGTTACTGGCAAGTCACCGTGACGCTCACGTCCAACACGCCGCGGGCCGTCAACGCGCAGGCGGAATGCACCTTCATGAATGCCGGGCGGCCGGTCGGCACCGACTATCTGGGGCCAGTCATGATCCAGCCTGGCGAGCAGATCACCGCCGAGCTGATCGGCCCGCCCACCACGACCTACGTCGATTCGAGCAATTGCAAGCTCCTGAGCCCCTGAGCCGATGGCCTCGACGCTGCTCGTCCTGCTGGCCCCCTTCCTGCTCGGCTATCTGCTGGGCTCGATCCCGTTCGGCCTGCTGCTGACCAGGGCCGCAGGGCTTGGCGACATCCGCAAGGTCGGCTCGGGAAACATCGGCGCGACCAACGTCCTGCGCACCGGGCGCAAGGGCCTGGCCGCGGCGACCCTTCTGCTCGACGCGCTGAAAGGCGTCGTGGCCGTGCTGATCGCCGACCAGATCGGCGAGCTTGCCGCCGTGGGCGCTGCGGCCGGCGCCGTGATCGGCCACATGTTCCCGGTGTGGCTGTCGTTCAAGGGCGGCAAGGGCGTCGCGACGACGCTCGGCATCATGTGGGGCCTGTCGTGGCCGGTCGGGGCGATCGCCTGCGCCGCCTGGCTCGTGGTCGCGGCCCTGTTCCGCTACTCGTCGCTGGCAGCCTTGCTCGCCGTCGTGATCGCCGCGATCGCCGCCTGGTTCTTCACCGACCCGCGCGCCGCCACGCTGCTCACGCTCCTCGTGCCGCTCGTCTGGGTGCGCCACCACGAGAACATCGGCCGCCTGCTGAAGGGCACCGAGACCAGGATCGGCCAGCGCGCCAAGCCTGCAGCGGGCTAGAGTGGCATTTTCCTGTGATTGTCGTGCTCTTCCGGACCGCGAGCGTCTCGCTCGCTCAGAGGCATGAAGAGTTGAACGCGATCCTTCTCTAAGCTCGACCGGCTTCCACCTGAACCGATCACCTTGCGCTTCAACGCTGTCGCCGTCAGGCCGGCGCAGAGTCTTGCTTCCGGCGGCCGGCTCCGCCGGGGGCCTTCTCGGCCAGGCGCATGCGCTGCTTGCCGCGCCCGCGCTCACCCACCGGCTGGAAACCTGCCGCCTCGAACATCGGGATCGTGCCGGTCCAGGCGAAAGCCGCCGGGATGGACTTCCCGAAATTGCCGGGGCGCACCGGGTAGGCCTCGATCACGGTGCCGCGGCGGCGCCGCACCGCGGCGACCGCCGCCGCGATCAAGGCCGATGCGACGCCCCGCCGGCGATAGCCCGCCTTGACGAAGAAACACGGCAGCGACCACACCCGGTCGGCGTCGTCGCAGGCGAGTGTCGGCGCGCGGTCGAGCTTGGCAAGCTCGCGGCGACGGTCGAAGGCCGCCCAGCCGACCGGCACGCCGTCGACATAGGCAAGAACGCCATGCGCGCGGCCGCCTTCGACCAGGGCCCGGAAGCGGCGCCTGTTGACCGCGCCCTTCGTCTCCGACCAATCCTCGCCGCGCTCCTGGCGCCAGAACATGCACCAGCAGCCGCCACAGGCGCCGTTGCCGCCGAACAGAACCTCCAGATCGGGCCACAGGTCGGCCGTGAGCTCGCGTGTCGTCAGCGTCGGATCCATGGTGCGAGTGTGACGTCGTTGCAGCCCGCCGTCGACGCACCATTGATCGACGTTCGGCTGGTCGCTAGGGTCGGTCGGCGTCACAACCTATGCAGGAGGCAATGGCCATGTTCGTTGCTCGTATGGCCGCGCTCGTGGCGGCCGCCCTAAGCGTGGCCTCGGTGGCCGACGCCAAGACCTTGCGCTGGGCCAGCCAGGGCGATGCCCTGACCCTCGACCCGCACGCGCAGAACGAAGGGCCGACCTCGGCCATGAATGCGCATGTCTACGAGGCCCTGATCAGCCGCGATCCGTCGCTCAGCAAGGTCCCCGGCCTGGCCCTGTCGTGGAAGCCGATCGCCTCGGAGGTCTGGGAATTCAAGCTCAGGCCCGACGTCAAGTTCAGCGACGGCACGCCGTTCACCGCCGACGACGTGGTCTTCAGCTACCAGCGCGCGGTGGCGCCGACCTCCGATTTCCGTTCCTACATCTCTTCGGTCAAGGAGGTGAAGGCGATCGACCCTCTGACCGTCCACATCGTGACCAACGGGCCCAACCCCATCCTGCCCGACTACACGACCTCGATCCTCATCATGTCCAAGGCCTGGGCGGAGAAGCACAACGTCGCCAAGCCGCAAAGCTACAAGGACAAGGAAGAGACCTTCGCGGTGCGCAACGCCATGGGCACGGGCCCCTACATGGTGAAGCAGCGCGATCCCGACGTGCGTACGGTCTTGGTCAAGAATCCGACCTACTGGGGCGCCAAGGAATTTCCCAACTATCCCGACGAGCTGGTCTACACGCCTGTCAAGGAGCCGGCGACGCGCGTCGCCGCGCTGATCTCCGGCCAGGTCGATTTCGTGCTCGACGCGCCGTTGCAGGATATCGCCCGCATCAAGCAGACGCCTGGCCTCAAGACCGAGGAGACCGCGCAGGTGCGCTCGATCTTCCTCGGCCTCGACGTCGGCTCCAAGGAGCTGAAATACTCCGACGTCAAGGGCAAGAACCCGTTCGCCGACAAGCGCGTGCGCCAGGCCATGTACCAGGCGATCGACATCGCCGCGATCAAGGCCAAGGTGATGCGCAACTTCGCGGCGCCAGCCGGCCTGATCACCTCGCCGGGCGTGCACGGCTACACCAAGGAGCTCGACCAGCGCCCGAAGTACGACGTCGCTGCGGCCAAGAAGCTGATGGCCGAAGCCGGCTATCCCAACGGCTTCTCGGTGACGCTCGACTGCCCGAACGACCGCTACAACAACGACGAGCAGATCTGCCAGGCCGTGACGGCGATGCTGGCGCAGATCGGCATCAAGGTCGACCTGCAGGCACGTTCCAAGACGCTGCATTTCCCGAAGCTGCAGAAGTCGGACTCGAGCATGTACCTGCTGGGCTGGGGCGTGCCGACGCTGGATTCACACTATGTCTTCACCTTCCTGTACCAGACAAACAACGCGGCCAAGAAGGTCGGCGGCTGGAACTTCACCGGCTACAGCAATCCGCGCCTCGACGAGCTGGCCGACGGCATGCTGAAGGAGGTCGACCAGGCCAAGCGCGACAAGATGGTCGCCGAGGCATGGCAGATCGCCGTCCTCGACATCCCCTACCTGCCCCTGCACCACCAGCTCATCGTCTGGTCGATGAGCGACAAGGTGACGATCCCGATCTTCGCCAACGATTCTCCGAACTTCAAGTACGCGACGATCAAGTGAGCTCTTGTCGCCTCCCCAGCTTCGCCGGGGAGGCTCTTGTCTCCTCCCCAGCGAAGCTGGGGAGGTGTCGCGGTAATCCGCGACGGAGGGGTCATGAGCCATGGCCCCCGGCGCCTCTCGTGACTCATGACCCCTCCGTCGCCGTAAGACGGCGACACCTCCCCACTGCGTGGGGAGGGTAAGACAATGCTCGCCTTCATCGTCTCGCGTCTGTTGCAGTCGCTCGCCGTCATGCTGGCGGTGTCGTTCCTGTGCTTCGTGCTGTTCAACTTCGTGGGCGACCCGGTGAACAACATGGTCGGCCAGGAGGCCTCGCCGGCCGAGCGCGCCGAGATGCGCCGCGACCTCGGGCTCGAGGACTCGGTCGTCGTCCAGTTCGCCCGTTTCCTCGGCAACGCGGCGACCGGGAACTTCGGCAAGAGCTACCGCCTCGCCCGCCCCGTCTCCGACCTGATCGTCGAGCGTATGCCGGCGACGCTCGAGCTGGTCCTGGTGGCCGCCGTGCTGGCACTCGCCATGGGCATCCCGCTCGGCGTGCTGACGGCCCTGCGACGGCGCAGCATCGACAGCACCGCCATCATGACCTTCTCGCTGGCCGGGGTGGCGATGCCAACCTTCGTGATCGGCATCCTGCTGATCTACATCTTCTCGGTGGAGTGCAAGAGCTGGGCGCCGGCGATCGGCCTGCCGGCCGACTGGTGCTTCCCGTCGTTCGGCCGCGGCACCACGGTGCAGGTCGGCGGCTGGAGCTCGGGCCTGCTGACGGCCGCCGGCCTCAAGGCGATCGTGCTGCCGGCCTTCACCCTGTCGCTGTTCCAGATGACGCTGGTGCTGCGCCTGGTGCGCTCGCAGATGCTCGAGGTGCTGCGCACCGACTACATCAAGTTCGCGCGCGCCCGCGGCCTCACCGACCGCGCCGTGCATTTCCGCCATGCATTGAAGAACACGCTGCTGCCGGTCATTACCGTGATAGGGATCCAGGTCGGTGGCCTGATCGCCTTCTCGATCATCACCGAGACTGTCTTCCAGTGGCCGGGCATGGGTCAGCTCTTCATCCAGTCGGTGCAGTTCGCGGATATCCCGGTGATGGCGGCCTACCTGGTGATGGTCTCCCTGCTGTTCGTGACCATCAATTTCTTCGTCGACCTGCTCTATGCCGCGATCGACCCGCGGCTCCGGCTCGACCGCGCCCAGCTCGGCACGGCCGGCGGCTGAAGCGGATGCCCAGGACCGCCGCCGCGCTCCCGTGGGCGCTGATCGCTGCCGCCTGCTTCGGCTCGTTCGCCGCGTCGTCGAGCGGCACCACGCGCGCGCCCTTCCTGCTCGACATGGCGACCGATCTCGATGTGTCGATGCCGCTGGTCGCCAATCTCGTGTCTCTGACCTCGATAACCTGGGGCGTGACCTCTGCGGTGGCCGGCTGGCTGTCGGACCGCATCGGGCGGCGGGTCGTCCTGGTCGCCGCCCCGTTCGCGCTCGCGCTTTCCCTGCTCGCGCAGGCGCTCGCCGGCTCGTTCTTCTGGGTCGCCGTGTGGTCGGCGGTCGGCGGCGCCTGCGCCGGCGCCTTCACCGGCACGGTCTTCGCCGAGGTGTCCGCCCGCGTGCCCGACAGCCAGCGCGGACGGGCGCTCGGCTGGGTGATGAGCGGCCAGTCGCTCACCTTGCTGGTCGGGATCCCGATGGCCGCGGCGGTCGGATCCCTGGTCGGCTGGCGCGGCTGGTTCTGGTGCATGGGCGGCATCGCCCTGGTCGCCAGCCTCGGCCTGCTGGCCACCGTGGGACGCGGCTCCGCCGGTCACGTCCGTGGAATGGTTCGCCGTCCCTTCCGGGCCGCGCTGTCACGCCAGGTCCTCGGCCTGCTCGCGACCGGTGTCGCCGAGCGCATCTGCTACGGGTTGGCCGCCGTCTACTTCGCGACCTTCCTCCAGGCAACCTACAAGCTCGGCCTCGCCCAGGTCGCCCTGCCGCTGGCGATCTTCGCCATCGGTAACGTCGCCGGTACCATCCTGGGTGGCCAGCTCGCCGACCGCGTGCGCGACCGCCTCGGGACCTTCGCGCTCGCCATGGCGCTCTCGGGCATCGCCTGCATCGCCCTATTCCTGTGGTATCCCAGCGCCGAGATGTCGGTCGCCCTGGGTTTCATCTATGTGTTGCTGAATGCGCTGGGTCGGCCATCCTACATGGCGGCCCTGGCCTCCGTGCCCGACGACGTGCGCGGGACGGTGCTGGGGCTCAACGGTGCGTCGGCGAGCGTCGGCTGGATGGGCGCCGCCGCCCTGGGAGCGGCCATGATCGGATGGGTGGGCTTCGAAGGCTTCGCGTACCTCGGCGCAGCGCTGGCGGCAGCCGGCGCCATCGGCGCCCTGCTCTGCCGGCCGAGGGCCGCATGAGCGACACCACCACCTTCGCCCGGCTGCGCGAGTCGGACATCTGGTGGAGCTTCCGCAACTCGCCCATCACGATCGTCGCCGCCATCGTGACTGCCGTCTATTTCACCGCGGCGATCCTGGCGCCGTGGGTGGCGCCCTACGACCCGTTCGACGTCAAGTCGCTCAACCTGATGGATGCCTTCACGCCGCCGGCCTGGGCCGAGGCGGGCAGCGCCAAGCATCTGCTGGGTACCGACAATCAGGGGCGCGACGTGCTGTCGGCCATCCTCTACGGCAGCCGGGTTTCGCTGATGATCGGGCTGGCGGCGATCGTGCTGTCGGTCACGACCGGCGTGCTGCTCGGCCTGATGGCGGGCTTCCGTGGCGGCTGGGCCGAGGCCGTGGTGATGCGCCTGGCCGACATCCAGCTGACCGTGCCGGCCATCCTGATCGCGCTCACGCTCGATGGCGTCGCCCGCGTGGTGCTGCCCAAGAACGTGCACGATGAGATCGCCATCTGGGTGCTGGTCGTGTCGATCGGCTTTGCCTACTGGCCCCAGTTCGCCCGCGTCACGCGGGCCACGACGCTGGCCGAGAAGAACAAGGACTACGTCAACGCCGCGCGCATCATCGGCGTGCCGGGAGCCCGCATCGCGCTTACCCATGTGCTGCCCAATGCCTGGGGCCCGGTCCTGGTGATCGCCACCATCGAGCTGGCGCTCGCCATCATCGCCGAGGCCTCGCTGTCCTATCTCGGCGTCGGCATGCCGGCCACGCAGCCCTCTCTCGGAACGCTGATCCGCATCGGCAACGCCTTCCTGTTCTCCGGCGAATGGTGGATCGCGATCTTCCCGGCGCTGGCACTGGTCATCCTGTCCCTGGCGGTCAATCTCCTAGGCGATTGGCTGCGCGATGCTCTCAATCCAAAGTTGCGCTGATTTCAACTTCAGATTGATTTACAGGTTCATGTATCGCGGTTAGGTTCGCGATATGTTCGATGGCTCCTTTTCGTCCCAGGCGGACGCGGCGGAACGCCGGATGCGCATCCGGCTGGCGCGCAGCCCGCGGATCGGCCCCGTCACCTTCCATGAAGCACTGCAGCATTTCGGTTCAGCGCGGCGGGCGGCGGCCGACCTGCCCATCGTCCCCGATTCGGAAGTCGGGCGAGAAGAAGCCAGCCTCGTCAAGGCCGGCGGCCAATTCGTCGTGCTGGGCGACCCCTCCTATCCGTCCGCCCTGGCGGCTCTTCCGGATGCACCGCCGGTGCTGTCCGCGGTCGGCAATCTCGCCCTGCTCGACCGGCCGACCGTAGCCGTTGTCGGCGCGCGGGACGCCTCGCTGGCCGGCTGCCGCCTGGCCAGCGACCTGTCCGTTGCGCTGGGCGCCGCCGGATTCACGATCGCTTCCGGCCTGGCGCGCGGCATCGACGCCGCGGCGCACCGGGCTGCCCTGGCCACCGGCACCATAGCGGTACTGGCCGGCGGCATCGACCAGGTCTACCCCGCCCAGAACTCCCGCCTGCACGCCGAGATCGCGCGCGAGGGCCTGCTGCTCAGCGAGGCCGCCTGGGGGACGCCGCCGGTCGCGCGCTGTTTCCCGCGACGCAACCGCATCGTGAGCGGCCTGTCGGCTGGCGTGGTGGTGATCGAGGCAGCTGCCCGTTCCGGCTCACTGATCACCGCGCATCGCGCTGCCGAACAGGGCCGGGAAGTCTTCGTCGCCCCCGGCTCGGCGGCCGACCCGCGCTACGAAGGCTCCAATTCCCTTATTAAGGATGGGGCTATTTTGCTGCGCCACATCAACGATATTCTGAGTGTGCTCGGGCGGTCACAATGCCCCTTCCAACCCCTTGGCAAACCAAGCCGAAAGCCGGCCGAACCGGGTGTCGCCAAGGTCCTCGCCGCCCTCGGCTCTGTCCCCACTGCGGTTGACGAACTGGTGCGCCGATGCCAAGTGTCCGCCGCCGCCATGGCGGAGGTCCTGCTGGCCCTTGAGCTGGAGGGCCGCCTGGAACGGCACCGGGGTAACCGCGTATCTCTGATTTAATTCAGTGATTTAGCTCCGGTCCATGATGTCATACTGGAGCATGTTTCGACGATGGACGTGTTGGTCGTCGAGTCCCCGGCCAAGGCAAAGACCATTGGTAAATATCTCGGCCCCGGCTACACCGTGCTGGCCTCGTACGGCCACGTGCGCGACCTGCCGGCCAAGGACGGGTCAGTGCGGCCGGACGAGGATTTCGCCATGGATTGGGAGGTCGATGCCCAGTCCCAGAAGCGGCTCGATGCCATCGCCCAGGCGGTGAGAAGCGGCAGCAAGCTCTATCTCGCCACCGACCCGGACCGCGAGGGCGAGGCCATCTCCTGGCATGTCCGCGACGTGCTCAAGCGCAAGAAGGCGCTGGAGGGCGTCGACGTCAAGCGCGTCACCTTCAACGCCATCACCAAGCAGTCGGTCCTGACGGCGGTGGCCCATCCGCGCGAGCTCGACCAGCCGCTGATCGACGCCTATCTGGCGCGCCGCGCTCTCGACTACCTGGTAGGCTTCACGCTCTCCCCCGTGCTGTGGCGCAAGCTGCCGGGCAGCCGCTCGGCCGGCCGCGTGCAATCGGTGGCGCTGCGCCTGATCTGCGAGCGCGAGGCCGAGATCGAGGTCTTCAAGACCCGCGAATACTGGACCGTCGACGTACTGTTCGGCACGGCCAGGCAGCAGACGCTGAAGGCCCGCCTGACCCATCTCGACGGCCGCAAACTCGACCGCTTCGATCTGCCGACGCAGGAGCGCGCCGAACAGGCACGGCACGAGATCGAACGCCGCGCCTTCTCGGTGCAGTCTGTCGACCGCCGCCAGCTAAAGCGCAACCCGCCGCCACCTTTCATCACCTCGACCCTGCAGCAGGAGGCCTCGCGCAAGCTGGGGCTCGGTGCTGCCGCCGCCATGCGCGTCGCCCAACGCCTCTATGAAGGCGTCGACATCGGCGGCGAGACAGTCGGCCTGATCACCTACATGCGCACCGACGGCGTCCAGCTGGCGCCCGAGGCGATCGGCGAGACCCGCCGGCTGATCGAAAGCAAGTACGGCGCCGACTACGTGCCGGAGAAGCCGCGCGTCTATTCCTCCAAGGCCAAGAATGCCCAGGAGGCGCACGAGGCGATCCGCCCGACCGACCTGTTCCGCACGCCGCAGGACGTTGCCGCCTACCTCGACCGCGACCAGCTCGGCCTCTACGAGCTGATCTGGAAGCGCACCGTCGCCAGCCAGATGGAAAGCGCCGTGCTCGACCAGGTGACGGTCGACATCGCGAGCGGCGACAAGACCGTGCAGCTGCGCGCCACCGGCTCGGTCGTCAAGTTCAACGGGTTCCTCACGCTGTACGACGAGGGCCGCGACGACAAGAGCGAAGACGAGGAGTCCGGCGCCATCCTGCCGGACGTCGCCCCGGACGAGGCGCTGGACCGCCGCGACATCCTCCCAGAGCAGCATTTCACCGAGCCGCCGCCGCGTTATTCCGAGGCCAGCCTGGTAAAGAAGCTGGAGGAGCTCGGCATTGGCCGGCCCTCGACCTACGCCAGCATCATCGAGGTTCTGCAGAAGCGGAATTACGTCCGGATCGACCGCAAGCGTTTCGTGCCGGAGGATCGCGGCCGCATCGTCACCTCGTTCCTGCAGACCTATTTCCCGCGCTACGTCGAATACAACTTCACCGCCCATCTCGAGGAAGAGCTCGACGAAATCTCGGACGGCAAGATCGACTGGCGGCAGGTGCTGCGCGAGTTCTGGACCGCCTTCTCTGCGGCGGTCGGCGAGACCAAGGAGCTGCGCGTCAAGGAAGTGCTCGACAGGCTCGACGAGGAGCTCGGGCCTCACTTCTTCCCGGCCAACGACAATGGCGACGGCCAAGGGAGCGGCAAGAGCCCGCGCGACTGCCCGTCCTGCGCCAACGGCCGGCTCGGCCTGAAGCTCGGCAAGTTCGGCGCCTTCATCGGCTGCTCGAACTATCCCGAGTGCCGCTTCACCCGCAAGCTCGGCATCGTCGACGCGGAGGCCGATGCCGCGACCGGGGCCAACCTGGAAGGGCCGAAGATCCTCGGCATCGATCCGGTGAGCGGCAAGCCGGTGACGCTGCGCAACGGCCCCTACGGCCTTTACGTGCAACTCGGCGAGCCGGAGGGCAAGGAGAAGCCGCGCCGGCAATCGTTGCTCAAGGGCATGACGCCGGACGACGTCGCGCTCGAACGCGCGCTTGCCCTGCTCGCCCTGCCGCGCGAGCTGGGGGCGCACCCCGACGACGGGCAACCGATCCTGGCCGGCGTCGGCCGCTTCGGCCCCTACGTCAAGCACGGCACCAAGTACAAGACGATCCCGGCCGACGAGAGCGTGCTGGACATCGGCATGAACCGCGCCGTGGCCCTGCTCGCCGAGGCGAAGAGCGCCGCCCGAGGCCGAGCCGCCGTCAAGCCGGTCCGGATCGTCGGCAACCATCCGGCCGACGATGCCCCGATCGAGCTCTATGACGGCCGATACGGTCCGTACGTCAAGCACGGCGGCATCAATGCCACCGTGCCCAACAGCATCGATCCGCCCAGCCTGACCGTCGATCAGGCCGTCGCGCTCCTCGCCGAGCGAGCCGCCAAGGGTGGCGGCCGGCCGGCACGCGGGCGGAAAAAGCAGGCCAACGGCGCGGCGGACAATACCAACGGAGCTGCGCCGAAGATCGCCAAGGCCAAGAAGAAGGCCGCGCCCAAGCGCAAGGCCGCCGCCAGGGCGAAAGGCGATTCGCCTCCGCGCACCGGGACAGATGGCTAAGGGCACCGTCCCGACCCGCGACGAACTGCTGGCTTTCATTCGCGAAAGCGCCACGCCTGTCGGCAAGCGCGAGATTGCGCGTGCCTGGGGCCTCAAGGGCGACCAGCGCATCGCGCTGAAGGAGATGCTGCGCGACCTGCGCGACTCGGGCGATATCGCCGCGGATCGCGCCAAGACCTTTCGCGATCCCGGCGCGCTGGCCGACGTCGCGGTGCTGGAGATCGTGCGGGTCGACGACGACGGCCACCTGATCGCCCTGCCGCTGCGCCACGACGACGCCAAGGACGGCCCGCCGCCGCACATCGAGATCGCTCAGGCCGCTTCGCGCGGCGGCCCGGCCCCGGCGGTCGGCGACCGGGTGCTCGCCAACCTCAAGCGGCGTGGCAAGACGAGCTACGAAGCACGCGTCATCCGCCGCCTGGGCAGCGGCCCGCGCAAGATCCTCGGCCTCTACGAAGAACCCGACGGGCGCAATGGACTCGGCCTGGTTACCCCCACCGATCGCAAGCTGCGCAGCAGCTTCGACGTCCGCCCGGCCGACAGGAACGGCGCCCAGCCGGGTGACATCGTCTGGGTCGAGGCGACCGGGGGTTCGCTGACGCGGCGCGCCCGGGTCCTCGAACGGATCGGCGCAATGAGCGATCCGCGCACTGTCAGCCTGATCGCCATCGCCGCGAACGACATTCCCGTCGACTTCCCGGCGGCAGCCGTCGCCGAAGCCGAGCGTGCCCGGGCCACCCCGCTCGGCCTCCGGCTCGACCTGCGCGGCACGCCGCTGGTCACGATCGACGGCGAGGACGCCCGCGACTTCGACGACGCGGTATTTGCCGAGCCCGATCCCGACCACCCCGGCGGCTGGCGGCTGGTGGTCGCGATCGCCGACGTCGCCTCGTACGTCCGCCCCGACAAGCCGCTCGATCACGCCGCCTATCGCCGCGGCACGTCGGTGTACTTCCCCGACCGGGTCGTGCCGATGCTGCCCGAGGCGCTGTCCAACCACTGGTGCTCGCTGGTGCCGGGCGAGGACCGGCCGGTGCTGGCGGTCGAGATGTGGATCGATGCCGAGGGCCAGCTCAAACGTCATCGCTTCCACCGCGCCATGATGCGGTCGGCCGCGCGGCTCACCTACCTCAGGGTCCAGCGCGCCATGGACGGCAGCCCCGATCCGGAGATCGCGCCGCTGATGGAGCACACGATCCGCCCGCTTTATGGCGCGTACCGGGTCCTGCTCGAGGCGCGCCAGAGGCGCGGCGCCCTCGACCTCGACCTGCCCGAGCGCCAGGTCACGCTGGCGCCCGACGGCCGCATCGCCGAGATCGGCGTCCGCCAGCGGCTCGACAGCCACCGGCTGATCGAGGAGTTCATGGTGCTGGCCAATGTCGCGGCGGCCCAGGCCCTCGAGCAGCGCCACTCGCCTTGTCTCTATCGCGTCCACGACCAGCCCGATGCCGCCAAGCTCGAGGCGCTGCGCGAATTCCTGGGGACCCTCGGCCTCGCCCTGGCGCCGGGCCCGCGGCTGCGGCCGGGCGACCTCGACCGCGTGCTGAAGGCCGTCAAGGACAAGCCGGTCGCCCGCTTGGTCAACGAGACCGTGCTGCGCAGCCAGAGCCAGGCGGTCTACAGCCCTGACAATCTCGGCCATTTCGGCCTCGCCCTGGCGCGCTATGCCCATTTCACCTCGCCGATCCGGCGCTATCCGGACCTGGTCGTCCACCGCGCCCTGATCGCGGCGTTCGGGCTGGGCGAGGGTGGCCTGCCGGAGCCCGACAAAGGCCGCTTCGCCGAGTTTGGCGAGCATCTGTCGATGTGCGAGCGCCGTGCCGTTGCCGCCGAGCGCGCGGCCATGGACCGCTACGTGGCCGCTTTCATGGCGGCGCATGTCGGCGCCGCCTTCCCCGGCCGCGTGACCAGCGTCACGCGCTTCGGCCTGTTCGCCTCGCTCGATGCCACCGGTGCCGACGGCCTGATCCCGATCCGCTCGCTTGGCCAGGAATTCTTCCGCCACGACGAAGGACGCCAGGTCCTGATCGGCGAAAGGACCGGCGAGACCTACGGGCTGGGCGATCGGCTGCAGCTCAAGCTCGTCGAAGCCGACCTTGCGACGGGCGGCCTGTTGTTCGAGATCGTCGACGTCATCGAACGCGTCGACCGCAGCGCCCTGCCCACCGGCGGTCGAGGCTTCCGGCAGAAACAAGGCGGGCCGCGGCGTCCGGTCGCGCACCGCGGACGGGCTCAGGACAAACGGTCGCGACGACGAAACTGAGCGCCGCGCGCATGGTGCGGCCATGAATGGAGGACATCCCCGGGTCGAGCTCTGGATGGCCCTGCTGCGCGGCTGGCGCGGCAGATGCCCCCGATGCGGCGGCGGCGGGCTGTTCAGCGGCTTCCTGAAGATGAGCAACCAGTGCCCGAGCTGTGCCCTGGTCCTGCAGCCCTATCGGGCCGACGACGCGCCAGCCTATTTCACCATCCTGGTCGTCGGGCACATCATCGTTCCCATGGTTCTCCTGCTCGAGCGCTACGGCCAGCAGCCACCGCTGTGGTTTCATGCCCTGCTGTGGCTGCCCCTGTCGGTTGGGCTGGCGCTCTATCTGCTGCCCCACATCAAGGGCAGTGTCATAGCCCTCCTGTGGGTGCACGGGATCCAGGGGTCGAAGCCCTCGGCGGGGAGCCTCGATCCGTCTTAAGGCGTGGCCGGGCGTCGCGCCCCTGTGCTATTCTGGTCCGGCTGTGGGTATGGAAGTGCATCTTTTCCCTTTTCTGCGACGGGCGCTGCCTGGTGCGGTCAGCGCCCTTTACGCTGCTTCCCTGGTCGCTTCCTGCGCGACGGCCACGGACGCGCCCCAGGCGTCCGGCGCCGGCGCGGCCGCACCGGCCGATGTGAACATCGAGCGTGTCGTCCTGCAGGCCTATCGTGCGATCGGCGATCGCCATCTGTTCGAGCCCAATTTCCGGACCATCTCCGCCGAGACCTATCGCGGCTTCGCCAGCGGTGATCCGTCACTGTCCCTGGAAAGCTCGCCGACCACCTTCACGGTCCGCCGCGACGGCCGCGAGGTCCTGAGCCGGCCGGCGCCGAGCGATCCGACCGACGGCCGGGCCTGGGGCACCATGCTGGCCGAGCTGATGATGGGTTCGGTCGACGCCTCCTCGACCCTGCAGCACGCCGATCGCCAGACCGTGATCCGCGAGGCGATGGCGGCGACCACGCGGCAGCTCGACCGCAACAGCCGCTATGCCGATCCGGAGGAAGCCCGCGACAACCGGTTCCAGCGCGATGGCGGCGGCGGCATCGGCATCACCATCGAGCGGGCCGAGGACAAGCGCATCCTGATCCGCGCCGTCCAGGAAGGCTCGCCCGCCGCCAAGGCCGGCGTGCTGCCCGGTGACCAGATCATGGCGATCGAGGGCGAATCGATGATCGACCGCCCGCTGAGCGACGTCGTCGCCCGGCTGCGCGGCGCCGTGGGCGCACCGGTCGCGATGACCGTATCGCGCCGCTCGCCGGTCGCCGAGCTCGTCCTGACGATGAAGCGCAGCCGCATCATCCCGACGACCGTCACCTACGAGCGGCGCGGCGACATCGCCTGGATACACCTGACCGGCTTCAACAGCGCGACCACCGACAACCTTCGGGCCACCATCGACAAGGCGCGCGCCGAGATCGGCCGCGACATGCTGGGGCTCATCATCGACATGCGGTCCAACCGCGGCGGCCTGCTCGACCAGGCACAGTCGGTTTCCGAGCTGTTCATCGGCGAGGGCACGATCTTCTCGACCCAGGGTCGCCACCCGGAGAGCCGCCGCACCTACAAGAGCTCGAACAGCGGCAGGACCCCCGCCGACCTGCCGATCGTCGTCCTGATGAACGGCGGCTCGGCATCGGCGGCGGAGATCGTGGCGGCTGCCCTGCAGGATCGCGGGCGCGCCGTCGTGGTCGGCACGACCAGCTACGGCAAGGGCACGGTGCAGACCGTGGTGCGCCTGCCCAACGAGGGCGAGCTGATCCTGACCTGGTCGCGCCTGCAGGCGCCCTCGGGCTACACTTGGAACGAGCTGGGCGTGCTGCCCAACATCTGTAGCGCCAAGATCACCGACATCGGCCAGCTCGGACCCGCCTCGGTCGATTCCGGCCAAGGGACGCTGATGCGCTGGCACGCCTTGCGCAACCCGACGCCGCAGGAGGTCACCGACCTGCGCAAGGTCTGCCCGCCCGGCGACAGCAGCCCGGAGCGCGACGTCGAGATCGCCGTCCGCCTGCTGCGCGACCGCGGCCTTTATGCGCACGCCGTGCAGGCCGCGACCCAGCAGGCCCAGGCGCGCTGATTGCAGGCTCGTCCCGCGGCGCTTGACACGAGGCCGTCGGCGACTACTTTGCAGCCCCACGCGAATCCGCCCCTCCGGGGGCCTGTAGGACCGAGACCATGGCCAAGCCCAACACCATCCTGATCAAGATGATCTCGAGCGCCGATACCGGCTTCTTTTATGTCACCAAGAAGAACCCGCGGACGAAGACCGAGAAGCTCGAGCTCAAGAAGTACGACCCGGTGGTGCGCAAGCACGTCGTCTTCAAGGAATCGAAGATCAAGTAGGCCGGGGCGCGCCGCCACGCCTAAGCCGCCCGCCCGGGCGGCTTTTTCGTTCCCTCTCCTGCCGGCCCCGATGCTGCGGCGGGCACTGCGAGCGGGGCGCAAGCGGTCCGGAAGACGATCAGCTCGCGGTGACAGGCCAAGACGATGACCGGCATTCCGCGCTGGGTGATCCTGCTCATGGGGCTCGCGCTGGTGGCGTTCGGGTTCGCCGCCCACATGGGCTGGATCCGCGACCCGTCGCTGGCGAAAAGTGACTATATCGGCACCATCGATGTCTCGGCCGAGGATGCGAAGCTCTATCGCGCCGTGCCGTTCGAATGGCGGGTCAACGGCCGTGCCGGCGCCTTCAAGGGCAACGACACCGCCTACGTGCGAATCGACGCCTCCGGCGAGCGGCCGACCTTGTGCGGCTGGTTGCGGATCGACGGCACCGGCAACGCGATCCGCGCCGCGCGCTGGCTGAGCGAGGCGCGCCTCGTGGTCGGCGGCATCAAGGTCACGGCGCTGTTCATTGCCCCTGTGGAGAAGGCGCCGGGCGACGGCCTCAATGCCGGCTGCCTGCGGCTCGACGGCGGCGAGCGGCCCGCGCAAGATGCCCCGCTCGCTCTCGAGGGCTCGCCCGTCAACGAGTAGGCGGGCGAATGAAGGGTGCCATCGCTCATGCCGACGTTCCGCCAAGCCCGCGAGTTCCTGCTCGCCCATCGCACCGACTATGCCGAGGCCGTCTCGGGCTTCCGCTGGCCCGAGCCCGTGCCGTTCAACTGGGCGCTCGACTGGTTCGACGCCGAGCTGGCTGGCAATCCCGCCAGCAAGGATCGCGACGCGCTGTGGATCGTCGACGTGGCGAGCGGCCGCGACACCAGGCTGACCTTCGCCGAGCTGTCGGCGCGCTCCAACCAGGTCGCCAACTTCCTGCGCGGCCACGGCCTGAAACGTGGCGATCACCTGCTGCTGGTGCTGAACAACGTGGCGCCCCTGTGGGAGATCATGCTGGCGGCGATGAAGCTCGGCGTCGTGGTGATCCCGGCGACGACGCTTCTCACCGGTGAGGAGCTCGCGGACCGAGTCGAGCGCGGCCGCGCCCGCATGATCGTGGCCGACGAGGACCAGGTCGCCAAGTGCGCCGGCCTGCCACGCGACGGCGTCGCGTTCGTCAACACCAGCGCGACGCCGATCGACGGCTGGCTGCCGCTTGGCGGTGCCTACACCTGCCCGGCCGACTTCGCGCCCGACGGCCCGACCAGCGCCGATGATCCGCTGCTGCTCTATTTCACCTCGGGCACCACGGCCAAGCCCAAGCTGGTGCGCCACAGCCACCGCAGCTATCCGGTGGGCGCGCTGTCGACCATGTACTGGCTCGGGCTGCAGCCCGGCGACGTGCATCTCAACATCTCCTCGCCCGGCTGGGCGAAGCACGCATGGAGCACCTTCTTCGCGCCTTGGAACGCCGGCGCCACTGTGCTGATCGTCAACCAGGCGCCGTTCAATGCCAGGGCGCTGCTGGGCGTGCTCGAGCGCTGCGCCGTCACGACGTTCTGCGCGCCGCCCACCGTGTGGCGCCTGCTGATCCAGGAGGACCTCGCGGCGTGCAGGCTGGCGCTACGCGAGGTCTGCGGCGCCGGCGAGCCGCTCAACCCGGAGGTCATCAACAAGGTGAAGGAGGCGTGGGGCCTCACCATCCGCGACGGCTACGGCCAGACCGAGACGACGGCGCAGGTCGCCAACTCGCCCGGCCAGCCGGTCAAGGCCGGCGCCATGGGCCGGCCGATGCCGGGCTATAGGGTTTTGATTCTCGACGCCGACGGCAGCCCGCGCAGCGAGGGCGAGATCTGCCTCGATCTCCGCGGCGAGCGCCCGGCCGGGCTGATGCAGGGCTACGCCGATGCCTCGGGCAAGCTCGCCGGCGCAGACGGGGAGGTCTACCGCACCGGCGACGTGGCCTCGCTCGACGAGGACGGCTACCTCACTTTCGTCGGCCGCGCCGACGACGTGTTCAAGTCGTCGGACTACCGGATCAGCCCGTTCGAGCTCGAGAGCGTGCTGATCGAGCACGAGGCGGTTGCCGAGGCGGCGATCGTGCCGACGCCCGACGACATTCGCCTCTCCGTGCCCAAGGCCTACATCCTCCTGGTGTCGTCGGCGCCGCCGTCGCGCGAGACCGCGCGTTCGATCCTCGACTACACCCACAAGCGGCTGGCGCCGTTCAAGCGCATCCGCCGGCTGGAGTTCGTCAGCGAGCTGCCCAAGACGATCTCCGGCAAGATCCGCCGCACCCAGCTGCGCCGCGTCGAGTACGAAGGCTCCGCCGCCGACGTCGTGCGCGGCATCGAGTTCCACGAGAAGGACGTCATGGGGTGACGGATCGACCCCCTCCCCGGCTTCGCCGGGGAGGTGTCCGCGTCTTCGCGGACGGAGGGGTCATGGGCTCGAGACTCGTGGCTCATGACCCCTCCGTCGGCGATTACGCCGACACCTCCCCAGCTTCGCTGGGGAGGAGAAAGAGAAGCATGTACACTCCCGCAAACGATAACCCGTCCTGGGAGGGGCGACCGCCATGACCGACACGCTGTTCCGCAATGTCCGGGTGATCGATGGATCGGGGGCGGCGCCGTTCGCCGCCGAGGTGCTGGTGAGCGGCAATCGCATCAAGGCGCTGGCACGCCGGCCGGCGACGCTCGCCGCGGCACCCGACGCCGTCGTGGTCGATGGCGGCGGCGCCACGCTGATGCCGGGGCTCGTCGAGTCGCATGCCCATCCGAGCTTCATCAACACACCGTCCTCGCCGGCGCTGGGCGAGGTGCCGCCGGAGGAGCACACGCTGCTCACCGCCAAGTTCGCGAAGATGCTGCTCGACCATGGCTTCACCGCGCTGCACAGCGCCGCTGCGGCCAAGCCGCGCGTCGATGTCGTCGTGCGCAACGCCATCGATGCCGGCGACATCGTCGGGCCGCGCATGCTCGCCGCGTCGCTCGAGATGACGGTGACCAGCGGCCTGGGCGACGTGCGCCTGAACCACCTGCACCGCGAGACCTTCGCGGTGGTCGCCGACGGGCCGGAGGAGTTCCGCCGCTGGGCGCGCTTCTTCGTGCGCGAGGGCGTCGACGTGCTGAAGATCAACCCGTCGGGCGACGAGGGCACGCCGGGCTCGAAGGCCCACATGACAGTGATGACCGACGCCGAGGTCGCCGCCGTCGCCGAGGTCGCGGTGGCGCACGAGAAGCGCATGGCAGCGCACGCGCGCAGCGCCGGCGCGGTGAAGATGTGCCTGCGCCACGGCATCGACGTCATCTATCACGCGACGCTGTGCGACGATGAGGCCCTCGACATGCTGGAGGCTGCCCGGGATCGCGTGTTCGTGGCGCCGACCATCGGCATCACCTACGCCGCCTACAAGGAAGCGCCGGCGCGCGGCGTCACCCTGCCCGATCCGGTGAAGCGACGCCTCGACAACGAGCTCGTGCGCGGCATCGACAACATGAAGGCGCTGCACAGGCGCGGCGTGCGCGTGCTGCCCGGCGGCGACTACGGCTTCGCCTTCAACCCGATGCCGCGCAACGCGCGCGACATGGAGCATTTCGTGACCCTGTTCGGCTTCACGCCGATGGAGGCGATCGTCTCGGCGACCCGCATGGGCGGCGAGCTGATGGCGAGCGGCGCCGGCCCCGGCGAGACCGAGCGCGGCCCCGTCGAGCTCGGCCAGGTGAAGGAAGGCTTCCTCGCCGACCTGCTGCTGGTCGACGGCGACCCGTCGGTCGACGTGTCGATCCTGCAGGATCCGACTCGCCTCGTCGCCATCATGAAGGACGGCACCTTCCACAAGGCGCCGGCGCTGCGGCGCGAGGCCCGACCCATGGCCGCGGAGTAACCGACGAAACCGAAGCGCCGGCTTCGCGCAATCGGCGCGAAACGGCATCTCCGTATCTTGTCACCATCGACGGACGGCATCCCGCCGGCCAGGAGACAAAACGGAGAGTGTCATGAGCAACGTCATCGAGCTGAGCTTCAACGAGATCGACACCGTGGTCGGCGGCGTCAAGTTGGCCGCCGCCCAGCAGGCGACCGTTTCCCAGTCGACCGCCACGATGGTCCACGTTCCCAACAAGATTCCCAACGGCTCGATGCTGGCCGGCACGACCGACATCAGCGCGCTCCTGGCCCGGATGGAGGCGCGTCGCTGATCCACCCGCTTCCCTCGCGTACCACCCACGCGGCGCCTCCCGACAAGGGACGGCGCCGCAGCCTGTTTTGGGGCTACGCAACGGCTTCGTTCCGAAGCCCGGCGCTGCGGTCAGGATCTGGAACCCGAGACTTCCACCGATGCACAAGGCTGCGAGCCACCCGTCATGCCCGCCCAAGCGATCGCACTACTGTCACGGGTTGCGATTCGCGGCGCGTCGCACGTGCCGCCCCGCAACCCACGAAACCAAGCACCGCGTTCGCGCAATCGGCGGGAAACTGCGCCCCCGTATCTTGACACCATCGACGGACGGCATCCCGCCGCCCAGCAGACAAAACGGAGAGTGTCATGAGCAACGTCATCGAGCTGAGCTTCGCCGAGATCGACACCGTGGTCGGCGGCACCACCAGGGTCCGGCCCTCGGCGCCGCCGACGATCAACGTCAACCGCACGCATATGGCCAATTCCAACGCAGCACTTGCCGGCAGCAGCTACGCCCCGAGCGCCAGCATGGGCTCCGGCGTCGACACCAGCGCCCTGCACGCCCGGCTCGACGCCATGCGCTGATCCACCCTCTCCCTCGCGTACCTCACACGCGGCGCCTCCCCGACCAGGGACGGCGCCGCAGGCCTGTCCTGACGCAACGACATTGCGCTGCCTGCTCGGCCGGTCGTAGTAGGAATGAAGCGCCGTCGGTTCGGCGCGGCTTGCGATTCCGGGATGACCTTCATGCAGCCAAGACCGGGCATCACGCCTGCCCTCGCCCGCTTCGTCGTCGACACGCGCTGGGAGGACATCCCCGAGCGGGCGCGTCACGAAGCCAAGCGCGCCCTCCTCAATTTCTTCGCTGTCGCCCTCGCCGGCTGCCGCACCGAGCCGGTCGAGCTCGCGTTGGAGACGCTCGCCGAGTTTTCCGGCGGCAGGCAGGCGACAGTGATCGGCCGCGGCGAGCGCATCGACGCGCTCGGTGCCGCCTTCCTCAACGCCGCCGGGGCCAACGTCTTCGATTTCTGCGACACCCACCTGCCGACGGTCGTGCACCCGACCGCACCGCTCGCGCCGGCGCTGCTGGCGCTCGCCGAGCTGCGCCCTGTCAGCGGACCGGAGCTGCTGGCCGCTTTCGTGCTGGGCTTCGAGATCGAATGCAGGCTCGGCCTCGCCGTGTCGCCCGGCCACTATCCGCGCGGCTGGCACATCACCTCGACCTGCGGCGTGTTCGGCTCGGCAGCCGGCGCGGCGCGCCTGCTCGGCCTCTCCGCGGAGCGCACGGTATGGGCGCTGGGCAGCGCCGCCACCCAGTCGGGCGGGCTGTGCGAATGCCTCGGCTGGCCGGCCAAGAGCGTCAGCGTCGGCAACGCTGCACGCAACGGGCTGCTCGCCGCCCTGCTGGCCGCGAAAGGGTTCTCCGGGCCGGCCGAGCCGATCGCCGGCGCCCAGGGCTTCCTCGCCGCCATGGGCGAGCCGCCCAACTGGCCGGCCTTGACCGACCGGCTCGGCGAGACCTGGGAGGTGACCGAGAACTCGCTGAAGCCCTACCCCGCGGGCTTCGTGATCCATCCCGTGCTCGACTGCGCGCTCGACTGGCGGCACCAGAACCCCGGCGCCGAGGTCGCGCGCGTCGCCGTGCGCGGCAACCCTTTGCTGCTGCAGCGGACCGACCGGCCGAACGTCGCCACCGGCCGCGAATCGCAGGTCAGCCTGCAGCACGCCGTCGCCGCCGCGCTGGTGGTGGGCAAGGCCGGGCTCGGGCAGTTCACCGACGCCTGCGTCGACCATCCCGAGGTCCGGGCGATGCGACAGCGCATCGAGGTCGCGGGCGATCCCGCGATCTCGACGATCGCCGCCGAGGTCGATCTCTGGACGACCGACGGCAGGAAGCACTCCGTGTCGACCAGGGCCGCGCGTGGCAGCACCGCCAACCCGCTGACGGATTCCGACGTCGAGCGCAAGCTGATCGACGAGGCGCGCAGCTGGCGGGCCGATCATGACGTCCGCCCCTTGATCGACGCGGTATGGACGCTCGACAAGAGCGGCGACGTGTCGGGGCTCGCCGGCATGACCGTGCCGCGCTGAGCTGATGGTCTTCCTGACCGCGGGCGTCTCGCCCGCTCTTCGGTGTCTTGCGCCCTCTGATCGGCGCGCATGCGCGCGGCGGGCAAACGGGACGCCCGCGGTCCGGAAGAGCATGACGTGACTCAATCGCCGACGACGGGCTTGCGTCCGACGACGCAGTGCATCGGATGGGCCATGAACAGCAGGCCCTGATCCTGCGCCTGGTTGCGCGCACCCCGCCATGTCGCGGTCTCGTCGGGCGTCAGGGATGCCAGCAGATGGTCCTCCCGGTAGCGCCAGATCGGGCCGTCAGGCCGATCCAGCGTGACCAGCGACGGAAAGCAGACGAGTGCGTTTAGCCCCGCCGCGCGTGCCCGGCGATAGAGGCTCGCATCGGCGACGCCGTTGGCGGCGACCGACTGGGGCGGCGTCACCATCCGCGCCTGGAATGGCTCCGGCATCGGGACGTTCCACCATTGCGGCAGGTCGATCGAGCGCACGATCACGCCGACGCGGCCGCCTGGCCTGGCCACGCGCACCATCTCGGCCAGCGCGCGATCGGCATCGCACTCCTCGAGGACGGTGACGGAGAACAGGCAGTCGAATGAGGCGTCGGGAAAGGGCAGCGCCTCGGCGCTGCCCGGCGCGAAGCGGATGACATCTTCCAACCCCTCTTCGCGCGCCAGCGCCGCCGCCTCGCCGAGCAGAAAGCGATTGACGTCGATCGCCGTGATCGGGTTGGCGGCACCGAGGCGACGCGCCAGCAGGCGATCGAGCGAGCCGGCGCCGCAGCCGACATCGAGGATCGACTCGCCCGGCGCCGGCGCCATCAGGTCGACCAGGGTGCGGAACATCGCCTGGTAGGTCAGCGCGCGGGCGCGATCCTCCAGCGCCGCGACGCCGCCGAGATGGCGGCCGCCCAGGGTCACCACGGTGAAGCGCTGCGCCAGCGCCGCCACCGCCGGTCCCCATTGCGACGGCGCGAGAAAGAACGGCAACAGCATCAGCGCCGGGCCAGAGCCTTCCAGCCGGTAGGTGATGCCGGCATGCGTGCCTTCGCTCGCGCCGATCGAGGGCGTGTCGGCCGGGCACGTCGCCAGCAGCGCCGTCATCTCGCGCACGATCTCGTCGGTGCGATCCGCCACGACGTCGGCCCAGCCCGGCGCATCGTAGCCGGCGAGAACATGTCGCCTGACACCGGGCAGGCGTGCTGCGGCACGCGCCGTCACGTCGGCGGTGAGCCCGCCCTGCCCGCTGACCATCAGCAGGCGATCACCGACAGCGGCGAAGGGGCCGGGATCGAGGCGCGTCGGCGCGCACAGCACGACGCCGCCCAGCCGCCCGGGAAAGCGCGCCACGAGCCCGGCAATGTCGCCCGGCATCTGCGTGGCGACATGGGCGGCACCCAGGCCGAGGTGATCCCACAAGGCGATGAGTCGATCGGTCGGCGACAGGGATTTGTCAGGCACCACACTTGTCTCCGTCATGCTACGCGAAGCCCTCCCGCCTCGTCGCAAGGCATTCGCCGATGGCGATTTCCTCTCGTCATCCCGAGGGAAGCCGCCCGATCAGGCGTTGACGACGGCGCGACGGCGCCTCGCTACGCTCGACTCCGGTCGAGATGGCGAGAAAAGCCACGGGCAAACGCCGTGCCCGACTACGGGAGCGGGTTGGGGACGTGGGCGGCTCCCTCGCCGCGCGCTCACGCCATGCCGACCTGGGGCAGCGGCGCGACCGCGTCGTCGGGCCGGCTCCTGATCATGTCCGTGAGCTCGCGCTGAATGGATGCGACGCCGGGATCGCCGAAGCGGTTGTCCATCTCCTGCGGGTCGTTCAGCAGGTCGTAGAGCTCGCCGGCGCCTGAGTTGGTCTCGAGCGTCAGCTTGTGCGTCCCCGTCCGCACGGTGCGCAGCCACAGATCGACGCCGCAGCGCGAGGCGCGCAGGTCCCATTCGCTGAAGGCGAAGTCGCGCGAGGCGTCCTTCTCGATCAGCGGCCGGAGGCTCCTGCTGTGGCGCGCATCGGCGAGCGACACGCCGGCATAGTCGGCGAAGGTCGCCGGCAGGTCGACGGTCGACACCGCGTCGCCCACCACCTTGTCCGCCGGCACGCCTGGCCCGCGGACCAGCAGGCCGACGCGCAGCAGGCCTTCGTAGGCCATCGGCCCCTTGAGGATCAGTCCATGATCGCCCAGCCAGTCGCCGTGGTCCGTCGAGTAGACAACCAGCGTGTCGTCGGCGAGGCCGAGCTGGCCGAGCGCCGCCAGGATGCGCCCGACATTGTGATCGATCAGCGAGATCATGCCGTAGTAGTTGGCGATGAGATCGCGCAGCTGGCGATCGTCCTGCACCGGCGTGCGCGAATGCTTCTCGCGAAAGTTGCGCAGCTCGGCATTCTCCATCTTCGGCGTGCCGTAGAGGCTCTCCCTGTGCCACCACGGCCGGCGCTCGAGATCCATCGTGCGATGCCGCGGCAGGTCGACCTCGTCGGGATGGTGCAGGCGGCTCCATGGCTCGGGGCAATCGAACGGATGGTGCGGGTCGGGGAACGAGGCCCAGACGCAGAACGGCTTGGCGCGGTTGGCGCGCAGGAACTCGATCGTGCGATCGCCGATCCAGGTCGAGTTGTGCCATGCCACCGGCAGGCCCGAGTGATAGGTCTGCGCCGCATCGGTCTCGGGCGCCAGCCTGCTCATCAGCAGGCGGTTCTTCTCCTCGCCGCGCCCATCGGCGTGGTACCAGCGCTCGTAATGCTGGCAGTAGGGCGGCTTGCGCGGCGGGGCGGTGTTGTGGCCCTCGACCATCAGCTCGACGTGATCGAAGCCCATGTACGGTCCGTACCAATTGTCGGGCTGCGCGGTCAGCCGGCACTCGGGCGAGCCGGTCGGCGCGAAGGTGTTGCAGGTCTTGAAGTGCGCCTTGCCGATATAACCGGTGCGAAAGCCCGCCCGGGCGAAGCCGCCGGCATAGCCCGCCTCGCCGACTGCGTCCGGCAGGTCGATGCCGTTGTCGGACACGCCGTGGGTGCGCGGCAGCAGGCCGGTCAGGATCGAGGCGCGCGTCGGCTGGCACACTAGGTTGGGCGTGATGCAGGCCGAGAACCGCGTGCCCTCGCGCGCCAGCATGTCGAGATGCGGCGTCTTCACGCGGCGGCCTTCGAAGCCGTAGCAGTCGGCGCGCTGCTGGTCGGACGTGATGGACAGGATATTCAATGCTCTCTCCTATGAAAATGCGCCGCAGTCGAGGTATGCCGGGAGCGCGCCACTCCGTGGCGCTCATAGGGGCCGGTCGTCCAGGCTGCCGACCGTACGAAGAGCATGAGCGCCACGGAGTGGCGCGCTCCCGGCCATGAGCCTCCGTCAAGCAACGCCGCCATTTTCGCAGCATCGTGGTGCACGCCGCACGCATCTCGCGGACGAACGCTCACTCCGGCTGGATCCCGGCGATCCTGAACAGTGGCGGCCAGCGATCGGTCTCGCGCCGGATGAAGTCGGTGAAGGCGGCCGGCGAGGCGCTGGTGGCATTGTCCATGCCGATCGTCGCCAGCCGGTCGATCGTCGCCGGCAGCTCCATCGCCCGCAGCGCCTCGCGGTGCAGCCGGTTGACGATCTCCGCCGGCGTTCCGGCCGGTGCTCCCAGGCCCTGCCACTGGGTGAACTCGAAGCCCGGGAAACCCAGCTCGGCCACCGTCGGCACGTCGGGCAGCGAAGCGGAGCGTTGCGATCCCGACACCGCAAGCGCGCGCAGCCGGCCGGCCCTGACGTGCGGAATCGCCGGCGGCAGGCCGAGCACGCCGACCTTTACGTGCCCCGACACGAGGTCGGCCACTGCCTGGGCGCCGCCCTTGTAGGCGACATTGTCGGCGTGGAACCCGTTGAGGCTCTTCAGCTGCTCGAACACCAGGCGCTGGCCGACTCCTGGCGTGGCATAGAGCATCGGCTGGGGGCTCTGCCGCGCGTGCTCGATCAGATCGCCGAGCGTCTTGGCCGGGAACGACGGGTGCACCAGCACGATGAACATGCCGCGACCCAGCAGCGTGATGTACTCGAGGCTGCGTACCGGATCGGGCTTCCAGTCCTTGTACATGTTGGGGCCCATCGGGTTGCCTTCGGTGACAAGCAACAACGTGTAGCCGTCGGGCGGCGAGGACATGACCGCGTCGAGGGCAACGAGCCCCGACCCGCCTGCGCGGTTCTCGGCCACTACCGACTGGCCGAGCCACTCTCCCATCGGCTGCGCAACCGCCCGCGTCACGATGTCCGTGGCGCCGCCGGGCACCGCCGGCACGAGGATGCGCAGCGGCCGCGATGGCCATGATTGCGCGCGCGCCGCGCCCGTCGGCGCGGCAACACAGAGCGCCGCGGCGAGCGCGACGCGTCGGCTGACTGGTCGTTGCATCTTTCCACCCCGCTGCGGTGGCGCGTTGCCCGCGCCTTGTGGTCGTCACGATAGGCCCGCAGCTCGAAACGCGCCACGGCACGAAGTCATAAAAAAGCGTCGCTACAGGAACGACAGCCCGCCGCTCAGGGCCACGGTCTGGCCGGTCATGTAGGCGTTGCCGACCAGCATCATCACCACCTGGGCGCATTCCTCGGGCGTGCCGAAGCGGCCGAGCGGGATGCGCGTGGGCGACGCGGCGACGCCGCCGCGCACCATGTCGGTCTCGATCAGCGATGGCGCGACGGCGTTCACGGTGATGCCGTCCTTGACGAGGCGGGCGGCGTAACCGCGCGTCATGCCCTCCATCCCCGCCTTCGACGCGTTGTAGTGCGGCCCGACCCCGCCGGCGCCGCGCGATTGGCGCGCCCGCATGCCGGGCACGACGGCCTGCGTGCACAGGAACACCGACTTGAGGTTCACCGCGATGGTCGTATCGAAGTCGGCCTCCGTGAGCTCGTCGATGCTGCGTACCAGCCCGACGCCGGCATTGTTGACCAGGACGTCGACCGCGCCGAGCTCGCGCTCGACCGCCGCCATCATCGCCGCCACGTCGGCCGCGTGCGACACATCGGCCCGAACGGCCATCGCCCGGCCGCCGGAGCCGCGGATCGCGCCGACGACATCCTTCGCCTCGGCCTCGCGCGCGCGGTAGTTCACGGCGACGGCGGCGCCGGCTTCGGCCAGCGAAACCGCGACGGCCCGGCCGATGCCTCGCGACCCGCCCGTCACCAACGCAACCCGGTTGTTCAGCAACGCCATGCCTCGCGCTCCATATCAGGTCGACCCTATCGGTCGACCATGTTACGCCCTCCCGACGCACAGGAGAGTCTCATGCAGCGACTTGGCTTTGGCGCCTTTCTCGCGCCGCACCATCCGATCGGCGAGAACCCGACCCTGCAGTTCCGTCGCGACCTCAAGTTCGTCGAGCACCTGGACGAGCTCGGCTACGACGAATTCTGGTGCGGCGAGCATCATTCGAGCGGCTGGGAGATGATCGCCTCGCCCGAGATGTTCCTCGCCGCCGCCGGCGAGCGCACCAAGCGCATCAAGCTCGCCACCGGCGTGGTCTCGCTGCCCTACCATCACCCCTACAACGTCGCCCAGCGCATGGTGCAGCTCGACCACATGACCGGCGGCCGTGCCATCTTCGGTTCCGGCCCCGGCGCCCTGCCGTCCGACGCACACACGCTCGGCATCGACCCGATGGTCCAGCGCGACCGCCAGGACGATGCGATCGACGTCATCCGCCGCCTGATGCGCGGCGAGCGCATCACCAGGAAGACCGAATGGTACACCCTGCAGGACGCCGCCCTGCAGCTCCTGCCCCTGCAGGAGGACATGCCCTTCGCCGTCGCCTCGCAGATCAGCCCGTCGGGCATGACGCTGGCCGGCAAGTACGGCATCGGCATCATCTCGCTCGGCTCGATGTCGGACCAGGGCCTGCTCGCCCTGCCGACCCAGTGGGGCTTTGCCGAGGCCGCGGCCAAGAAGCACGGCACCACGGTCGATCGCAAGAACTGGCGCGTGCTGCTCAACTGGCACGTCGCCGAGACTCGCGAGGAGGCACGCCAGCAGGCCAGGCACGGCCTGATGAAGTGGCACAACGAGTACATCCACGGCACCTTGCAGCGGCCCGGCTCGGTGCCGTTCACCTCGCCGGACGAGGCGGTCGACAAGACGGCCTTCGTCGAGGGCGCCGCCTCGACCATCGGCACGCCCGACGATCTGGTGAAGATGATCAAGTCGGTCTACGACAAGAGCGGCGGCTTCGGCACCGTGGTCGGCTTCGTGCACGACTGGGCCAATCCCGAGAACACCTTCCGCAGCTGGGACCTGGTCGCGCGCTACGTCATCCCCGAGATCAACGGCTACGTCGCCAAGCTGCGCGAATCGCAGAGATTCCTGATCGACAACCGCGCCGTGTTCGACCGCGCCGGCCAGGCCATCATGGCCAAGATCATGGAGAACAAGGACGCCGCCGAGGCGCTCAAGGTCACCGACTCGCCGCGCTTCGCCGCTGCCTCGGCCGCAGTGCCCAAGGGACTCGGCAAGCAGGCGGCCGAATAGCGGCAGGTCTTCCGGCGGGAGGACGCCACTCATTTGCCGGGAGCGCGCCACCGGAGTGGCGCGCTCATGGATACGAGCTCCCAAATTCCGTCGTCCCGAACGCAGCCGCCCGATCAGGCGCTGTTTACAGCGCCATTGCCGGCGCAGTCGAGGGACCTTTCTTGCTGGGACTGCAACAAGAAATGTCCCTCCACGTCGCCTCGCTGCGCTCGGCTCCGGTCGGGATGACGGAGTTTCTTGTCGGGCACGAATGCCTTTACCTCTACCACCGAGATTCACCCCGGAATCTTGCGTCACTTGCGTCACTGCGTCATTCCCTCGATCTTTCAACGACTTGGCCGTGACGCAACCGCCACCATCAGTTCCATCTTCCGTCGGGTACCTCGCCCTTTCGTCAACAGCCGTGATGCCGGTCACGACTGACGACGCCCGGGCGAGCGACAACATCGACTTACGCCAACACCGGTCGGCTGGGCGCACGACCCCTGCCGAGGTGGATCGCAAACGCAGCCAATCGACGTGCAGTCAATTGCACACACGACGGCTCACGCCTCCTTCCTGGGCTCGAGCTCGTCTCTCTGCTGGAAGCGCTCGCCCAGCCACGTCGTCGCCGTCGGATACTTGCAATTCCCTGGCGCTTGGCAACCCCTCCCAGCCGAAGAGCCTCTGATTCCTGATTCGCCGATGGCGGCCAGATGTCGCGGCGGCTATGGCTGTGGCGGCATGATTGGAACGAGCCTGATAGGCAGCCTCGACACGGGCCTGCGCGGCGCTGGCATCGCGCTGTTCCTGCTCATTGCCGTGGCCGTGCTGCGACAAGGTGGCGGCCGGGCGGTCGCCTGGCTGGGCGCCGCCCTGTCGATCGGCGCGGCTGCATACGCCCTGTGCTCGATGCCCGACCACCCGCGTTCGCTCTGGTTCGCTCCTCTCGGGATTCTATGTGCCGGAAATGTCGTGGTGTTCTGGCTGTTCACGCGCGCGGCGTTCGACGATTCGTTCCAGCCGACGCCCTGGCATGCCCTGTGGTGGCTGCTGCTCGTCGTCTGCTCTCGGACAGCCTCGTTCGGCATCGACCTCGCGGCGAACTGGCCCGTGGCGGCGGCGCTCCGCCTCGTGCCCGTCGCCTTCGTTCTCCTCGCCGTGGCTCAGACCGTCACGGGCTGGCGCGAGGACCTCGTCGAGGGCCGGCGCCGGCTGCGCCTGTTCGTCCTGGCCGCGGTCGTGCTGCACACGGCAATCTCGGCGACCGTCGACATCTCGATTGGCCCCGATCACGTCCCGCCGGCTGTCCACCTGCTCAATGCCGCCGCTCTGGCGCTGATCGCCGGCGTCATCGCCGTTGCGCTGCTGCAGGCCGATCTGGCGGGGTTCCTGGCCGAGCCCGGCCAACCGGCGCCGGCACCGGTGGCGATCCGCGAGGAACCACCGGCGGAGCCGGTCGACCCGGCCATCCTGGGCGAGCTCGACCGCCTGATGTCGGTCGAGCGGCTGTACCGCCGGGAGGGCCTCGGCATCGGCGACCTGGCGGCCAGGCTCGGCCTGCCCGAGCACCGGCTGCGCCGGGTCATCAATCGCGGCCTCGGCTTCCGGAACTTCAACGAGTACCTGAACAGCCATCGCCTGGCCGACGCCAGGCAGGCCCTTGCCGACCCGGCTCAGCGGGACGTCCCCATCCTGACCATCGCCCTGGACGCCGGCTTCCAGTCCCTGTCCCCGTTCAATCGGGCCTTCAAGGCCGACACCGGCATGACCCCGACCGAGTTCCGCCGCCGGTCGGAAGGGTCCGGCGGCACCTGACGCCGGTCGAATTCGAAATCGGCAATCGAAATCGGGCCGCAACCGGCTGATTTTCAAACCCGCCGCGATGCCCTGGCCGGCACCCCGGCAAGCTCCCCTCGCCACGAAGGAGAGCACCGATGATGGAACTGTTGCAGAAACATGCCTCTGCCCTGCCAGGGCTCTGGGCGATGGACACAGCCCGCTACCTGGTGGCGGCGGGGTCGGTCGCGCTCCTGCTGCGCGTGCTTGCGCCGACTGTCCTGAAGCACCGCAAGATCCAGGCGCGAGACGCCCTCACCAGAGATCTCCGTCGCGAGATCCTGTCGTCGCTGCGCTCGGCGCTGATCTTCTCCCTGCTGGGCTTCGGGCTCTACATCGCGGCCCGCGAAGGATGGGTCACGATCTACAATGGGTTCGCCGAGGCGGGAGCGGTCTACCTCATGCTGTCGCTCTGCCTTATGGTCGTGGCGCACGATGCCTATTTCTACTGGACGCATCGGCTGATGCATCATCGCCGACTGTTCGGCCTGTTCCATCGCTGGCACCACCTGTCGCGCACCCCGACCGCCTGGACGGCCTATTCGTTCTCCGTCCCCGAGGCAATCGTCCAGGGTGCCTTCGTGCCCCTGTTCGTGGCCCTGGTCCCGATGCATGCCCTCGCGCTGTTCATCTTCGTGGCGGTGCAGATCGTGCGCAACGTGATGGGCCATGCCGGCTATGAACTGCATCCGGCCGCCTTCACGCCCGGTCGATGGCTGGGCTGGAACAACACCACCACCGGCCACGATCTTCACCACGAGATCGGACGCTACAACTACTGCCTTTATTTCAGATGGTGGGACAAGCTCATGGGCACGGAGCATCCCGGCTATCCCGACAGATTCCGGACCATTGTTGCCGGCAAGGCCGCGGCGGAAGTCCGTTCATGAGCCCGCTACGTGCCCTTTTCCTCTCGCTGGCGTTTGTCGCGGCGCTTCATCCGGCGCAGGCGGCGGACGAGGTCTTCGGGCGCTGGGCGACGCCCGGCGTTTCCGCCGTCGTCGAGCTCGCGCCCTGCCATGACGGCTTGACGCTCTGCGGCACCATCCGCTGGCTGTGGGACGCTCTCGACGAGCGCGGCCGCCCGCGCGTCGACGCCCAGAATGCCGACACCGGGCTGCGCACCCGGCCACTGGTCGGCCTGACGATCCTGTCGGGCCTGAAGGCCGATCCGGCCGGCGGCTGGCAGGGCCGGATCTACAATCCGGAGGACGGCCAGACCTATCGGGCAACGGTGAAGCGACGCGGCGCGGATACCCTCGTGGTGGAGGGCTGCGTGCTGATCGTTTGCAGCAAGCAGGTGTGGCGCAAGGCAACCTCGGTCGCGGAGGCGCTTCGTTGAGGTGCGGTCTGGCACCAAGCCGATGAGCTTCGTTGTCGTGACGAGGACACGTGGGCCAGACGGTCCCGATGGTTACGTAGGCACTGAAACTTGACATCTACGATTCTAGTGATATGGATGTCCTATGGCGGGACGGGCAGAACAACGAGAGCAGGCGGCTGCCGACGCCCTGGCGGCGCTGGGCAATCGCACGCGGCTGCGCGTCTTCAAGCTGCTGGTGCGCGCCGGCCGCGAAGGCACGAACATCGGCACCGTCCAGCGCCTGCTCGGCATCCCCGCGACGACCCTGGGGCATCATCTCGGCACCCTGACGGCGGCGGGCCTGGTGCGCCAGGAGCGGCGTGGACGCGAGGTGATCTGCACGGCCGACTTCAAGGCGGTGAGCGAGGTGCTCACCTACGTCAGGGAGGAATGCTGCGCCGGTCTCGATTTTCAGGACGACAGCGCGGCGGCGTGAGTTTTTTTGATCGAACATATCCAGAAACCTAGAAGGATAGAGCGATGTCGATCCACAGCATCATGACCGAGGCGCGCGACTGGCGCCGGCTGCGCGTCGACCCGGCATGGGCGACGGTCGTCGCCGTTTTCGTCGTCCTCCTGATCGTCGTGCCGCAGCAGGCCACAAGCTCGGCCGTGTTCACGGCCAAGGCGGTGTGGGGCGTGCTGCCGTTCTTCGTCCTGTCGATCGCACTGGCCGCCTACGCCAAGGCGACCGGCGCGGAGAACCTGATCGCCAGGGCCTTCTCGGGGCGCACCGAGCTGATGGTCGTGTTCGCCAGCCTGATGGGCGCGCTCTCGCCCTTCTGCTCGTGCGGCGTCATCCCCATCATCGCCGCACTTCTCGCCTCGGGCGTTCCCCTCGCCCCCGTCATGGCGTTCTGGCTCGCCTCGCCGCTGATGGACCCGTCGATGTTCGCCATCACCACCGGCGTGCTCGGTCTGCCGTTCGCGTTCGCCAAGACTGTCGCCGCCATCGCCATTGGCCTGCTCGGCGGCTTCGGCGTGCTGGCCCTGCAGCGCACCGGTGCGCTGGCCGGATCGCCCTTGCAGGACGGCGTTGGCAACGGCGGCTGTGCCGGCTCGAAAATACGCAATCCCAAGGATGTGGTCTGGCGCTACTGGCAGGAGCCGGCACGCCGCGAGACCTTCTGGGCCGGCGCGCGCGGCAACGCCCTCTTCCTCGGCAAGTGGCTCGTCCTCGCCTTCGCTCTCGAGAGCGTCATGGTCGCCTACGTGCCGGGCGACCTGATCGCGGGTGTCGCCGGCGACGGCGGCTTCCTGTCGATTCTCGGCGCCACGCTCGTCGGCATCCCGACCTATCTCAACGGCAACGCCGCCCTGCCCCTGGTCGCCGGCCTGATGGACAAGGGGATGGCACCCGGCGCGGCACTGGCGTTCCTGGTCGGCGGTGGCGTGACGTCGATCCCGGCCGCCCTGGCGGTATGGGGCGTGGCGCGGCGACAGGTCTTCGCGGCGTATCTCGCCTTCGCCATCCTCGGCGCGCTGCTGTCCGGCATCGCCTTCCAGCTGGTCGTCGGCTGACAGCCATGGGCGTCCAGCAACCCCTGACCGCCGCGTGGCTGAACAGCGCGTGCTTCTGCATCACGCTCGACCGCGAGCGCCTGTACGCCGCTCTCGAGCGGCAGGCGGGCGATCCGGAGTTCTCGGCCCGTCACCTTCGACCGCGCGAGCATCTCTTCTCGAACGTCCCGGTGTTCCACGCCGTACGCGATCTCGAGCAGATGACAGCCGTCGTCCGCATGATCGAAACAGCGTCGCGCCTGCCGGCCTGGCGCGACGCGGCTCTGGCATGGGCCCCCGGGATTGCCCGCTTTGATCCGGGCCCGCGCGGCGCGCTCATGGGATACGACTTCCACTTAGGGAATTCCGGCCCCAGGCTGATCGAGGTCAACACCAATGCCGGCGGCGCGTTCCTCAACGCGTTGCTGGCCAAGGCCCAGCGTGCGTGCTGCCCCGAGGTGGAAAGCGCCTTCCGCCTCCCCCTGCTCGATGATTTCGACACCACGATCATCACCATGTTCGAGGCGGAATGGGCCGCGCAGCGCGACACGCCTCTTCGGCGCATCGCCATCGTCGACGATGCCCCGGAGGATCAGTACCTCTACCCTGAGTTCCTGCTGGCACGCGAGAGCTTCCGGCGCCATGGCATCGACGCGGTGATCGCCGACGCGTCCGCGCTCCGGTATCAGGCGGGGAAGCTGTGGGCCGGCGATGCGCCCATCGACCTCGTCTACAATCGCCTGGTCGATTTCGCGCTCGATCGGCCCGAGCATCGGGCCCTCAGGGCTGCGTATCTCGACGGCGCGGTCGTGCTGACGCCCAATCCGCGCAACCACGCGCTGCTCGCCGACAAGCGCAACCTCACCCTGCTGTCGGATCGAGCCCGGCTCGAAGGCTTCGGCCTCGACACCGGGCTTGCCGCCGCGGCAGCGCGCATCCCGCATACCGTCAGGGTGTCGGCAGGCAACGCCTCCGACCTGTGGAACGCGCGCAAGCGCTATTTCTTCAAGCCGGCCGCCGGCCATGGCGCCAAGGCGGTCTATCGCGGCGACAAGCTCACGCGCGGCGTCTGGCAGCAGATCGCCGCCGGCGACTATGTCGCCCAGCAGTTCGCACCGCCGGGTGAGCGCAGGATCGAAGCCGGAGCAGGGCGCGAATCGTTGAAGGCCGACATTCGTCTCTTTACCTACGATGGCGACGTCCTGCTGGCCGCGGCCAGGCTCTATCAAGGCCAGACGACGAACTTCAGGACACCCGGCGGCGGATTCGCGCCCGTCTTCTTCCTGCCGACGCTCGCTCCGGCGGGCCACTAGTTGATGACGGCCAGCGTCGACTTCCAGTAGGCCTCGACCTGAGCAACGAGACCCGGCGGAAGCGGCACGTAGTCGAGCTCGGCCGCCTGCCTCTGGCCATTCTCGAGGGCCCATCGGAAGAACCGGAGCGCCAGTCGCGCCCGTTCGGGGCTCTTGGGGACCTTGGGCATCAGCACGAAGGCCGTCGCGGCGATCGGATAGGCGTCGGCGCCGGACGGGTCGGTCATCACGAGATAGAAGTCCCGCGCCTTCGCCCAGTCTGCGCCGGCGGCGGCAGCCTGGAAGCTCGCCGCGCCGGGCTTCACGAACGTGCCGGCACGGTTGCGCACCAGCCCATGAGCCAACTTGTTCTGCAGGGCATAGGCGTACTCGACGTATCCGATCGAGTTTCTCGTCTGCAGGACGAACGCGGCCACGCCTTCGTTGCCCTTGGCCCCTGCACCCGTCGGCCAGGCGACCGCCATTCCCTCCCCGACCCTGTCGCGCCACTCCGGGCTGACCTTCGACAGATAGTTCGTGAAGTTGAAGGTCGTGCCCGACCCATCGATGCGGTGAGCGACGATGATCGGCGTCGCCGGCAGCTTCACGTCGGGATTGAGATCGACGATCGCGCGATCGTTCCACACCTTCACCTTTCCGAGGAAGATGTCGGCAAGCAGCGGGCCGGTGAACTTCAGGTCTCCCGGTTTCACGCCGTCGACGTTTACCACCGGCACGATGCCGCCGATGACCAGGGGAAACTGCGCCAGGCCCGATTTCTCGAGGTCCTGCGGTTTCAGAGGGGCGTCCGACGCGGCGAAGTCCACCATCCCCTGCTTCACCAGGGTGATCCCGCCCCCTGACCCGATGGACTGGTATTTCACGACCTGGCCGGCCTTGGCCTGGTAATCGGCCGACCACCTCCCGAGGATCGGATTCACGAAGCTCGATCCTGCGCCGGCGATGTCATTCGCCAGCGCGGATGTCCCGCCGGCGAAAGCCAGGAGCATCGCAAGGCCCACCCGCCTGAAAACTGCGCGCCTGAAAATAAGCATGGGCAAGGTCCCCTCCAGCATGGTATTTCGATGCGTCCAGACTTACAGACATATGTTGTCGATTTATGACATTGCCCGGCCACTTTCCCCGCACCAGGACGCCTCGCTCCCATGGATCCCGTTGCCCTTGACCGCCTGGGCTCGCTCGCCCAGCCGACCCGCCTTGCCGCCTTGCGTCATCTCCTGGCTGCCCATCCGGGCTGCCTGCCGGCTGGCGAGCTGGCACGCGCCTGCGACACGCCGCACAACACCATGTCGACCCATCTCGGCGTGCTGATCCGGGCCGGTCTCGCGCATGTCGAGCGCGCCGGACGCACCATGAACTACCGCGCCGACGTCAAGGCATACCGCAGCCTCGTGACCTTCCTGGCCCACGATTGCTGCAACGGCCGGCCCGACCTGTGCGGCGACATCACGCGACTCATCCCGAAAGACGACGACCAGACGGAGCGGTTCATGACACCGGCGTTCAACGTCCTGTTCCTGTGCACGCGCAACTCGGCGCGCTCGATCATCGCCGAGGCGTTGCTCGAGCGCATCGGCAAGGGTCGGTTCAATGCCTGGTCCGCCGGCTCCGAGCCCGCCGACGCGCCGATGCCGGAGGTGATGGATCGCCTGACGCAGCTCGGTCACGACGTATCGAGGCTCCGCTCGAAGTCGTGGAACGAGTTCACCGGGCCGAGCGCTCCGCGCATGGACTTCGTGATCGCGCTCTGCGATTCGCCGCAGGGCCAGGTCTGCCCCGACCTCGGCGAGAAGTACGTCAACGCGGCCTGGCCATTGCCCGATCCTGCCGACTTCAAGGGTTCGCCGGCCGAGCGCGTGACCCTGCTGAACGAGCTCTACGCCATGGTGCGCCGGCGACTCGAGATCTTCACCAGCCTGCCGTTCGCCTCGCTCGACCGCCTCGCCCTGAAGAAGCGGCTCGACGAGATCGGCGACACCGTCCGCACGGCGCCCTGAAGGAGACAGATCATGCGTGTGGGAATCAACGGCATGGGCCGCATGGGAAGGCTGGCCCTGCGCGCGGCGATGGGCGGCCTCGGCCGCGCCAAAGGCGATCCGCGCGCGGCCAATCGGCTCGATGTCGTCCATCTGAACGAGATCAAGGGTGGCGCGGCGGCGACCGCCCACCTGCTCGAGTTCGACAGCATCCACGGCCGCTGGCCTGCGGATTTCGGCGTCGAGAACGACAAGGCGATCCGCGTCGACAACAAGCCGCTGGGCTTCAGCGCCGCGGCGCAGCCGGGCGACGTGCCGTGGGGCGATCTAGGCTGCGACATGGTGCTGGAATGCACGGGCAAGTTCCTGAAACCGGCTGAGCTCGAGCCCTACTTCGCGCGTGGCGTGAAGCGCGTCATCGTCGCCGCTCCGGTCAAGGACGCGGCGGCGTTGAATGTCGTTGTCGGCGTGAACGACAACCTCTACGACCCGGCCCGCCATCGCCTGCTGACGGCGGCCTCCTGCACCACCAACTGCCTCGCGCCGGTCGTCAAGGTCGTGCACGAGTCGATCGGCATCCGGCACGGCCAGATCACCACCATCCACGATCCGACCAACACCAACGTCGTGGTCGACGCGCCGCACAAGGACCTGCGCCGCGCGCGCTCGGCGATGACCTCGCTGGCGCCGACCACGACCGGCAGCGCCACGGCCATTGCGCTGATCTATCCCGAGCTCCAAGGAAAGCTGAACGGCCACGCCGTGCGAGCCCCGGTGCTCAATGCAAGCCTGACCGATTGCGTGTTCGAGCTGCAACGCGCCACCAGCGAGGCCGAGGTGAACGAGCTGTTCCAGTCGGCGGCGAACGGACCACTGGCCGGCATCCTGGGCTACGAGACGCGCCCGCTGGTGTCGGCCGACTACTGCAACGATTCGCGAAGCTCGATCGTCGACGCCCCGAGCACGATGGTGACCGACGGCACGCTGCTCAAGGTCTATGCCTGGTACGACAACGAGGTGGGCTATGTCTGCCGCATGGTCGATCTCGCCAGCATCGTGATCGACGCGGAGGCGTGATGCGGAGAGGCGCCGACTTTACCGAGAACCTCACCCTGAGGAGCGGCCTGGAGGGCCGCGTCTCGAAGGGTCGGCAACAAGTCGAGTGCTGCGACACCGGTTCTCCAACGATCTCGTGTGCTGTCCATCCTTCGAGACGGTCGCTATGCGACCTCCTCAGGATGAGGACTTTTTTGGTTCGGCCAAGCATAGCGCCCATGAGTGACACGCACCCTGCCCATGACATGCACTTCCGTCGAGGCTGGTGCTCATGGGCGTGATGCTCCCCGCAGTGCGGCACTACCTCATCGTCACCGCGTCCTACTGGGGCTTCACCCTGGTCGACGGCGCGCTGCGCATGGTCGTGCTGCTGCACTTCTTCAAGCTCGGCTACTCGCCGTTCACGCTGGCATTCCTCTTCCTCCTCTACGAGTTCGCCGGCATCGTCGCCAACCTGGCCGGCGGATGGCTGGCCGTGCGCTTCGGCATCCCGCGCATGCTGCTGGCCGGGCAGGCGTTGCAGATCGGCGGGCTCGTCATGCTGTCGGCGCTCGATCCGGCCTGGAGCGCCGCCGCGTCGATCGCCTGGGTGGTCGCCGCGCAGGGCATCGCCGGCCTCGCCAAGGATTTCACCAAGACGGCGTCCAAGTCGGCGATCAAGGCGACGGCGGCCGAGGGCGCGGGACAGCTCTTCCACTGGGTCGCCTGGTTTACCGGCTCGAAGAACGCCATGAAAGGCTTGGGCTTCTTTGTCGGCGGCCTGCTGCTCGACCTGGTGGGCTTCAAGCCGGCACTGTGGCTGATGGCCGCCGTGATCGCCGTCATCCTCGCCGCGGGCCTGGTGTCGCTGCCGCGCCAGCTTGGCAAGGCCAAGGCATCGAAGACGATGCGCGAGCTGTTCGCCAAATCGCGTGGCGTGAACCTGCTGGCCGCGGCGCGCATCTTCCTGTTCGGCGCCCGCGACGTGTGGTTCGTCGTCGGGCTGCCGGTGTTCCTCTATGCCGCAGGCTGGCGCTTCGTCGAGGTCGGCGGCTTCCTCGCCGCCTGGACCATCGCCTATGGCGGCATCCAGGCGATCGCCCCGCGCCTGGTGACGCGCAGCGCCGACGGCCTGAGCCGCGAGGTGCCCAGCGCGCGCCTGTGGGCCGGCGTGCTGGTCGCCGTGCCGCTGGTGCTGGCGATCCTGCTGCAGCGAGCGGACCTTTGGCGGCCCGATCTGGTCGTCGTCGCGGGGCTCGCGCTGTTCGGCCTGCCCTTTGCCGTCAATTCCTCACTGCACTCCTACCTGATCCTCGCCTATGCCGGCTCGGAGAAGGCCGCCGAGGATGTCGGCTTTTACTACGCCGCCAACGCCACCGGCCGGCTGATCGGCATCCTGCTGTCTGGCGCGCTCTACCAGGCCGGCGGCATCGTCGGGTGTCTCATCGGATCGGCAGCCCTGCTGATCGCCTGCTGGGGCGTCACGTTCCTGTTGCCCTCACGCAGCGAAGAGGCGGCGTCAGCGGCTTGATCACCTATTCCAGCTTGCGGGCCAGAAACGAGTAGCCATAGACCGCAAAGCGGCGGGCATTCTTCTCGCCGCGCGCGCCCTTGAACGTGTCCACTGGCGGCCCGATCCGAACACCGGCGAACCCTGCCTCTTCCAGCATTTGCTGCCAGGCTGCACACGGCAGACCACCGGCAATTCAGGCCGTCCACAGGTCGACATTGTCGAGCGCGGCAGCGGGAACCGGATTGCCGTTGGCGATGTCGGCGAACTGCAACCATCCGCCCGGGCGAAGCGCCCGGTGAATCTCGGAGAAGACGGCTCTCTTGTCGGGGCACAGGTTGATCACGCCGTTGCTGACGACGACGTCTGCCCAGGCATCTTCCACCGGCAGCCGTTCGGCCAGTCCTTCGCGGAACTCGACGGTCGAGATAACCATCGTCGCGGCGGTGGATCTCGCCTTGGCCAGCATCTCCGCGGTCATGTCGACACCGATCACCCTGCCCTCGGGCCCGACCAGGTGGGCGGCGACGAACGAGTCGAAACCGGCTCCCGACCCGACATCGACGACGCGCTCGCCCCGGTGCAGCGACCGCAGGGAGAACGGGTTCGCCACACCGGCGAAGGACTCGACAGCCGCATCCGGCAACGAGGCGACGAACGCATCGTCGTAACCCAGATGCGAGGCAAGGTAGCGGCCGGTATGGAAATGATGCTCGCCTCCGGGATTGGCAGCGACCTCGCGATACTTGCTCCTGACCTCGTTCCGCAGCACCTCTGCGTCGACGGCAGTATCGTCCTTGGCGTCAATGCTCATTTCGGTCTCCTTGTCGCCCGTGAAGGGTAGACACACGGAACGCTGCGCTCATTTCAGGTGCAGCCAGGGCAGCTGCTCATCTCGAAAGAAGTGCTTCGACGGGCTGAAGCCCGTCGGATCATCGAACGCGCCGACATGGAAGTGCGTCTCGGTCGGCAGTTGCTCGACCTCGCAGGTCAGCGTCGAGCCGCAGGCCCGGCAAAACCCTCGCGTCGTACCCGGGGACGACTTGAACTTCGTGATCTCACCCTTGGTCACCGTGTAGGCGTCAAGCTGGAAACCGACGAAGACGGACACGGGCGCACCGCTGTGCCGGCGACAGCTTTGGCAATGACACGAGAACACCCCTTTGGGAGCGCCGACACCAACGAAGCGGACCGCGCCGCACAGGCAGCCACCTTCGTACCTTTCGCTCATTTGTTCGCCCCTTCGTGATGGCGTGCCTCTTCCATTCACTCCACCGGACGCTCGCTAGCCCGATCATCCCGGCCGAGAATCTGGTGTGCCCGCAGGCGCCGAACCAGGCGCGGCAGGAAGGTGATCGCCGCCAGCAGCGCGAGCGCCAGCAGAGCGTAGTGGATCGCCGACGCGTTGCCAGCAGCCGCCTCGCGCCCCGCATGGCCGAGCCAGGTGAATGCCACAGTGCCCGGCAGCATCCCGGCCGTCGACGCGACGACTTAGTCCTTCACAGCCAGATCGCTGCACCGCCAATTGCCGCAGCGAGCACGAGACGAGGCAGCCGCGCGCTCGCGTCATGCGGCAGGCTCGCGTCGACTCATCGGATAGCTGCGATCGTCGTCGCGGAACGGCTGCAGCAACATGCGGTCGAGACGCAGTTCGCGCGGATCACGGAACTGGTCGATTCCGATCGTCATGGCCGCATGTCCCGCCTGGGGCTGCGCCCGATAGGTGCCGAACAGGCGGTCCCACACGGCGAGATTGAACCCGAAATTGCTGTTGGTCTCGCGCGGCAGGATCGAATGATGCACGCGATGCATGTCGGGGGTGACGACGAGCCATCGCAGCCTGCGATCGAGGGCCAGCGGCAGACGGACATTGCCGTGATTGAACATCGAGGTGGCGTTGAGCAGGACCTCGAAGATCAGCACGGCCACCGCCGGGGCGCCGAGCGCCGCCACGACGCCGAGCTTGATCGCCATGGACAGGATGATCTCGATCGGATGGAAGCGCAGACCGCTGGTGACATCGAGCTCGAGGTCGGCATGGTGCATTCGGTGCAGTCGCCACAGCACCGGCACCGCATGGAACAGCACATGCTGCAGGTAGATGGCGAGATCGAGGGCGATCACGGCGGCCACGACGGCGAGCCACGGCGGCGCAGCCAGGGCGGGCAGCAGTCCCCAGCCCCGCGCCTCGGCGACGAGCGCCACGCCGACCGCCGCCGTCGGGAAGGCAAAGCGGACGAGCAGCGTGTCGAGAACGACGATGCCGAGATTGGCCGGCCAGCGCCGCAGCCGGCCGATCGCCTGGTCACGCCGCGGAGCCAACACTTCCCATAGCGCCATGCACGCGAAGACGACAGCGAAAGAACCGAGCCTCAGGGCCGGTTCATGGAGGAGCAGATTGTCAGCCAAGATCAATGCTCTGATAGTGTGGGCCTTGACGGATCGAACCGGACAACCGATCTTTCAATCGATTAATTGAATGATGTAATTGCAACTCCGACGATGTCAAGCGAAAGTCCCAAGCACGTCCTGTTCAGGCAGTTCGCTGCCGTTGCGAAGGCGGCCGCCCATCCGCATCGCCTGGAACTCCTGGAGCAGCTCGCCCAGGGCGAGCGCAGCGTCGATGTTCTGGCCGATCGCATCCGGCTGTCGGTCGCCAACGCCTCGCAGCACCTCCAGCATCTGCGACGCGGCGGTCTGATCGCAGCGGAGCGCCGGGGGAAGTTCGTCTTCTACCGGCTGGCCAACGACGCCGTGCTCGACCTGGTCGCCGCGTTGCGACGCGTCGCGGAGGTCCAATCGGCTGAGGTGGAGCGGGTCGTGCGGAGCTACTTCGAGGCGCGCGACTCGCTCGAACCGGTCACGCGCGCCGAGCTGAAGGATCGCCTGCGGGCCGGGCTCGTCACGGTGCTCGACGTCAGGCCGCCGGACGAGTTCGCGCTCGGCCACCTGCCCGACGCCATCAATGTCCCCTTGGGCGAGCTCGAGCGACGCCTGACCGAGCTCGATCCGGGGCGCGAGATCGTGGCGTACTGCCGCGGCCCCTACTGCGTCCTGTCCTATGAAGCCGTCGCCCGGCTGCGCACGCGCGGCTACACGGTGCGACGGCTGGAGGACGGCTACCCCGAATGGCGCGCCGCCGGGCTTCCGGTCGCGACCGGGCCTTGACCTCGACCCACCATCCCTTGCTTTGCTTCAGCGGCTTGGCCGATACCCGCCCGTGACCGGCACGGCGGGTCGCGATCAACTCGACTGCCTGGAAGGGACGACCATGAGCGAAGACGCCATCCAAGCCGCGAGCCCTGCGCCGACCGGACGCTGGACCGAGGTGCTCGCGGTCTTCCTGCGCCTGGGCTTGACCTCGTTCGGCGGGCCGGTCGCCCATCTCGGCTTCTTCCGCGAGGAGTTCGTCAACCGCCGCCGCTGGCTCGACGATCGCGCCTATGCCGACCTGGTGGCGCTCTGCCAGTTCCTGCCCGGCCCGGCCCGGCCTCGAGCCAGGTCGGAATTGCCGTCGGCCTGTCGCGCGCGGGCTATGCCGGCGCGTTCGCCGCCTGGCTGGGCTTCACGCTTCCGTCGGCGGCGGCGATGGTGGCGTTCGCCTACGCCGTCGACATCCTCGGCGGCGCGGCGGGCTCGGGCTGGCTGCACGGCCTGAAGGTGGCCGCCGTCGCCGTCGTGGCGCAAGCCGTGCTCGGCATGATGCGCAGCCTGGCGCCAGACCGGGAGCGGGCAACCATCATGGTGGCGGTGGCCGCCCTGGTGCTGGCTGTGCCGTCGGCCTGGGTCCAGGTCGGCGGTATCGTGCTGGGCGGACTGGCCGGGCTTCTGCTGGCCCGCGAAGCGCCGCCGGCCGATCACGCCCATCTGCCGCTCTCGGTCGGCAGGCGGACCGGCCTCTGGTGCCTGGCGGCGTTCTTGGTGCTGCTGGTCGGCCTGCCGGTCCTTGCAACGGCGGCGGGTTCGCATGCGCTCGATCTCGTCGATGCGTTCTATCGCGCCGGATCGCTGGTGTTCGGCGGCGGCCACGTCGTGCTGCCGCTGCTGCAGGAAGCCGTCGTGCCGCGCGGCTGGATCTCGAACGATGCGTTCCTCGCGGGCTACGGCGCCGCCCAGGCAGTGCCCGGGCCGCTGTTTACTTTCGCCGCCTATCTCGGCGCGGCGATGCAACCGGGGCCCAACGGCATCGCCGGTGCCCTGATCTGCCTCGTTGCAGTCTTCGCACCGTCCTTCCTGCTCGTGGTCGGCGCCTTGCCGTTCTGGGAGGCGCTGCGGCGGCGCCCTGCGGTCCAGGCGGCGCTGCGCGGCGTCAATGCCGCCGTGGTCGGCCTGCTGCTGGCGGCGCTTTACCATCCGGTCTGGACGTCCGGCATCGCCAATAGCGGCGACTTCGCGCTCGCCGCCGCCGCTTTCCTGCTGCTGATGATGTGGAAGACGCCACCGTGGGCAGTCGTCGTACTTTGTGCCGTGGGGGGAGCCGTGCTCGCCGTCGTCTGACCGAGGAGGCGCCAATGTCGCAATGACGTCGTCGGTCGATGGCACGACGCGCCTGCGCCAAATCAGCGCGCGAGCCGCAAGAGAGGCAGGCGCACGATCCGGACAGACGGGCCTGAACGCTCGCAGCACTCCGCCTGACGGCTCGCTTTATGTTTCATCATTCGCGAACAATCGAAGTATAACATCGGCAGAATCATGTCGCTTTTTGAACGCTACCTGACGCTCTGGGTCGCCCTCTGCATCGTCGCCGGCATCGCGCTGGGCCACGTCTTTCCCGGCCTCTTCCACGCGATCGGCACGGCCGAGGTCGCGCACGTCAACCTGCCGGTCGCCGTCCTGATCTGGCTGATGATCATTCCCATGCTGGTGAAGGTCGACTTCGCCGCCATCGGCAAGGTGCGCGAGCACTGGCGCGGCATCGGCGTGACGCTGTTCATCAACTGGGCGGTAAAGCCTTTCTCCATGGCCGCGCTGGGCTGGCTGTTCATCGGCTGGCTGTTCCGGCCGTGGCTGCCGGCCGACCAGATCGACAGCTACATCGCCGGCCTAATTCTTCTCGCCGCGGCCCCCTGCACCGCCATGGTGTTCGTATGGAGCAACCTGTCCGACGGCGAGCCCGACTTCACGCTGACGCAGGTCGCCCTGAACGACACGATCATGGTGTTCGCCTTCGCCCCCATCGTCGGCCTGCTGCTCGGCCTCTCCGCGATCCGCGTGCCGTGGGAGACCCTGCTGCTGTCGGTCGGGCTCTATATTGTCGTGCCGGTCGTGCTGGCCCAGGTCGTGCGTGTCCGCGTGCTGTCGCAGTCCGGCCCACAGGGACTTGCGGCGCTGCTCGGCCGGCTGCAGCCGGTCTCGCTGGTGGCCCTGCTCACGACCCTGGTGCTGCTGTTCGGCTTCCAGGGCGAGCAGATCATCAGCCAGCCGCTGATCATCGCGCTGCTCGCCGTGCCGATCCTCATCCAGGTCTATTTCAACTCGGGCCTCGCCTACCTGCTGAACCGGGCGACCGGTGAAGCGCATTGCGTGGCAGCACCGTCCGCGCTGATCGGCGCCAGCAACTTCTTCGAGCTGGCGGTCGCCGCCGCCATCAGCCTGTTCGGCTTCACGTCGGGCGCCGCGCTCGCGACCGTGGTCGGCGTGCTGATCGAGGTCCCCGTCATGCTGTCGGTCGTGAAGATCGTGAACGCAAGCAAGCCCTGGTACGAGGACGGCGCTGCGGTGCGCCGGGCCGACGGGCCAGGCGCGGCCGGAAGACGCTGAGCTTTCCAGGTCAGCGCGCGGGGGACCCCCGCATGTCGACCCCGCCCAGGCCGCGCGCCTGCTGCTCGGCAACCATGCGGCGGTACTGCGCGTCCCGGGTCTCGTCGTGGAGAAAGGTGAACAGCCCGAAACGGCGACCGCGCGTCACCGGCACCGCCTCGTGCAGCAGCGAGCAGGAAAACACCAGAGCGGCACCGGCGTTCGGCTGGTAACGCTGGCAGCCGAACTCGGGAAAGCGCACCTGGCCACCGTCGTACTCCTCCGGCCCGTTCAGGTTGAGGCTGATCGCGAACTGGCGATGCGCCGTGAAGGGCGTGGTGTTGTCGCGATGGCGGCGAAACCAGCCGCCGGTCTCGGCGTCGTAGCAGCCGACGCGCGGCAACTCGATCTGCACGATCCGGATCTGGAAAGCCTGCAGGATCGCCGGCAGCACTCGCCGGACCAGCGCCTCGCGCAGGGACAGGAACAGGGCGGCATCGTCGACCGGAACATCGCGACGGCGCTTGACGTCGGCCTGGGCGCTCGCCGCACCGGCTGCCGAGGCGACGCCATCGGCTCGCTTCTCGCCACGCTGCCAATGCGCCATCAGCCGCGTGCACAGCGCAGGGTCGAGGACACGCTCGACCAGAAGGACGGGCGCCTGGAATTGCACCGTGCCCGGCGTCGCCGTCGCCTGCAGACTTTCGAGGACAGACGCGGCGTTCTGGGCACTGGGCGCCGGTATCACGGCGGCGAGCCGGCCGCCTGCGTCGACGAGCACCGCGGCGGGTCCGGCAACGCCGACGGCACGGGCCAGATCGCCATGGGGATCGATCAGCCACGGCACGTCGCCGGCCTCGGCAGGCGGCGGCGCTGTCGCGACGACCCGCCAATCGGCTTCGCACGCCGACAGGGATGGCGCGAGCTCGCGGCCGGCCGACTGTGCGGAGCCGGCGTCGAGCCAATAGAGGCGGGCCTGGCCGGCGTTCTGCTGATGCCACGAATCGAATACGGTGCCGCTGGGCTGCGGCAGCAGGATCCGGGGCATTGGATCGCCGACCGCCAAACAGACAGCACCGGGGAGTGCCATGCAGCAGACCGTCGTTCAGGGCCAATGACGCCTACGGAACGCGACACTGAATGCGCTTGAGCTTACACGGAGCTGGCAACCGCATGATGCTGCACCGCAAGGCATTTGTCATCTCCCTGCAGACGGACGGCCACCGGGAAAGCCCATATTTCGAAAATTCTAGAAATACGGTTGACAGCACGCGCCTGCGAACTACATTGATGTCATGAAGCTCGACGACGCTGCTGCCCGCCTCGAAGCCTTGGGCAACCCGACCCGCCTGAATATCTACCGGATTCTCGTGCGGGCGGGCGAAGAAGGCCTGCCGGTCGGCCGGCTGCAGGAGCGGCTCGATATTGCCGCGTCCACCCTCTCCCATCACCTCAAGGCGCTGGTCGCCGTCGGCCTCGTCACCCAGACGCGCGAGGGCACGACCCTGATCTGCCACACCAACTACGACCTGATGCGCGGCCTGATCGACTACATGGTCGCGGAATGCTGCGCCGAAAGCAGCTGCCCGCCGCGCCTGCCGAAGTCGTCGAAGCTCGCCGCCTGAAAAATTTTGCCGTTCTATTTCGATAATTCCGGGAATACAGGAGCATGCCATGCCCGACTCGCTGCACAAGCCCAAGACAGTCGCCATCCTCGGAGCCGGCCCGGTCGGCCTGGCCGCCGCCGCTCACGTCCTCGAGCGCGGCATGAAGCCCGTCGTTCTGGAGGCAGGGCCCGAGGCCGGCCACACGGTGCGCCAGTGGAGCCACGTGCGCATGTTCTCGCCGTGGGAATACAACATCGACAAGGCCGCCGAGCGGCTGCTCAGGGCGACCGGGTGGAACTCGCCGGCGCCCGACCACTACCCGACGGGTGGCGAGCTGGTGGCCCAGTACCTCGAGCCGCTGGCGACCCGCACGCCGCTCAAGGACCACATCCGCACCAGCAGCCTGGTCACCGCGGTCGGCCGCTCCGGCTTCGACAAGATGAAGAGCAACGGCCGCGCTTTCGAGCCCTTCACGGTCCGCTACCAGAACGGCAAGGGCCCGGAGTCGCTCAAGGCCGATGCGGTGATCGACGCCACGGGCACCTGGCTGATGCCCAACCCGGCCGGCGCCGACGGTCTGCCGGCGATCGGCGAGCGCGATGTGCAGGACCGCATCGCCTACGGCATGCCCGACGTGCTGGGCCGTGAGCGCAACCGCTATGCCGGCCGGGTCGTCGCCGTGCTGGGCGCCGGCCATTCGGCGGTCGGCACGCTGATCGACCTGGCGCGGCTCAAGGACGAGGTGCCGGCCACCGAGGTGGTCTGGCTGATGCGCGGCGACAAGCCCGAGAAGTCGTTCGGCGGCGGCGCCAACGACAAGCTGGCAGCGCGCGGCGCGCTCGGCACCGCCTTCGCAACCCTCGTCGGCAGCGGCAAGATCTGCGTCGAATCAGGCTTCCGCGTCTCCCATCTCGGCCGCGACGGCGACAAGCTGCGGATCGGCGCCGGCGGCGCCTGCTGCGGGCGCCATATTCTCGTCGACGAGCTGGTGGTGGCGGCAGGCTTCCGTCCCGACTTCGAGTTCCTGCGCGAGGTGCGGCTCTCTCTCGATCCGGCGGTCGAATGCCCGCCGGCGCTGGCGCCGCTGATCGATCCCAACCTTCACAGCTGCGGCACGGTGCGCCCGCATGGCGCGCGCGAGCTCGCCCAGCCCGATCCGGGCTTCTACTTCGCCGGTATCAAGAGCTACGGCCGCGCGCCGACCTTCCTGATGCTGACCGGCTACGAGCAGGTGCGCTCGATCGTGGCCGACATCGCCGGCGACCGCGAAGCGGCCGACCGCGTCGAGCTCGTGCTGCCCGAGACCGGCGTGTGCTCGGGGCCGGGTCCGCTCGGCGATGTCGCCGGGGTCGACGCGGCCGCCGCCGGATGCTGCGGCGGCCCGGCGCCCGAGCCGAAAAGCGGCTGCTGCGTCGCCGACGTCGAGGCCAAGGCGGAAGGCAAGAAGGGCTGCGGCTGCGGCTGAGTGGACCAGCGCCGTCGTAAATGACCTTGCTGGGAGCGCGCGCTCCGATGGCGCTCTACTTGTTGGTCATACAACCCATGAGCGCCACTGGTGGCAGAGCTTACTCCGCCACCAGTGGCGCGCCCATAGACGCTGACTTTGGCCGATCCAGCAAAGTCCTCATCCTGAGGAGGTCGCGTAGCGACCGTCTCGAAGGATGGGCGACACACGAGATCATTGGGAAACCGGTGTCGCAGCATCCAGTTTGTTGCCGACCAAAGCGCAAAGGTCACTTCGCCCGAATCGAAACGCGGCCCCTTCATCCTGAGCAAGCTCCCCTCCTCGCCAAAGGGCGAAGGTTACTTCGCCCGAATCGAGACGCCGCGCTCCGCGCGGCTCCTCAGGGTGAGGAGGGGATCGTGTCGAAGGACAGGCTGCTCCTGAGGATGAGATTTTCGGTAAAGTTAGCACCTATGATTGGCGCACTCCCAGGCGCCAACTTCTCCCCCAGCTTCGCTGATGAGGTGTCCGGGCTTGCCCTGAGCGAAGCCGAAGGGTCCTCGCGGACGGAGGGGTCATGAGCCACGAGTCTCGAGCCTATGACCCCTCCGTCGCCGTAAGACGGCGACACCTCAGGCTTTTGGCCGCTTGCGGCCAAAATGCCGACCACAGCGAAGCTGGGGAGGAGAAGCGAAAGTCAGCGCCTGTGAGTGGCGCGCTCCCCGCGATGAGCGTCGACAGGACGCCGACCGCAGTGTCTCCCCTGGCGACGCGGCTCGACTGACATGGCGGACTCTCGGCGGCTCGTCACGATCGTCGTCCTGGGCTCGACGCAGACGCTCGCCTGGGCGTCGAGCTACTACCTGCCGGCCATCCTGGCCGATGACATCGCGCGCGACACCGGCGTGTCGACGACCTGGCTGTTCGCCAGCTTCTCGGTTTCCCTGATTATCTCCGCCCTCCTGGGGCCGCGCGCCGGCCGGCTGATCGATCGCGGCAGCGGCAACGCCGTCCTCGCCGTCTCCAACCTCCTGTTCGCCGGCGGCCTGGTCCTGCTTTCCGTCGCACAGTCCCTGCTCACGCTGCAGCTTGCCTGGATCGTGCTGGGCATCGGCATGGGCATCGGGCTCTATGACGCGGCCTTCGCGGTGCTCGGCCGCATCTACGGCACGAATGCGCGGGGCGCCATCACCGGCATCACCCTGTTCGCGGGCTTCGCCAGCACCATCGGCTGGCCGCTCACGGCGTGGGGCGCCTCGACGATCGGCTGGCGCGACACCTGCCTCGCCTGGGCGGCCCTGCATCTCTTCGTCGCCCTGCCGCTGAACTACTGGTGCCTGCCGCGGCCGACCATGTCGGTGGCCGAGAAGCGTGCGGCAGACAAGCCGGTGCCGCTCGATCGGCAGATGATCCTGCTGGGCTTCGCCTTTGCCGCGGCATGGATCGTGACGGCCGGCATGGCGGCGCATTTCCCGCGCATCATGGAAGCCGCCGGCGCCTCGCCGACGCAGGCCATCGCCGCCGGCGCGTTGATCGGACCGGCCCAGGTCGGCGCGAGGTTGCTCGAGGCGGGGCCGCTGGCGCGTCTGCATCCGCTCATCACTGCGCGCCTGGCAACGCTCGCCCATCCGGTCGGGGTCGCCGTCCTGTTGCCGATGGGCGGCAGCGTCGCGTCGAGTCCCTTCGCCGTGCTGCACGGGTCGGGCAACGGCATTCTCACCATAGCCCGAGGCACGGTCCCGCTCGCGATCTTCGGGCCGGAGAGCTACGGCTATCGACTGGGCCTGATCGGCCTGCCGTCACGCTTCCTGTCGGCCCTGGCGCCGTTCGCCTTCGCCGTGTTGCTCGATCATATCGGCGCCAATGTCCTGCTCGTGACGGCGGGGCTCAGCCTCGCCGCCTGCCTGGCCTTGTGCGCCTTGCGCATTCCCCGAACGGAGGCGGCCCGCCATGCCGACTGACCGCCGGACCGGGCTCCGCCTGGTCGCCATCGTCTGTGCCGCGCAGGTCTTCGTCCAGCTCGGCGCCGGCTACTGGCCGGTGCTGATGCCCGACCTGATGACCCGCTGGTCGCTCAGCAACAGCGAGGCGGGCTGGATCACCTCGGCGTTCTACGCCACCTACATGGTCTCCGTGCCGGTGCTGGTGACCGCGACCGACCGGATCGATCCCAAGCGGGTCTACCTGCTGGGCGTCGGCTTCACCACGATCGCCCATCTCGCCTTCGGGCTGCTGGCCGACGGGTTCTGGTCGGCGCTCGCGCTGCGCGGGCTGGCCGGCTTCGGTTGGGCCGGCACCTACATGACCGGCCTCAAGCTGCTCGCCGACCAGGTCGACAACAAGATGATGTCGCGCGCGGTGACCGGCCACGCCGCGAGCATCGGCATTTCCGGCGCGGCCTCCTACCTGCTGGGCGATCTGCTGGCCGACGCCTTCGGCTGGCGCCTGGCGTTCGCCAGCGCCGGGGCGACCGCGGCCATCGCCTGGGTCACCGTGGTGATGATGGTGCCCGGTCGCGCGCCGCCGGCACGACCGGCCGGACCGGCCGCAGCGATGTTCGACTTCCGCCCGGTACTGCGCAACCGCTCGGCCTTCGCCTACTCGCTCGCCTACTGCGTCCATACCCTGGAGATGAACGCGCTGCGCGGCTGGGGCGTCGCCTTCCTCGTCTGGGTCGCGGCGAGCAGCGGCACGACGGGCGAGCTGCTCTCGCCCGCTGTCGTGGTGACGGTGCTGGGCCTGCTCGGCACGCTGATGAGCGTGCTGGGCAACGAGGCCTCGATCCGCTTCGGCCGCCGCCGCCTGATCATCGCCGCGATGATGCTGTCGATCCTGACCGGGGCTGCAATCGGCTTTCTCGGCTCGCTCGGCTACTGGATCGCCGTCGCCCTGATCGTGCTCTACGGCATGATCATCTGGCTCGACTCCTCGTCGCTGACCGCCGGCGCCGCCGGCTCGGCCGATCCCGCGCGGCGCGGCGCGACGCTCGCCGTGCATTCCATGCTGGGCTACGCCGGCGGCTTCGTCGGCCCGCTCGCCATCGGCTGGACGCTCGACCTGGCGGGCGGCATGTCGCCGCTCGGCTGGGGGCTCGCCTGGGCCGTGGTCGCGCTCCTGATGGCGCTGGCGCTGGTCGCCTTCGTGCGCATCCGGCCGCGCGAGCTCGAGGGGGATCTTGCGATACGCAAGGGGTAGCTCATCATCCTCCCCGGCTTCGCCGGGGAGGTGTCGCCGCCTGCCCTGAGCGAAGCCGAAGGGGCCTACGCGACGGAGGGGTCATGAGCCATGGGCGCCGCCATCTCCCGTGGCTCATGACCCCTCCGCCCCCGATTACGGGGGCACCTATGAAAATGCGCTGGGAGCGCGCCACTGGTGGCGGAGTAAACTCCGCCAAAGTGGCGCTCATGGGATGTGGAATCACAAGAAGAGCGCCACACCATTTTCTCAGCATCGTGGTGCGCGCCGGCGTGCTGGGGGTCTCCCCAAGCTTCGCTTGGGGAGGAGAATGATCAGCGCTTCTTCCCGATATCCTTCGCGAACGCCTTGAACAGCTGTTCGCGCAGCCAGCGGTTGGCCGGGTCGCCGTCGCTGTCGGCGTGCCAGTAGGCATAGGTGTCGAAGGCCGCGACATCGAGCGGGAACGGCAGCATGCGGTTGTCGAACTGGCGATTGAGGATGCGGGCATAGCGCTCGGGCATGGTGAGCGCGAGGTCCGTCGCCGCCGCCACGCGGCACGCGCCGTAGTAGTTCTGGCAGCGCAGGCGCACGCGCCGCCGCAGGTCCTGGCGCGACAGCTCGAAGTCCTCGGGCGACAGCCCGCGCCGGCGCTGCGAGACCTGGATGTGCTCGAGCGCCAGATAAGCGGCGAGATCGAGCGTCCTGCCGACCTTCGGATGGCCGCGGCGGAGCACGACCATCAGCCGTTCCGTCCCCAGATGGAGGCGCCTGATCTCGTCGGGCAGCGGCAGCAGGACGTCGAGCACGAGATCGAGCGTGCCGGCGGCCAGCTCGCGCTCGATCTCGCGCCGGTCCGGTCTCACCAGGCTGATGTCGACGCGCGGCGCCGACCTGGCGATGGCGCGCATCAGCACCGGCGCCACCATCGGCTCGGCGACGCCCTGCAGGCCGATCACGAAGCGCTTGCTGACGGCGCCGGCGTCGAAGCTGCCGGTCACGGCAAGCGAGGTCTCGAAGCCATGCAGGGCGTTGCGCACAGCGTCGATCATCTGCCGCGCCCGAGGCGTCGGCACCATGGCGTGACCGCCGCGCACGAACAGCGGATCGCCGGCGAGGCCGCGCAGCCGGGCGAGCGCGTGGCTGATCGCCGGCTGCGACAGGTTGAGCCGCCGTCCCGCCCGCGTGATGCTGCCCTCCGAGAAGATCGCGTCGAACACCACGAACAGGTTGAGGTCGACGCGCGCTAGATGCACGACATTCATATCACCATATTCCGTCAATTCATTTGATCGATGCTATGTGCCGCCTCATCCTGCTGCAACCGCAGTCGAGGAGGACGCCATGGATTTCGACCATTCACCCAAGGTCAAGGAGCTTCAGGCGCGCGTGCAGGATTTCATGGATCGGCATGTCCATCCCGCCGAGCAGCGCTACCAGCAGGAGCTGCGCGCCAACGGCCAGTGGCACGTGCCGCCGGTGCTCGAGGAACTCAAGGCCACGGCGAAGCTGGAAGGGCTTTGGAACCTGTTCCTGCCCGGCCGGCACGGCGCCGGCCTCAGCAACCTCGAGTACGCGCCGTTGTGCGAGATCATGGGGCGGATCGACTGGGCGCCCGAGGTGTTCAACTGCTCGGCGCCCGACACCGGCAACATGGAGACGCTGGAACGCTACGGCAGCGCCGCCCAGAAGAAGCAGTGGCTGGAGCCGCTGCTGTCCGGCGAGATCCGCTCGTGCTTCGCCATGACGGAGCCGGCCGTCGCCTCGTCCGACGCCACCAACATCGAGTGCCGCATCGAGCGGCGCGGCGATGGCTACGTCGTCAATGGCCGGAAATGGTGGTCGTCGGGGGCGCTCGACCCGCGCTGCAAGGTCTTCATCGTCATGGGCAAGACCGACCCCAAGAGCCCCGACCGCTACCGCCAGCAATCGATGATCCTGGTGCCGCGCGAGGCGAAGGGCATCACCATCGTGCGCTCGCTGCCGGTGTTCGGCTTCGACGACGCGCCGCACGGCCACGGCGAGGTGGTGTTCGACAATGTCGAGGTGCCGCTCGACAATATCCTGCTGGGCGAGGGCCGCGGCTTCGAGATCGCGCAGGGCAGGCTGGGGCCGGGCCGCATCCATCACTGCATGCGCGCGATCGGCCAGGCCGAGGCGGCGCTCGAGAAGATGTGCCGCCGCGTGAAGTCGCGCACCGCCTTCGGTCGCGCGATCGGCGAGCAGACCGTGACCCTGGAGCGCATCGCCGAAGCGCGCATCGCCATCGAGCAGGCCCGCCTGCTGGTGCTCAAGGCGGCCGACAAGATGGACAAGGTCGGCAACAAGGAGGCGCTGGCCGAGATCGCCATGATCAAGGTCGCCGCCCCCAACATGCTGTGCCGCGTGCTCGACTACGCCATCCAGGCGCACGGCGGCGCCGGCGTGACCGAGGATTTCGGCCTCGGCTCCGCCTTCGCCGGCGCCCGCGCGATGCGCATCTTCGACGGCCCCGACGAGGTTCACCGCAACCAGATCGGCCGGATCGAGCTGAGAAAGTACAACTGACTTCATGGCCGGGAGCGCGCCACTCCGTGGCGCTCAGGGGAATACGAGCATCCCACTCTCGGTCCGCAGGCAGAACATGAGCGCCACGGAGTGGCGCGCTCCCGGCATGAGCTCAGAGAGACGCAGCAATGGACCCCAACCCGCCCGACGGCTTCCAGCCGCTGTTTCGCTCGAGCCCGTTCCTCGATCACAACGGGCCGTTCTTCTACCGGACCCGCGACGACGGCACGTTCGTCGTCGGCCTGCGCATCCGTCCCTTTCATGCCAACGGGCGCGGCCTCGCCCATGGCGGATTGCTGATGACGATGTGCGACATCGCGCTGGGCTACCGTACGACGCGCAGCCGGACGCCGTCGCCGATGCTCACCACGGCCAGCGTCACGACCGACTTCGCCGGCTCGGCCAAGGTCGGCGACTGGGTGGAGGCGCATGTCGACGTGCACAAGGTCGGCGGCCGGCTCGCCTTCGCCAACTGCTACCTGGTGTGCAACGGCGAGCGCATCGTGCACGCGTCTGCGGTGTTCGCCCGCACGGGCGATCGGCCGGGCGTGTCGCCGCCCTCGTAGTCGCAGAGCATTCGCATTCGGAAGAAACCGTCATCCCGACCGAAGCTGAGCGAAGCGAGGCGTAGTGGAGGGACCTTTCCTTTAAAACTCCAGAAAGAAAGGTCCCTCGACTACGCCACCCTGCGGGTGGCTCCGCTCGGGATGACGGAGTTTTCTCCATTTGCGCATGCCCTGCCCGATTACGGGAGACCCCCAGCCCGCGGGCGCGCTCCCAGCGCATTATCGTAGGAGGTCCCCACCGGCCCAAGGCCGACCCGCCAATTCCGAAACCGGCGGCAAGGCATACAGTTTCTTACCAGCAGAAGATCACGCCACCCGCATCCACACCGCGGTGTCGTGGAAGGCGGCGCCTCCGTTCGGTGGCACGGGGTCGGCGCCGATCAAGGTGTTGATGCCAACCCGATCGGGATAGGCGTCGCTCGGCCAGTTGCCTTCGACGATGACCACGCCTGGCCTTGCCGTGCGCGCCGGGCGCGACGCGAGCTTAACCTCGCCACGGGCGTTGCCGAGGCGGACCATGGCGCCCTCGGCCAGGCCAAGCCGGGCCGCATCGTCCTCGTGGATCAGGGCGCGCGGCTCGCCCTCGCGCGAGACCGAGCCCGGTGTCTCGGTGAAGGTCGTGTTGAGGAAGGCGCGCGCCGGCGGCACGACCAGGCGGAACGGCAGATCGGCGGAGGCACGCTCGTAGTTCTCGAGATGGTCGGGCAGCGGCTTGAGGCCGGCATGGTCCGGGCCGACTGCCGTCCAGTCGGGCTTGAAATGGAAGCGGCCGTCGCTCGACGGGAAACCGTCGAGGAAATGCGACGCCTGGAAATCCTCGGCGCATTCGACCCAGCCGCGCGCCGCCGCCTCCGCCCAGGTGCCCTTGCCGGAGGCGCGCAGGGTGGCGTCGAGCAGCTCGACGGCGCTCATGCGGAAGCTCGGCTGCGGCGCGCCCAGCCGCTCGGCCAGGGCGCAGACCAGCTCGTGGTTGGTACGGCACTCTTCATAGCGGTCGAGCACGCGCGGGCCGACCGTCAGGTGGGTGTGGCCCAGCCCGTAGTAGATGTCGTCGTACTCGAGGAACATCGCGGCCGGCAGCAGGATGTCGGCATACCTGGCCGTCGCCGTCATGAACTGCTCGTGCACGCAGACGAACAGGTCCTCGCGGCCGAGGCCGCGCGCGACCGCGGTGCTGTCGGGCGCGACGTTGGCCGAGTTGGCGTTCTGCATAAGCATCGCCGTGACGGGCGGGCCGCCGGCCAGCGCGTCGGGCTCGCCGCACAGGATCGGGCCGATGCGCGACTGGTCCAGCACGCGGGTCTTCGGGTCGATCATGTCGAGGCCATGAGCCAGCGTCGTATCCAGGCGCCAGTTGTCGAGATTGAGGAAGAACGCGCCGCCGCCGCGATGGCGCCACGCCCCGGTCATTGCCGGCAGGCAGGTCACGGCGTGCATCGCCGCCGAGCCGTTGCGCGAGCGGGTGAAGCCGAAGCCGACGCGCAGGAAGCTGCGCTCGGTGCGCCCGTAGAGGCGGGCGAAGCCCGCGATCTCGTCGGCCGGCAGGCCGGTGATGGCGGAGGCCCATTCCGGCGTCTTGTCGGCGAGGTGCGCCTCGATATCCGACCCGTAATCGGTGTGGCGCGCGAGATAGTCGCGATCGGCCAGCCCCTCCTTCAGGATCACGTGCATCATGGCGAGCGCCAAAGCGCCGTCGGTGCCGGGGTGCAGCACCAGGGCGATGTCGGCCGCCTCGACCGTCGGCGTGCGGTAGACGTCGACCACCGCCAGCCTGGCGCCGCGCCGCTTGCGGGCCTTGGCGATGTGGGTCATCGCGTTGACCTGGGTCGAGACCGGGTTGCCGCCCCACACGACGATGAGGTCGGACTCGGCCATCTCGCGCGGGTCGGGCCCGGTGAGCTTGCCGACGCCGGCGCGCCAGCCCGACTCGGCTGGCGTCACGCAGATCGTCGTCTTCTGGCGCGAGTAGCCGAAGGCGTGGCGCAGGCGGTCGAGGCCCCAGCGCTGCACGACACCCATCGTGCCGCCGGAATGGTAGGGCCACACAGACTCGGCGCCGTGCGTGCGGGTCGCCCGCTGGAAGGCCTCGGCGATCTCGTCGAGCGCCGACTCCCACGAGATCGGCCGGAACGCGCCCTGCCCCTTCTCGCCGATACGCTGCAGTGGTTGCTTCAGGCGGTCGGGATGGTGCGCCCGCTCGGCATAGCGCGCCACCTTGGCGCACACGACGCCGTCGGTGTAGCTGTTCGCCGCCGCACCACGGATGCGGCCGATACGGGTCGAGGACAGCCGCTCGACCTCGAGGCAGCAGGCACTGGGGCAATCGTGCGGACAGGCCGACTTGACGTATTCCTTACCCATTCTGCTCTCCGCATCGCGGCTGGACGTTTAGCGAAAGTACGAGACCGATCCCTGATACTACGACAACCGTTGCTTGGCGGACGCGTACATTGACCGTGCACCGGCGGCGGCTATGCTAGACAAAACAACACGACCCCTGTGTGGGAGGAAATGACATGTCGCTTCGTCGTCGCCAAGTCCTGGCCGGATCGGCCGCCACTGCCACTGCCCTCGCCGCCGCGGGCAGCTTCCCCGCCCCGGCCATCGCCCAGTCCGATCCGATCAAGATCGGCTACCTGCCGGCGCTGACAGGCCCCAGCTCGTCGACCGGCGTCGGCATCAACCGCGGCACCCAGCTCGCGGTCGAGGAGATCAACAAGGCGGGCGGCATCAAGGGCCGCAAGCTCGAGCTGATCAGCCGCGACACCCAGAGCGACCCGACCAAGGCCGTGAACGCGGTAGCCGAGCTGACGCAGCGCGCGAAGGCCTCGATCATCTGGGGGCCGCTCAACTCGGGCGAGGCGCTGGCGGCGACGCCACTGATCGCGCGCGACAAGGTGCCGATGCTGCACCCGTGCTGGGTCGACGAGCTGATCGACGTCAAGAAATACCCGATGGCGTTCCGCATGGCGCCGACCAACACCCAGGTCGGCAAGGGCGCCAACCACTATGTCGTCAACGTGCTCAAGCTGAAGAAGGTCGCAGTGATCAGCGACACCACCGGCTACGGCACGGCGTCGGTCAACACCTACGTGCCGATGCTGAAGGCGATGGGCGCCGAGGTCGTCTACTCGAACCACGTCGACGCGGCGAACCCCGACCTCAAGCCCGAGCTGCTGCGCATGCAGAACGCCGGCGCGCAGACGATCATGCCGTGGAGCGTCAATGCGGGCTTCCTGTCGCGCATCCTCAACACGCGCGGCGCCATGAACTGGGACGTGCCGGTGGTCGGCCAGACGACCCTGGGCTCGGGCCAGACCAAGGCCCTGCTCGACAAGCCGGAGAACTGGAACAAGGTCTACTCCAACAATTTCCGCAACTGCTGCTATGTCGGCGGCAAGCTGCCGGAGCGCGCCGCGGCGTTCGTCGAGCGGCTCAAGAAGGAGAAGATCGAGTTCAGCGACACGCTCCTGTGGTGGGTGGCGCTGGGCTGGGACGGCGCCCAGATGATTGCCGACACCTTCAAGGCGGCCGGCACCAAGGCCGAGGACGTCGTCGCCCACATGAACAAGGTCAAGAGCTGGCCGGGCATCTACGGCACGGTCACCTGGACACCCCAGGAGCACAACGGCTTCCCCGACCAGGAGGTCGTGATGTGCGAGGTCAACTCGCTGAGAGACGGCGCGTTCAACCTGGCGCCGGGCTACAGCAGCTAGACCCATGTTCCAATCGATCGTCTCCTACGGTTTGGCGGTAGGAGCGGTCTACGCACTGATCGGCATCACGTACAACGTGATGTACTCGGCGTCGCGTGTGTTCAGCTTTACCGCTGGCATGCTGGGAATGCTGGGCGGTGTGCTGGGCGCGCTCTTCATCCACAAATGGGGCATGAACGCCGTGCTGGGGTTCGTGCTGGTGCTGGGGTGCGGCGCCCTGATGGGCCTCGTCACCGAGATCCTGACGGTGCGCCCGGTGCTGAAGAGCATCGAGCAGCATCTCTACGTGCTGTCGACGCTGGCCTTCGCGCTGATGATCCAGCAGGTCACCGCCATCGAATGGGGGACCGAGGCGCAGCCCTTCCCGGTGCTGATCCCGATCGAGACCGGCACGGTATCCGCCTGGCTCGACCAGAAATTCCTGCTCCCCCTGCTCGCCTGCGCGGTCACCATCGCCGGGCTGGAGTACCTCTACCGCAGGACGCTGATCGGCCGCGCCTTCCTCGCCATCGCCGAGGACAGCTACGCGGCGCGCGCGCTCGGCCTGCCCGAGACAAGGCTTCGGCTGGCGAGCTACGCCATCGCCGGAATCATCGGCACGCTGGCGGGCTTCACCGGCGCGCAGATGCTGCTCGCCTACTTCGGCAACCAGGCGATCCTGAGCTTCTACGGCTTCGTGCCGGTGGCGCTGGGCGGCATGGGCTCCAACCGCGGCGCGGTGATCGGCGGGCTGGCGCTCGGCCTGTTCCAGCAGGCGGCCAATTTCCTGGTCGGCGGCATCTTCGCCGCGGTCGCGGTGTTCGCGGTGTTCATCGTCGTGCTGCTGATCAGGCCCGAAGGCCTGGCCGGCGCGGCGACCGCCCGGCGCGTGTGACGGGGCCGCGCATGACGGACACTGCCGCACCGATATCGCAACCCAAGGCCCCCGCCGGCTGGCTGGGCAGGCTCGAGGGCAGCGCCTGGTGGATCGTGCTGGGGCTGGCCGGCCTGCTGCTGCCGCTGCTCGAAGACTCCTACATCGGCGTCATCGCCCAGCGCGCCTACATCTACTGGGTGCTGTCGGCCGGGCTGAACCTGGTGGTCGGCTACGCCGGCCAGATCGCCATCGGCTGGGTGTCGATGCTGACGCTCGGCGCCTACACCACCGCGGCCCTGGCGGCGGGACGGGTCGGCCCGGAATGGCACCCCTTCCTCGCGCTCGCCGCCGGTGGCGTCATGGGCGCGGTGGCCGGCGTGGTCGTCGGCCTGCCGGCGCTGCGCCTGCGCACCTTCTACTTCGCGATGACGACCTTGGGCTTCTCCACCATCGTCACCCAGGTGGCGCTGGCCTGGAAGGACGTCACCGGGGGCGGCGTCGGCACGCCGGGGCCCGTCTTCCCGTGGCCGTTCGATCCCGGCTGGGGCTTCTACTACTTCTGCTTCTTCCTGGCGGCGCTCGCGACCTGGATGACCGCCAACATCGGCGCCAGCCGCTATGGCCGTGCCCTGGTCGCGATCCGCGACGCCGAGGTGGCGGCCGAGGCCTCGGGCGTCTCCAAGGCGCGGCTGCTGATCCTGGTCTTCATGCTGGCCGGCGCACTCGGCGGCGTGGCGGGCGGCCTGTTCGCCTCGCTGCAATCCTACATCACGCCCGACGCCTTCACGTTCGAGATGTCGGTGCTGTTCTTCATCGCCATCCTGATCGGCGGCCGCGGCTCGATCCTGGGGCCGGCGCTGGCCACCATCATCCTGACGGCGCTGCCCGAGTTCGCCGCCCCGCTCGTCCAGTGGTCGACATTCCTCTACGCCACCCTGCTGCTGGTGATCGTCCTGGTGATCCCGGGCGGCATCGCCGACCTGCTCGACTTCAGGAACCGCCGGCCGCTCGAGAAGCACCGCGAGATCGTCACCCGGCCGGAGCTGCTGGCGCGCGTGCTCGATCGCCACAGCGAGAAGAACACGCTCAGCATGACCGGCATCGAGCTGCATTTCGGCGGCGTGCGCGCCATCGACGGCCTCGATCTCGAGGTCCGCTCGGGCGAGGTGCACGGCCTGATCGGCCCCAACGGCAGCGGCAAGACCACCGCGCTCAACGTCCTGTCGGGCTACTACAAGCCGCATGCCGGCGAGGCCCGCCTCAACGGCGCGGTGCTGCCCTTCCTCGAGGCGCACACGCGGGCGGATCGCCGCATCGCCCGCACCTTCCAGACCCCGCGGATCGTCGGCGGCGCCTCGGTGCTCGACAACGTCATGATCGGCGGCACCATCTTCGGGCAGGCGACGTTCAGCGAGACGCTGCTCTCGTTGCCGCGCCACCGCCGCGACGAGGCGCACCTGCGTGAGGCCGCCCTGCTCGCCTTGGCGACGGTCGGCCTCGAGCAGCTCGCCGCGGTCCGCGCCGACCGCCTGCAGCACAGCGAGCTGCGCTTCATGGAGATCGCCCGCGCCCTGATGCTGCGGCCGGCCTTCCTGATGCTCGACGAGCCGGCGGCCGGCCTGTCGGCCGAGGAAATCCGCCGGCTCGGCGCCCTGATCGTCGCCATCAGCCGGTCCGGCACCGGGGTGCTGCTGATCGAGCATCATGCCGACCTGATCTTCGACATCTGCGATCGCGTGACCGTGCTCAACCTCGGCAAGAAGCTGGCCGCCGGCACGCCGGCCGAGATCCGCTCTCATCGGGAGGTGGTCAGTGCCTATCTCGGGGCGTGAGCCGCTTCTCCAGGTCAGCGGGCTGAGCGCCGGCTACGGCAAGATCGGCGTGCTGAACGGCATCGACCTCACCGTCGGCAAGGGCGAGATCGTCGCCTTGCTCGGCCCCAACGGGGCCGGCAAGAGCACGCTGCTGAAAGCAGTCTCGGGCCTGTTGCCGCGCACCGGCAAGGTGACCTTCGCCGGCCGCGACATGAGCACCACCAGCCCGCGCGACGCGGTCAATGCCGGCCTGGTGCACGTGGTCGAGGGGCATCGCGTCTTCACCCAGCTCACCGTGCACGAAAACGTCATGCTGGCGGGCTACGGCATGGCCCGCCGCGAGCTCGCGGGACGGGTCGAGGAGGCGCTGGCGTTCTTCCCGGAGATCGCCGAGAAGCGCAACGACCGCGCCGTCACCCTGTCGGGCGGCCAGCAGCAGATGCTGGCGGTGACCCAGGGCCTGGTGCGGCATCCCAAGCTCCTGATGCTCGACGAGCCGTCGGCCGGCCTCTCGCCGGTGCTGGTCGACCGCGTGCTCGCCGCCGCGGCGCGCCTGCGCGACGCCGGCACCGCCGTGCTGCTGGTCGAGCAGCTGATCGAGAAGGCGCTGAACCTGGCCGACCGCGTCTACGCCCTCGCCCGCGGCACGATCGTGCTCGAGGCCACGACCGACGAGCCCGACCTCCCCAACCGCCTCGAGCACGCCTACTTCGGCCAGGACGTCAGCGCCCCGCTGGCGTGATCATGTCCCTAGTAAGAAACTGGCGGCTTGCCGCCAGTTTCTTGGCACGGCGGGTCGGCCCTCGGGCCGGTGGGGAACTCCTATGAAGATCGGGGCGGGAACCGCCCCGATATCTACCAGGCATCGTGGTGCGCGCCGGCGTGCTGGGGGTCTCGCCAAGCTTCGCCTGGGGAGGTGTCGCCGCCTGCCTTGAGCGAAGCCGAAGGGTCATCGGCGACGGAGCACGCCCCGTTGGCGTGATCATGCCCCTCCTCCCCAAGCTTCGCTTGGGGAGGTGTCGCCGCCTTCGGCGACGGCTATTGTGACCCCTCCGTCCGCGATGACGCGGACACCTCCCCAGCTTCGCGGAGCGACGCTGGGGAGGAGAAGCTATTCCACCCCGAAGGCCTGCTTCATTGCCTTGACGCCTTCCTGGTGCGGCGTCCACAGGCGGCCGCCGACGATGCCGCCGTCGACCACGAGGTCGTGGCCGTTGATGAAGGTCGAATCGTCCGACGCCAGGAAGACCGCGGCCAGCGCGATATCATCGGTCAGGCCGGCGCGCGGGATCGGCTGGTTCTTGGCGAAGCCGGCCTTCATCGCCTCGGCGTAGCTGTCGGCCTTGTCGGCCGGCAGGCCGAGCGCCTTGGCGAAGATGCCGGTGGCGATGCCGCCCGGCGAGATCGAGTTGCAGCGCACGTTGCTCTCGCCGAGCTGCATGGCCGCGCACACCGTGAGGTGGTTCACCGCGGCCTTGGCGGCGCCGTAGATCATCGAGGTCGAGTAGCCGGCGCGGCGCGCTGCCACGCTGCCGTTGTTGATGATGCTGCCCGAGCGCTGCTTCGTCATCACAGGCGCGGCATGCTTCATGCCGAGCATGACCGAGCGCACCAGGGTCGCCATGGCGGCGTCGAAGCCGTCGACCGGGATGGTCTCGATGCCGCCGACCGGCGCCGGCCCGCCGGCATTGTTGAACAGGCAGTCGAGCCGGCCCCAGCGGTCGAGGCAGGCGGCGATCATCGCCTCGACGTCGGCCTCCTGCGTAGCATCGGCCCGGATGAACAGGCACTTGTCCTTGCCCAGCGCCGCTTCGAGCGAGCGGCCATGCTCCTCGCGGCGGCCGGTCGCCACCACCCTGGCGCCTTCCTGCACGAAGATCTCGACCGTGCGCCGGCCGATGCCGCTGGTCGCGCCGGTGACGATGGTGACCTTGCCGTCGAGCTTGCCCATGATTTCTCCCCAACCATTCCGGCGGGAATGATACACCAGCGCCAGCAAGGAGGAGCGGATGACGGTGCTGGGTGTCCTGGGTGGCAGCGGGGTGTACGAGATTGCCGGCCTCGAGCGCGCCACGTGGCGCCGGGTCGCCTCGCCGTTCGGCGAGCCCTCGGACGAGTTCCTGTTCGGCGTGCTGGACGGCCTCGACCTGGTGTTCGTGCCGCGTCACGGCCGCGGCCATCGCCATTCGCCGACCACGATCAACTACCGCGCCAACATCGACGCCCTGAAGCGCGCCGGCGTCACCGACCTGCTCTCGCTGTCGGCCTGCGGCTCGCTGCGCGAGGACCTGCCGCCCGGCCATTTCATGGTCGTCGACCAGTTCATCGACAGGACCTTCGCGAGGGAAAAGAGCTTCTTCGGCGAGGGCCTGGTCGCGCACGTGTCGATGGCCCATCCGACCTGCAACCGCCTGGCCGAGGCGGCGCGCGACTGCGCCCGGGCGGCCGGCATTCCCCTGCGGTTCGGCGGCACATACCTGGCGATGGAGGGACCGCAATTCTCCAGCCTCGCGGAATCGAAGCTCTACCGATCATGGGGCTGCGACGTCATCGGCATGACCAACATGCCGGAGGCCAAGCTCGCCCGCGAGGCGGAGATCTGTTACGCCACCGTCGCCATGGTCACCGACTTCGACTGCTGGCATCCCGACCACGGCCATGTGCAGGTCGCCGACATCGTGCGCGTGCTGACCGAGAACGCCGAGAAGGCCAAGACCCTGATCAAGATGATCGCCCCGCGCCTCCAGGCAGCACGGCCGGCGCCCTGCCCGTCCGGCTGCGACCGCGCGCTCGAGTACGCACTGATCACCGCGCCGCAGGCGCGCTCGCCCGAGATGGTGAAGAAGCTCGAGGCGGTCGCCGGGCGGGTGCTGGGCGGGCAGACGACGGGCTGATTCAACGGGGATGGACTTAGTCATGTCGCCTCCCCAACGCTTGCGTTGGGGAGGTGCCCCCGCAGGGGGCGGAGGGGTCATGGGCGACAGGCGCATGCATTGATTGACGGTCATGTATTGACTGGGGCTCTCGACCCCTCCGTCCGCGATTACGCGGACACCTATGAAAATGCGCTGGGAGCGCGCCGGCGTGCTGGGGGTCCCCAAGCGAAGCTGGGGAGGAGACGACGTCAGATCACCGGCGCCAGCCGGTGCGCCACCAGCGAGGCGTAGCGCGCCGCGACGGGCAGGAAGGCGCGGAAGTCGAGGTGGCTGTCGGAGCCCGCGAGGTCGCTCAGGCAGCGGACGTTGACTACCGGGATGTCGGCGCTCCAGCGCCTCGCGACCTGGGCGACGGCGCCACCTTCCATCTCGACGGCATGGGCCGCGAAGCGGTCCTGCAGGCGCCGGCGCGTGGTCTCCGAGTTGATGAAGATGTCGCCGGTCACGATCGTGCCGAAATGGATGCCCGGCGCGCGCCGTCCGGCGCCGACCGCATCCGGCAGGGGGTCCAGCACGAGCCCGTCGAGAGCCTCGCGCAGGCGCATCACCAGAGCCTCGGACAGGGGATATCCCGGGACCCAGTCGTCGCCCTTCGACGGTCGGCTGCCGGGTTGGATGGCGACGAACCCGGTCTCGCGCTCGAGGCCGAGATCGTGCTGCAGGTTGTTGGTGCCGATCACGATGTCGCCGACGCCGAGCGCCGGATCGAGGCCGCCGGCGACGCCGCACAGCATGAGCGCCCGGCAGTCGAAGCGGTCGAGCAGCAGGGCGGTGGCGACGCCGCCATTGACCTTGCCCGGCCCGGTCTCGACGAAGACCGCATCGCGGCCGGCGATCCGGCCGCGCCAGAACGGCAGCCCGCCAATCACCGTCTGCTCGCCCGAGCGATCGGACAGGTGGGCCAGCTCTTCCGGCAGGGCTGACAGGACGCCCAGGAGACTGTTTGCCATCGAGCGATGGGCTATAAGGGCGCCCGTTCCAAAAGCAACCCCTCGTGCCCCAGCCCCTGCCCTCTCCCGCGGACCTGCGCGCCGCCTGTACCGACCTCGCCCGCGATGCCGCCCGCGAGATCATGCGCATCTATGCCGGCGATCTCGGCGTCCGCGACAAGGCCGACAAGAGCCCGGTGACCGACGCCGACCACGCCGCCGAGGCGATCATCATCGCCGGCCTGCGCCGTCTCACGCCCGGCACGCCGGTGGTCGCCGAGGAGGAAATGGCGGCGGGACGCGTGCCGGTGATCGGCGACGGCCCGTTCTGGCTGGTCGATCCGCTCGACGGCACCAAGGAGTTCATCAAGAGGAACGGCGAGTTCACCGTGAACATCGCCCTGATCGAGAACGGCCGGCCGACGCTCGGCATCGTGCTGGCGCCGGCCAGCGACACGCTGTGGCGCGGCGCGGCGGGCCTTGGCGCCGACAAGTGCGAGAAGGACGGCGACTTCCAGTCGATCGCCGTGCGCACGCCGCCGGCCGAGGGGCTGACCTGTTGCGCGAGCCGCAGCCACGCCGTCTACAGCGACCTCGACATCTGGTTCCGCCGCGAGGGCCTGACCGTCGCCGACCGAATCCAGGCCGGCTCGTCGCTGAAATTCTGCCTGATCGCCGAGGGCAAGGCCGACATATACCCGCGCTTCGGCCCGACCAACGAGTGGGACACCGCGGCCGGCCAGGGCGTGATCGAAGCCGCCGGCGGCGAGGTCGTGACCACCGACGGCCGGCCTCTCGCCTACGGCAAGCCGAAATTCTCAAACCCGCACTTCATCGCCCGCAGCAGGGCGTTCCGTTGACGATCGCCGAGCCGACGGCAGCCACCCTCGTGGCGGCCGCCAGGCTGTTGACCGAAGGCCAGCTGGTCGCCTTCCCGACAGAGACGGTCTACGGCCTGGGTGGCGATGCCACCAACGAGCGTGCCGTCGCGGCGATCTTCGAGGCCAAGGGACGGCCGCAGTTCAACCCGCTGATCAGCCACGTGCTCGATGCCGGGGAGGCGCGACGGTTCGTGCGCTGGAGCGACACGGCGGAACGGCTGGCGTCGAGGTTCTGGCCGGGCGCGCTGACCCTGGTGCTGCCTCGCCTGGAAGGTTCGACGATCGCGCTGCTGGCGACGGCCGGGCTGGACACCGTGGCGATCCGCGCTCCATCCCATCCGGTGGCGCAGGCGCTGATCCGCGCCGCCGGCCGGCCGATCGCCGCGCCGTCGGCCAATCGCAGCGGCGCGATCAGCCCGACCCGGGCCGAGCATGTCGCCGAATCGCTGGGCGATCGCGTGCCGATGATCATCGATGGCGGGCCGTGCCTGGTCGGCGTCGAATCGACGGTGCTCGACCTGTCGGGCGAGGAGGCGGTGCTGCTGCGGCCGGGCGGCATCGCGCGCGAGGCGATCGAGGCGGAGATCGGCCGCGTCGCCTTGAGCGATGCCCTGCCGACAGGCGACGCCGCGCGCAAGTCGCCGGGACAACTGGCCAGCCACTACGCGCCGTCGCGGCCGGTCCGTCTCGAGGCGACGGAAGCCGGCGCCGACGAAGGCCTGCTGGCGTTCGGGCCGGACGTACCCTCGGGCGCCATGCTGACGCTCAATCTCAGCCCGGCCGGCGATCTCGCCGAGGCGGCCGCAAACCTGTTCGCCATGATGCGCGCGCTCGATCGGCCCGGCATCGGCCGCATCGCCGTCATGCCCGTCCCGGAGAGCGGGCTGGGTCTCGCGATCAACGACCGCCTCCGCCGCGCGGCGGCGGATGACGGCAAAGGCGGCCGGCGCTAGTCTCGCCCAACGGAGGAAACATGCCCGATACAGTCGTCGTTCCCAGCATCCCCACCGTGCCGGTGACGCCAGCGGTCCTCGACCAGCTGCGTGCCATCGTCGGCGAGAAGGGGTTGATCCTGGACGATCCGGGCAAGGAGCCGTTCGTGCGCGACTGGCGCGGTTCGCTCTCGGGCAACGCCGCGGTGGTAGTGCGGCCGGCCAGCACCGACGAGGTCTCCAGGGTGGTAAAGGCCTGCCACGACCACGGCATCGCCATCGTGCCGCAGGGCGGCAACACCGGGTTGATGGGCGGCGCCACGCCGTGGCCGACGCACAGCGGCATCGTGCTCTCGCTCGGCCGCATGAACCACGTGCTCGAGGTCGACGCGGTCGGCTACACAATGACGGTCGAGGCCGGCTGCGTGCTGCAGACGCTGCAGGAGACGGCGGCCAGCCATGACCGCTTCTTTCCCCTGAGCCTCGGCGCCCAGGGCTCGTGCATGATCGGCGGCAACCTCTCGACCAACGCGGGCGGCGTGCAGGTGCTGCGCTACGGCAACGCCCGCAACCTCGTGCTCGGCCTCGAGGTGGTGCTGCCCAACGGCGACGTGTGGAACGGCCTGCGCTCGCTCAAGAAGGATAATACCGGCTACGACCTCAAGCACCTGTTCATGGGCGCCGAGGGCACGCTCGGCATCATCACCAAGGCGGTGCTGAAGCTGTGGCCGGCACCCAAGGACGTCGTCACCGCCTGGCTCGCCATCCGCGACCCGCAGGCCGCCATCGAGATCCTCTCAGCAGCGCATGCCGCGTCGGAGGACAATGTCGGCTCGTGCGAGCTGATGTGCCGCAACGTCATCGACATGGTGGTCCGCCACCTGCCCAACACGCAGGACCCGCTGAAGGCCGACACCGAATGGTACCTGCTGCTCGAATGGTCATCGTCGCGGCCGAAGGCCGAGGGCGCGGAGGGCATGTCGGACAAGCTCGAGCAGTTCCTCGCCGACGAGATCGAGGCCGGCCGGGTGCTCGACGCGGTGATCGCCCAGAACGAGGCGCAGGCGCGCAACATGTGGCGCCTGCGCGAGGGCGTCGCCGAGGCCGCCCGCGCCGAAGGCGCGGCGCTGAGCTACGACGTCTCGGTCTCGATCTCGCGCATCCCGGGCTTCATCGACCAGGGCGTCCGGGCGGCGCTCGAGATCCTGCCTAGCCTGCGGCCGCAGCCGATCGGCCATATCGGCGACGGCAACATCCATTTCTCGTTCGCAGCACCACAGGGCATGGACCGCCAGACGCTCGGCCAGTACGAGCCGGCCATCACCCGGGCGGTGAACGACCTGGTGCGCGACATGGCGGGCTCGATCTCGGCCGAGCACGGCATCGGCCAGCTCAAGGTCGACGAGCTGGCGCATTATCGCGGCAAGGTCGAGCTCGACACCATGCGCGCGCTCAAGCGCGCCCTCGATCCGAAGAACATCATGAACCCGGGAAAGATCCTGCGGCTGTGACAGGTATGGCTGGGAGCGCGCCACTCATAGGCGCTAACTTCCAAAGAATCCTCACCCTGAGGAGCGGCCTGCAGGGCCGCGTCTCGAAGGGTCGGCAACACGACGAGTGCTGCGACACTGCTGTTTGCGCGATTTCGTGTGTGGCCCATCCTTCGAGGCGGCCGCTGCGCGACCTCCTCAGGATGAGGAATTTGTTGGGCCTTCGAGCAAAGTTAGCGCCCATGAGCGCGCCACTCCAGTGGCGCTCACGGTATGTGTGATCGCCAAGAAGAGCGCCACTGGAGTGGCGCGCTCCCAGCGCATGCGGTGACCCGATGAGCGCATTCCTGGACAAGCTCGCTGCCATCGTCGGCGAGCGCGGCCTAGTCACCGACCAGCAGGCCAAGCACCCTTATCTCACCGACTGGCGCGACAACTACCTCGGCGCAGCCCTGGCTGTGGTCAGGCCGGCCACTACCGAGGAGGTCGCCGCCGTGGTCAAGCTGTGCGCAGCCGAGAAGGTCGCGATCGTGCCCCAGGGCGGCAACACCGGGATGGCGGGCGGCGGAACGCCCGACCAGAGCGGGCGCGAGATCGTGCTGTCGCTCAACCGAATGAACCGCATCCTCGAGATCGACCCGATCGGCTACACCATGACGGTCGAGGCGGGCGTGGTGCTCGAGACCATCCAGGAGGCGGCGGCACAACACGACCGGCTGTTTCCGTTGAGCCTCGCTGCCCAGGGCAGCTGCACCATCGGCGGCAACCTCTCGACCAATGCCGGCGGCGTGCACGTGCTGCACTACGGCAACGCCCGCCAGCTCGTGCTCGGCCTCGAGGTGGTGACGCCGGCGGGCGAGGTTTGGGACGGCCTGCGCGCTCTCAAGAAGGACAACACCGGCTACGACCTGCGTGACCTCTATCTCGGCGCCGAGGGCACGCTGGGGATCATCACGCGGGCGGTGCTGAAGCTGTGGCCGCGACCCAAGGACACGGCGACCGCGTGGATCGCCGTACCCTCGCCCGAGGCCGCCGTCGCCCTGCTGAGCGGCGCCCATGCCGCGAGCGAGGACAACGTCACCTCGTGCGAGCTGATGAGCCGCCAGGGCATCGACCTGGTGCTGCAGCACATCCCGGGCTCGGCCGATCCGCTGGCCGAGCGCCACGACTGGTACGTGCTGATGGAATGGGCGTCGACAAGGCCGCGCCGCGCCGGCGACAACGCGACCGGCCTTGCCGAGAAGATGGAAGGCTACCTCGGCGAAGCGCTCGAGGCCGGCCAGGTGCTCGATGCGGCGATCGCCCAGAACGAGGCGCAGGCGCGCGCCTTCTGGGCGTTGCGCGAGAACCATTCGGAGTCGCAGAAGCGCGAAGGCCCGTCGATCAAGCACGACATCTCGGTGTCGGTGAGCCGCATCCCCACCTTCATGACCGAGGGGCTGGCAGCGATGAAGCGGGCGCTGCCCGAGTGCCGGCCCGTTCCGTTCGGCCATGTCGGCGACGGCAACCTGCATTTCAACTGCCAGGGACCGCCGGGCTGGGACAAGGCGCGCTTCATGGCGCATGCCGACGCGATCAGTGGCGCGGTCTACGACCTGGTGGTGAGCCACGGCGGCTCGATCTCGGCCGAGCATGGCATCGGCCAGCTCAAGGTCGACGAGCTGGCGCATTACCGCAGCCAGATCGAGCTCGACACGATGCGCACCATCAAGCGCGCGCTCGACCCGCAGAACCTCATGAACCCGGGCAAGATCATCCGGGTGTAGGCGAGGCGGGCCAGCCGCGATTGGACCCAAGCCCCCCGTTGGCCTTGGCGCGCGCGACGAGGCAAGGGGCAGTTCGCACCACACCTGGCGCGCTCGCCTTCATGACAGGCCATCGGCTCGATGGGATCGCCTTGACCTGCCGCCTTCGGCATGGAACTGTGAGAATGTGAAGAATATCACAGTAACACTGGATGACGAGACCTATCGCCGTGCGCGCATTCGTGCCGCCGAGCTGGACACGTCTGTCTCCGCGTTGGTGCGACGCTACCTCGTCGACCTCGCGGGCAGCGAAAGTGAGTTCGAGCGTCTCGAGAAGCTGGAGCGGGAGCTGCGCGGGCGTATCGAGACGTTCCGGGCGAACGATCGGCTCTCCCGCGACGCAATCCACGCGCGCAAAGCTCGAGCGCAATGACCGGACGACGCTTCATCGACACCAACATCCTGCTCTATTCTATAAGCCGCGATCCCGGCGAGACAGCCAAACGCGATCGTGCGGTCGCGCTTCTGGCGGCGGACGACCTCGCCTTGTCGGCGCAGGTCCTCCAGGAGTTCTATGTTCAGGCGACGCGGGCGAGCCGACCCGACGCCCTGTCACACGACATCGCCGCAGGCCTCGTACGCGCCTGGGCCCGCTTCCCGGTCCAGGAGATTTCGCTCGAGATCGTAACCGCGGCGCTGGAGATTCATGCGCGGCACGGCTTCTCGTATTGGGACAGTTCAATCGTCGCTGCAGCCGAGGCGTTGGGCTGTCGCGAGCTGTTGTCGGAGGACTTGAGCCACGGCCGGCGGCTCGGCAAGCTTCGGATCGTCAATCCATTTCGTTGAAGCTGCCGCGCTATCCGCAGCAGGATTGCGTTCGATACGGCTGGAGGTGGTGGGCGAAGCGCTTCACCGACCCGGCATGACGACAGAATGAAGGAGGACGTCATCATGGCAAGGAATTCCCGCGTCGCCTGGACCGTCGCCGAGGTCGAGGCCGACCGGAGCTGGACCTGCCGACTGTCGGACGCCGGAAGCGCCGAGTTGCTGGCTGCCGTGCGCGCCGCAGTGCAGAGGGCTGGCCCCGCCGACAAGCCGATCCTCGACTGGAGGCGCGAGGACTTCGCGCTCGACACATCGATCCCGGTGCTCGCCGCCGCCTTCCACGAGGTCCGCAACGGGCGCGGCATGGCGCTGGTCAAGAACCTGCCTCGCGCAGGCGTCAGCCCGATCGAGTTCCGATTGATGACCTGGGCGATCGGCCTGCATTTCGGCGTCGCCAGGCCGCAGAATCGCGCCAGCGACTACATCACCGAGGTCAGAGACGCGGGCATGGCCTATCGAAGCCCAAGCGGCCGCGGCTACAACTCCAAAGCCGAGCTCGACTTCCATGTCGACAGCGCCGATGTGGTGCTGCTGTCCTGCTACAATCAGGCACCGGCCGGCGGCATGAGCCTGTGCGCAAGTGCAGCCACTGCGTTCGACGTGGTGGCAGCCGAGCGGCCCGATTACGCCCGGGCGCTCGCCTCCGACTACCCCTTCAGCCGCAACGGCGAGCAATCCGGGGACGAGGCACCGTGGTACGCGGTGCCCGTCTGCACAGCCCGGGACGGGCGCATCTTCTGCAAGTGGAATCGCAATCGCATCCAGAACGCGCAGCTGCTCGAAGGCGTGCCCCAGCTCACGGCACTGCAGCGTGACGCGATGGAGTATTTCGACCGCGTGCTGCGCCGGCCGGAGAACATGTTCTGCATGTACCTCGAGCCTGGCGATCTCCAGATTCTGTGCAATCACACCATGCTGCACTCGCGCACGAGCTTCGAGGACCATGTCGAGGAAGAGAGGAAGCGCACCCTCTACCGGCTGTGGCTGGCGCGACCCGATTCGCGGCGCCTGCCCGACAGCTGGGCAGTCTTCTACGAAACTGCCGAGCCCGGCACCGTCCGCGGCGGCATGAAGGGCCACCACTACGACGATTTGCGGCGCAGCTTCGATGCCCGCCAGGCCAAGGCGATGGGCATGAAGGCCTGAGAAGGCAACCGGTCCCGGCGGAACCGGGAAGGAGGTCATGATCTCGGACCGTTGTCCTTGCGATCGACGATCTCGTACTGGACGTCGATCACCTTGCGCTCTGAATGGGCAGGCGGCCCCGCCACCGGCTTGCCTCCGAACAGGCGGCGGATCCAGTCGCGCGCCTTGAACACCAGGATGGCGACCAGGACGACGGCGGCTACGCCCGCGATCACGGCGAATCCCAGCACCGCCAGCACGACGAAGGCGATCAGGCCGGCGATCGCCTGCAGCCAGACGCGCAGCGGCAGGCGGGACAGCACCTCGAGGAACTGCTTGCCGTTCACGGCACGTCTCTCATTGCGCCCATCGCTTCTCGAAGTCCCAGACCTCGGGGAAACCCATCAATTCGTGCATGTTGCGGTACTGCGGCACGGCGACCCCGATGCTGGTTCCCTGCTCCTTGAGATGGGACCAGGCCCTGCGCATCGCCTCGGCGGCGACGCTGAAGCCGAGGCCGGGATAGATCGC
>LNFM01002130.1_pt1 | contig 74444 bp, 65 predicted proteins | sample 596031 | NCBI WGS metagenome assembly LNFM01 (sample SAMN04254537, study PRJNA301005) | activated carbon metagenome | isolation source: dual media filters at the Ann Arbor, Michigan drinking water treatment plant | place: USA: Ann Arbor
GCGTGGGCACGTTCTTGTAGATGTTGGTGGGCGCGATCATCGGCGTGCGCACCAGCGGCATGTTGATGGTGGTGAAGCTCACGCCCTGGTCGGCAAACTCGCTGCTGGCGCAGCGCGTCCAGGCGTCCAGCGCGGCCTTGCTGGCCACGTAGGCGCTGAAACGCGGCGCGTTGGTCAGCACGCCGATGCTGCTGATGTTGACCACGTGGCCCTTCTTCTTGGCCACCATGCCGGGCAGGAAGCCCATCGTCACGCGCAGGCAGCCGAAGTAGTTGAGCTGCATCGTGCGCTCGAAATCGTGGAAGCGGTCGTAGCTGCTCTCGATGGCGCGGCGGATGCTGCGGCCGGCGTTGTTGATCAGGAAGTCCACGCCGCCGTGGTTGTCGTTCACGACCTTCACGAAGCGGTCGCAGTCGGTCATGTCGGCGATGTCGGCCGGGTAGGCGACGAAGGCATAGCCCTTGGCCTTGGCCTCGGCGCAGGCCTCGTCGAGCTTGTCCTGGTCGCGCCCGCAGATGATGGTGGTGGCGCCGGCCTCGGCGAACTTGTGTGCCGCGGCCAGGCCGATGCCCGAGCTGCCGCCGGTCACCAGCACCACCTTGCCGGCCACGGTGCCCTTGAGGCTGCGGTCGATGAAGAGGTCGGGGTCGAGGTGGCGCTCCCAGTAGTCCCACAGCACCCAGGCGTAGTCGCGCAGGTTGGGGCATTCGATGCCGCTGCCCTTCAGCACCGTGTCCAGCTCGCGCCGGTCGTAGCGCGTGGGGAAGTTGATGAAGGTGAACATGTCGTCGGGCAGGCCCAGGTCCTTCATCACCGCGTTGCGGATGCGGCGCACCGGGGCCAGCGCCATCATCCCCTTCTTCACGCTCTTGGGGATGAAGCCCAGCAGCGCGGCGTTGACGAACACGTTCATCTTGGGCGCGTGTGCGGCCTTGCTGAAGATGTCCAGCACGTCACCCACGCGGTAGCCCTCGGGGTCCACCAGATGGAAGCACTTGCCGCCCAGGTCGGACTTGGCCTTGCCGTTGACCGCGGAGTGGCTGATGTGGTCGATGCAGGCCACCACAAAGTCCACCGGCACGATGTTGATGCGCCCGCCCTCGATGCCCATGCTGGGCATCCACGGCGGCAGGATCTGGCGCATGCGCTGGATGAGCTTGAAGAAGTAGTAGGGACCGTCGATCTTGTCCATCTCGCCGGTCTTGCTGTCACCGACGACCAGGGCCGGGCGGTACACCGTCCACGGCACCTTGCACTCCTTGCGCACGATCTTCTCGCTCTCGTGCTTGGTCATGAAGTAGGGGTGCTCCAGGCCCTCCGCTTCCTCGAACATGTCCTCGCGGAACACGCCTTCGTACAGGCCCGCCGCGGCGATGCTGCTGACGTGGTGCACATGGCCCGCGTCCACGGCTTTCGCAAACTCCACCAGGTTGCGCGTGCCGTCGATGTTGACTTGCACCTGGCTCTCTTCATCGGCGCCCAGGTCGTACACGGCGGCCAGGTGGTAGACGGCGCCGATCTGGCCCTTCAGGGCCTTGATGACGTCGGCCGCCACGCCCAGCTTCCTGGCCGTCAGGTCGCCGCTGACGGGCTGCGCGCGCGACTTGGCGGCGCCGTTCAGGCCCCAGAACTCGTACAGCCCCGCGAGCTTGGCCTCGCTGCCCGGGCGCACCAGGAAGTGCACGGTGCTGCCCTTGCGCGCCAGCAGCGCCTTGACGAGTCGCTTGCCGATGAAGCCGGTGGCGCCGGTGACGAAATAGTGCATGCGGGGTCTCCTCGATCGGGACGGGTCTGTCGGGGCCGGCAGCGCGCCGGGCGGCGGCAAGCATAGAGCCGTCTCACTAGAGTTTTAGGCTGCAGCCCCCAGGGGGGAACCCTATATTCGTTGGCATGGTGCTGGCGCTCGAAGCCTGTGCCACCCCATCACAACCGCACAGAGGAACACGCCATGGTCAAGAAGATGAAAAGCACGACGGACAAGGCCACCGAGAAGGCCGGCAAGTCGTCCGCCAGCCTGATGGACAGCCAGCTGGCCAGCTCCGTCAAGGACTCCGCGCAGCAGATCTGGCTGGCCGGCATGGGCGCCTTCAGCAAGGCGCAGGAAGAGGGCACCAAGGTCTTCGAGGCGCTGGTCAAGGAAGGCATGACGCTGCAGAAGAAGACCCAGGGCATCGCCGAAGACAAGATCAGCGAAGTCACCGGCAAGATGAGCGCGATGGCCGGCACCGTCAGTGCCAAGGCCGGCCAGAACTGGGACAAGCTGGAGACGCTGTTCGAAGCCCGCACCGCCAAGGCCATGAACAAGCTGGGCGTGCCCACCGCCAAGGACGTGGAAGCGCTGACCGAGCGCGTGGACGCACTGGCCGCCGCGGTGGCCAAGCTGTCCAAGGCCGGTGCCGTCAAGGCCAGTCCGGTCAAGGCTGCTGCCAAGACCAACGGCAAGGCCGCTCCGGCGGCCCTGCCCAAGCGTGCCCGCAAGGCCGCCGCCACGCCGTTTGCCGCGGCCCCGGTCAAGCGCGCCGCCCGCAAGCGCGCCGCGGCCTGAGCCAAGGCTTGAAGCAGGCCGTGCGCCGCCGCGGCGCCGCGGCCTGATCCCGAAGGGCGCCGCGGCGCCCTTTCCCGCATCTGCAAGCCCGCAAGAGCACCGGCACCGATGGTTACCCAGGCCAAGAACCCGCGCGCGCGCCGCGCCGCGCCGCCGAAGATCGGCCTCGCGCTGGCCGGCGGCGGGCCGCTGGGCGCCATCTACGAGATCGGCGCGCTGTGCGCGCTGGAAGAGGCCGTGCCGGCGCTGGACCTGAACGCGCTGGACGGCTACGTGGGCGTCTCGGCCGGTGGCTTCGTGGCCGCGGGGCTGGCCAACGGCATGACGGCGCGCCAGCTCTGCACCGCCTTCATCGAAAACGACGGCCCGCGCGCCGACATCGTGCGCCCCGGCCTCTTCATCCGGCCCGCGCTGACCGAATACGCACGCCGCGCCGCGATGCTGCCGGGCCTGCTGGCGATGGCCGGCTACGGCTTCGTGTTCAAGGGCCGCAGCCTGCTGGCCTCGCTGGAGCACCTGGGCCGTGCCCTGCCCACCGGCCTGTTCAGCAACGCGCCGCTGGAGCGCCAGATGCGCAGCCTGTTGCGCGCGCCCGGCCGCAGCAACGACTTCCGTGCGCTGCAGCGCCGCCTGGTGCTGGTGGCCACCGACCTGGACAGCGGCGACACCGCCCCCTTCGGCCTGCCCGGCTGGGACCACGTGCCGATCTCCGAGGCGGTGGCCGCCAGCGCGGCGCTGCCGGGGCTGTTTCCGCCGGTGCCGATCGACGGCCGCTGGTACGTGGACGGCGCGCTGAAGAAGACGCTGCACGCGCGTGTGCTGCTCGACATGGACCTGGACCTCGTGCTGTGCCTGAACCCGCTGGTGCCCTTCGACGCCACGCATGCGCACAGCCACCGCCTGCTGGGCGCCGACGAGCGCATCCCGCGCCTGGTGGACGGCGGGCTGCCGGTGGTCATGAGCCAGACCTTCCGCACGCTGATCCATTCGCGGCTGGAACTCGGCATGAAGGGCTACGAGACCAGCCACCCGCAGACCGACATCGTGCTGCTGGAGCCCGACCACCGCGACCCGGCGATGTTCCTGGCCAACACCTTCGGCTACGGCCAGCGCCGCCGGCTGGCTGAACACGCCTACCAGCGCACACGCGCCGACCTGCGTTCGCGCCGCGGCGTGCTGGGCGCCACGCTGGCGCGCCACGGCCTGGCGCTGGACGATGCGGTGCTGGACCAGGAGCGCCGCACGCTGCTGAAGCACCGCCGCCCGCGCCGCGGCACGGCCGCGGCGCGGGCGCTGCACCGGCTGGACGAGGTGCTGAACGACCTGCAGCGCCAGTTGGCCGCGCGCGACTGATCCCACGGCCGGGGCGAACACCGCCCTCAAGTCGCGGGCCGGGCGGTCCGATATGCAGTCGTGAGCACCGCACCTGCATCCCCACCCCGGCCCTCCGCAGCCGCCGCCGACGCGCAGCGCGGACGGCTGATTGCCCAGTCGCTCGGCCGGCTGCTCGACCGGGCGCCCGGCGCGCGCGAGGTGCTGCCGCACCTGGCCGCGCTGGAGCGTGGCCTGCTGAGCGACGGCGCGCCGGCCATCGACCGCGTGCCGCTGAATTGGCTGGGCCGCATCTGCTCGCAGCTGTCGAGCCTGCCGCTGCCCGATCACGACCAGCCGCTGCACGACCTGCTCCAACGCCTGATGGCGCGCCTGCAGGCCCAGCGAAAGGACTGGGAGCCCGACACCCTGCTCGGCACCGAGCGCACGGTGGTCATCACCGAGGTCAGCCACTCGGAATTTGCGGCCGTGCAGGAAGCGCAGCGTCAGCCCAGGTAGCGTGCTGCCAGGTGCGCCTTGAAGTGCGCTGGGTTCAGCACCTCGCCGCTGGCGCGCATCGCCAGTTCGTCGGTGGTCCAGCGGCTGGCCTGCGTCCAGATGTTGGTGCGCAGCCAGTCGAACACCGCCGTCAGCTCGCCGGCGGCGATGCGCGTGTCCAGGTCCGGCATGGCGCGGCGCATCGCGGCAAACCATTGCGCGGCGTACATCGCGCCGAGTGAGTAGCACGGGAAGTAGCCGAACAGCGCCTCGGGCCAGTGCACGTCCTGCATCGGGCCGTCCTTGAAGTTGCCGCGCGTGTCCACGCCCAGCAGCTCCATCATCTTGGCGTCCCACAGCGCCGGCACGTCCTCGGGTTCGATCTCGCCCTCGATCAGCGGCCGCTCGATCTCGTAGCGCAGGATGATGTGCGCCGGGTAGGTCACCTCGTCGGCATCCACGCGGATGAAGCCCGGCTTCACGCGTGTCATCAGCCGATGCAGGTTCTGCGGCTCGAAGGCCGGCTGTGCGCCGAAGGCCTGCTGCACCAGCGGCGCCAGGCGGCCGACGAAGCCGGGGTGGCTGCCCAGCTGCATCTCGAAGCTCAGGCTCTGGCTCTCGTGCAGCGCCATGCTGCGCGCTTCGGCCACCGGTTGGCCCAGCCCCTCGCGCGGCAGGTTCTGCTCGTAGCGGCCGTGGCCGGTCTCGTGCACCGTGCCCATCAGGCTGCCGAGGAAGTCGTCTTCGCGGAAGCGCGTCGTCATGCGCACGTCCTCGGGCACACCGCCGCAGAAGGGGTGCGTGCTGACGTCGAGCCGGCCGGCCTCGAAATCGAAGCCCAGCAGCCGCATCGCCTGCTCGCACAGCGCCTTCTGCGCCGCGACCGGGAACGGCCCGACGGGTGCGATCACGGTCTCGCGGGCCTGGCGTTCGGTGACCTGGCGGATCAGGCCCGGCAGCCACTGCCGCACCTCACCGAACACGCGGTCGACCTGCGCGCAGCTCATGCCGGGCTCGAAGCGGTCCATCATCGCGTCGTACCGGCGCACGCCGTTCAGCTGCGACAGCAGCTCGGCCTCTTCGCGCGCTGCCGCCAGCACCGGGCGGAAGTTCTCCACGAAGCCCGCCCAGTCGTTGGCCGGGCGCTGCGTGCGCCAGGCGTGCTCGCAGCGCGAGGTGGCCAGATGCTGGCGCGTCACCAGGCTCTCGGGCAGCGCGTTGCTGGCGCGCCACTGGCGGTGCATCTCCCGCAGGTTGGCGCGCTGCAGGTCCGACAGCGGCTCCTGCCCGGCGCGGGACAGCTGGTCGGGCAGGGCTGGATCGGTGCGCAGGCGGTGCAGCAGTGCGGCCATCTCGGCCATGGCGGCGGCGCGCGCCTCGTTGCCCTTGGGCGGCATGTTGGCGGCCTGGTCCCAGCCGGCGATGGACTGCAGGTGCGACAGGCGGTGCAGGCGCGTCCAGGTGGCGCTGAGTTCGTCGTATCGGGGCGTGGTGGTGCTCATCGGTGGGTGTTGCTGGGCGGGCCGGGAAGGCGGTGCGCGTGGCCGGTCACAGCTGCACCGCGCCGGGCATGAACCACAGCGCACCGCCGACGTAGACCAGGTAGCGCAGGAACTTGCCGATCGCCATGTAGGCGGTGCAGGGCCAGAAGGGCAGCCGCAGCCAGCCGGCCACGGCGCACAGCGGGTCGCCCACGAAGGGCAGCCAGGACAGCAGGCAGGCCGGCGGGCCCCAGCGCTCCAGCCAGTCCAGCGCGCGCTGCTGCGTGCCCGGCTTGGCGGTCACGCGCTCGTACACCCGTTCTGCGCCGTAGCCCATCCAGTAGGTGATCACGCCGCCGGCGGTGTTGCCGGCGGTGGCCACCAGCAGGGCCGGCCAGAACAGCTCGGGGCTGAGCTTGACGAGCCCGAAGACCACCGGCACGCTGGCCATCGGCAGCAGCGTGGCCGACAGCAGCGAGATCAGGAACACCGTCACCAGCCCGTATTGCGGCAGTGCCAGCGCGGAGAGCAGTGAGTGCAGCCAGGGTTCCATGGTCCGTCTGCATTATGGGCAGGAGCCGGGTGCGCATCTGGCGCGGGGCCGAGGGCCGCGGGCTGGCTATACTCGCGCCTCATTTTTGAGCAGCCTCATCCGCCAGGATGGCACGGGGCGCCTTGATCCCTGCCATGCGCCTCGGCCCCCACGAACTGCCCAATACCCTGTTTGTCGCACCCATGGCGGGCGTGACCGACCGGCCCTTCCGCATGCTGTGCAAGAAGCTCGGCGCCGGCTATGCCGTGAGCGAGATGGTGACCAGCAAGCGCGAGCTCTGGAACAGCCTGAAGACCAGCCGCCGCGCCGACCACACCGGCGAGGCCGCGCCTATCGCGGTGCAGATCGCGGGCGTGGATCCGGCCGAGATGGCCGATGCGGCGCGCTACAACATCGACCGCGGCGCGCAGGTCATCGACATCAACATGGGCTGCCCGGCCAAGAAGGTCTGCAACGTGTGGGCCGGCTCGGCGCTGATGCAGAACGAGCCGCTGGCGCTGGCCATCGTCGAGGCCGTGGTGGCGGTCGGTGCCGCGCGCGGCGTGCCGGTGACGCTGAAGATGCGCAGCGGATGGTGCGCTCAGGAGCGCAACGCGCTGCGCCTGGCGCGCGCGGCCGAAGCGGCCGGCGTGGCGATGATCACCGTGCACGGCCGCACGCGCGAGCAGGGTTACGGCGGGCTGGCCGAATACGACACGGTCGCCGCCGTGAAGGCGGCGCTGAAGATCCCGGTGGTGGCCAACGGCGACATCGACGGCCCGCACAAGGCCCGCGAGGTGCTGCGCCGCACCGGCGCCGACGCGCTGATGATCGGCCGCGCGGCGCAGGGTCGGCCCTGGATCTTCCGCGAGATCGCGCATTTCCTGGCGCACGGCACGCTGCTGGCGCCGCCGCCGGTGCGCCAGGTGCAGGCCTGGCTCACCGAGCACCTGCACGACCACTACGCGCTGTACGGTGAGTTCACCGGCGTTCGCAGCGCGCGCAAGCACATCGGCTGGGCCGTCAAGGCGCTGCCCGGCGGGCCGGCCTTTCGCGACACCATGAACCGCATCGACGACTGCCGCGAACAGGTGGAGGCCGTGGGCCGCTACTTCGACGCACTGGCCGATCGCCACACGCTGCTGCCCGAGGGGCCGCACATCACCGCCGCCAACGAAGAAGAGCAGGCGCTGGCCGCATGAGCAAGACCGCCATCGACGACTGCATCCGCGCCAGCGTGGAGCAGTATTTCAAGGACCTGCGCGGCGCCGAACCCGGCGCGCTGCACGAGCTCTTCATCAACGCCGCCGAAAAGCCGCTGCTCGAGGTGGTGCTGCGCCACGCCGAAGGCAACCAGAGCAAGGCGGCCGACTGGCTGGGCATCAACCGAAACACGCTGCGGCGCAAGCTGCTCGACCACAGGCTCATCAAATGAAGACCGCCCTCATCTCGGTGTCCGACAAGACCGGCATCGTCGAATTCGCCCGCGACCTGGCCGCGCTCGGCGTGCGCCTGCTGTCCACCGGCGGCACCGCGCGGCTGCTGGCCGACGCCGGCCTGGCTGTCACCGAAGTGGCCGAGATCACCGGCTTCCCGGAAATGCTGGACGGCCGCGTGAAGACGCTGCACCCGCGCATCCACGGCGGCCTGCTGGCGCGGCGCGACCTGCCCGAACACATGGCCGCGCTGCAGGCGCAGGGCATCCAGACCATCGACCTGCTGATCGTCAACCTCTACCCCTTTGCCAAGGCCACCGCGCGAGCCGACTGCACGCTGGAAGACGCCATCGAGAACATCGACATCGGCGGCCCGGCCATGCTGCGCGCCGCGGCCAAGAACTGGGGCGACGTGGCGGTGGTGATCGAGCCCGCCGACTACGCCCGCGTGCTGGAGGAACTGCGCGCCGGCGGCGTGCAGCGCAGCACCAAGTTCATGCTGGCGAAGAAGGTGTTTGCGCACACCGCCGCCTACGACGGCATGATCAGCAACTACCTCGGCGCGCTGCAGCCCGGCGCCGAGGACACGGTGGACGCGGTGCCGGTGCGCGAGGCCTTCCCGGCCGTCTACAACCTGCAGCTCACGAAGACGCAGGACCTGCGCTACGGCGAGAACCCGCACCAGGCCGCCGCCTTCTACCGCGACGCCGCACCCGTGCCCGGCACGCTGGCCGGCTGGACGCAGCTGCAGGGCAAGGCCCTGAGCTACAACAACATCGCCGACGCCGACGCCGCCTGGGAGTGCGTGAAGACCTTCGACGAGCCGGCCTGCGTCATCGTCAAGCACGCCAACCCCTGCGGCGTGGCCGTGGGCCAGAGCGCGGTGGACGCCTACCTGAAGGCGCTGCGCACCGATCCCACCTCGGCCTACGGCGGCATCCTGGCGCTGAACCGGCCGCTGGACGCGGACGTGGTCAACGCGATCAACGCCGCCAAGCAGTTCGTCGAGGTGGCGCTGGCGCCGTCGGTCACGCCCGAGGCGCGCACGCTGCTGGCGGCCAAGCAGAACCTGCGCCTGCTGGAAGTGCCGCTGACGCCGCACATGAACGTGCTGGACTTCAAGCGCGTCGGCGGCGGTGTGCTGCTGCAGGGCCAGGACGCGAAGAACGTCGGGCCCGCCGAGGTGCGCGTGGTGACGCAGCTTGCCCCCACCGCGCAGCAGATGGACGACCTGATGTTCGCCTGGAAGGTGGCCAAGTTCGTGAAGAGCAACGCCATCGTCTTCTGCGGCGGCGGCGCCACGCTGGGCGTGGGCGCGGGCCAGATGAGCCGCATCGACAGCGCGCGCATCGCGTCCATCAAGTCGGCCAACGCCGGCCTCACGCTGGACGGCTCGGCGGTGGCCAGCGACGCGTTCTTCCCGTTCCGCGACGGGCTGGACGTGGTCATCGACGCCGGCGCGCGCTGCGTCATCCAGCCCGGCGGCAGCATGCGCGACGACGAGGTCATCAAGGCCGCCGATGAACGGGGCATCGCGATGGTCTTCACCGGCGCGCGGCACTTCAGGCACTGAGCCGCGCGCTGCGCGGCCCGCTGAACCTGCCGCGCACGCGTTCAAGTGCGGCAGGGGCCGGCCGATAAGGATGCGAGTGCCGCCGTCCCGGGCTGGTGCCGCGTCCGAGGCGATCCATGTCCTTCCTGCACACCGAGCCTGCGGCCATCCAAGCGCTGGACGATCCCGGCGGCTGGGACCGCTTCCGGGTTGGCGACCCGCGCCAGCGCAGCGGCGCCCTCCGGCGCCTGTGCCGCGGTGACCTGCCGATGACGCTGGGCCTGCCGGGCGGGCCGACGGTGGCCACGTCGTTGTGGGCGGTGGACGACGTGCAGCAGCAGCTGCTCTTCAACGTCGAGGCCGACGCGCGCACCGCCGCCACGATGCACACGCTGCAGGCCGAGCGCGAACTGTGGGCGGTGGCCTACCCGGACGAGAGCAAGCTGCAGTTCCTGCTGCAGCCGCAGACCCTGCGCGTGCGCTCCGGCCGCCTGCACGTGCAGTGCCGCGGTCCGCTGGACATGTACCTGCTGCCGCGCCGGGGCACGGTGCGCGTGCGGCGGCCGCTGGCGCTGGCGCCGCTGGCTCGCTGGCCGGCCGGACCTGCAGAACCGGCCCCGCGCGGCTGGGTGGTGATCAACCTCAGCCTTACCGGCCTGGCGCTGCTGCAGCCGCCCGACGGCGTGCAGCTGCAGCCTGGCGAGCTGATCCGCGACGTCACCCTCGAACTCGACGACGAGACGCGGATCCAGGCCGACATGGCAGTGCGGCACCTCACGCGCGACGGCGACGACGGCCCGCTGCGCGTGGGTTGTGCGTGGCACGGCCTGCCCGAGGCCGCGTTCGACACGCTGCGGCGCTGGATCACCCGCGGGCGGGTGAGGCACGGCGGGATGACGCTGAAGGCCGACTGAACATCGCGCCGGGCGCGGCCGACACGCTAGCATCGACGCCCATGTCGCGCGCCGATCTCATGGGCCTGTTGCTGGCCTTCATTGCGCGCCTGATCACGGGCGCGCAAGGCCACTGGAAAGGCTGCCCGCCCAAGGCCGAGCAGCGCATCTACTTCGCCAACCACCAGAGCCACCTCGACTGGGTGCTGATCTGGGCCGCGCTGCCGCATCGCGGCGCGCGACTACTGGACGTCGTCGCCCTTCAAGCAGTGGCTCACCACCGCGGTCTTCAACGCCGTGTACGTGAGCCGCACGCGCGTGGACGAGCAGGACCCGCTGGAGCCGCTGGTCGATGCGCTGCACAAGGGCGACTCGCTGGTGATCTTTCCCGAGGGCACGCGCAGCAACCAGGAGGAGCCCAAGCCCTTCAAGAGCGGGCTCTTCCACCTGGCCGAGCAGTTCCCGGGCGTGCAGCTGATCCCGGCCTGGATCGACAACGTGCAGCGGGTCATGCCCAAGGGCGAGGTCGTGCCGGTGCCCATCCTGTGCACCGTGACCTTCGGCACGCCGCTGCAGCTGCAGCCGGGCGAGGACAAGCGCGCCTTCCTGGAGCGCGCGCGCGCCGCGGTGCTGGCGGCGCGGCCGGGGCGGGCATGAACATCGACCTGCGGCCCTTGCGCGACTGGTCGGTGGACAGCCAGGTGGCGCTGCTGTTCGTCACGCTCTTCGGCCTGTTGCTGATGGCCTCGGTGGCGGTGGCCTGGTACACGCAGCGCGAGGTGGACGAGCCCCTGCGCGAGCGCCAGGCGCGCATGCGGCGCGACCTGGGCGCGGTGTGGGTGGGCGCACTGGTGTTCTGGCTGGCCTGGATCAGCGGGCCGCTGGGCGCCACGCTGGCCTTCGGCCTGTTTTCGTTCTTTGCGCTGCGCGAGTTCATCACGCTGGTGCGCACGCGGCGCGGCGACCACCGCGGCCTGCTGCTGGCCTTTTTTGCGGCGCTGCCGCTGCAGTACCTGCTGGTGGGCGTGCGGGCCTTCGACCTGTTCACGGTGTTCGTGCCGGTGTACGTGTTCCTGGCCATTCCCGTGGCCAGCGCGCTGGCCGGCGACCCCGAGCGCTTCCTCGAGCGCAACGCCAAGATCCAGTGGGGCATCATGGTCTGCGTCTACGGCCTGAGCCATGCGCCGGCGCTGCTGCTGCTGGACCTGCCGCGCTACAGCGGGCGCGGCGCGTTCCTGCTGTTCCTGCTGGTGATGGCCACCGCCGCGGCGCAGATCGTGCAGGAGCTGGCCAGCCGCAAGCTGCGCCGCCGCCCGGTGGCGCGCAAGATCGACCGCAGCTTCTCCTACCGCGCCTTTGCGCTGGGCGTGCTGGCCGCGGCGGGCGTGGGCGCGCTGCTGTTCTGGATCACGCCCGTGGGCCCGCTGCAGGCCGCGGCCATGGCCGCGCTGGCCGGCGGCTGCGGCAACCTGGGCGACTTCGTGATGCGCGCGCTGAAGAAGGACGCGGGTGTGCGCCACTGGGGCAACCGCAGCTCGGTCACCGGCGCGGTGGGCCTGCTCGACCGCGTGGCGCCGCTGTGTTTTGCGGCGCCGATCTTCTTTCATTCCGTGCGCTGGTATTTCACGTGAACACTTCCAACACCGCATGCTGATCCTCGGCATCGACCCCGGCCTGCAGCGCACCGGCTTCGGCGTCATCCAGGCCGACGGCCCGCGGCTGGCCTACGTGGCCAGCGGCACCATCAGCACGCTGGAGCTGCCGCGTGGCGACCTGCCGGGCCGGCTGAAGATCATCTTCGAGGGCGTGCAGGAGGTGGTGCAGCGCTACGCGCCCGATTGCGCCTGTGCCGAAATCGTCTTCGTCAACGTCAACCCGCAGAGCACGCTGCTGCTGGGCCAGGCGCGCGGCGCCGCGCTGGCCGCGCTGGTGTCGGGCGGCCTGCCGGTGGCCGAGTACACCGCGCTGCAGATGAAGAAGGCGGTCGTCGGCCATGGCCTGGCCACCAAGGCGCAGGTGCAGGAGATGGTCAAGCGGCTGCTGAAGCTGCCGTCGCTGCCGGGCAAGGACGCGGCCGACGCGCTGGGGCTGGCCATCTCGCACGCGCACGCGGGCGCCTCGATTGCCGCCCTGGGCAAGGTGTCGGCGCTGCAGCCGCGCCAGCATGCGCAGTACCGCAAGGGAAGAACGTATTGAGGACCACCCCGGAGCGGCCTGCGGCCGCACCCCTCAAGGGGCAACCCCGGCGGCCCGGCGAAGCCGGTTCCGCGGCGTTTGCTTGATCGTGAATTTTTTTGGAGAGCCTACCCATGACCTCACCCGTCACCACGCACTGGATCGACATCGCGCCCGGCTTCGCCGGCTACCTGGCCCTGCCGCCCGGCGGCCGTGGCCCGGGGCTCGTGCTGTGGCAGGAGATCTTCGGCGTCAACGAACACATCCGCACCGTGGCCGAGCAGTACGCGCTGGACGGCTTCGTGGTGCTGGCGCCCGACGCCTTCTGGCGCCAGGCCCCGCGTGTGGAGCTGGGTTATGCCGGTGCCGACTTCGAGCGTGCCATCACGCTGATGAAGGCCTACGCGCCCGAGCAGGCGCTGGCCGATGCGGCGGCCGCGGTGCAGGCGCTGCGCGCGCGGCCCGAGCTCACCGGCCGCGTCGGCAGCTTCGGCTACTGCATGGGCGGGCGCCTGGCCTACCTCACGGCCGCCACCACCGGCATCGACGCCGCGGTGGCCTATTACGGTGGCGGCATCCACCTGCAGCTGGAGCGGGCTGCCGGCATCCGCTGCCCGATCCAGTTTCACTACGCGGAGCACGACGACAACATCCCGCTCACCGCGGTGCAGCAGGTGCGTGATGCGATGAGCACCCGGCCCGCCGAGGTGCACGTGTACCCCGGCGCGCATCACGGCTTCAACTGCTGGGCACGCGGCAGCTACCACGCACCCAGCGCGGCGCTGGCCCACGGGCGTTCGCTGGCCTTTCTGGCGCAGCACCTGCACCAGGCCTGAAGGGAACCGGTCGTGCACCCATCGGGTCCCCCGATATGCGGTGCGGTGTGCACTTTGTTCGCGGCCTCGGATGTGGCAGTCTTGTGCCCTACTGGGTCCACACCAGCGCGGCCCGGTCCGCAAAGGAGCCTCGGATGAGCAACGACAGCAGCATGGTCCCTGCCACCCTCGGCAGCAGCCTGCCGATCGCCCGCATGCGGGCGCTGTACCGGCTGGACGAGGTGGAAAAACGCCTCGACAAGCTGCACGCGCAAGAGCACGAGCACCTGCGCGCCACCTACGCCCGCATGATCGAGAAGGGCGCCGAGCGCTTCCAGGTCAAGCCCGGCGGCCTGCCCGCCATGGAGCACCTCTACGACGAGATGCCCAACTTCAACGAGGTGCTCGACGACGTCAAGCGCCAGCTCGCGCTGTGCCAGGACAGCCGTGACGCGCTGGAGATCACGCCGATGCTGCTGCTGGGCCCGCCCGGCATCGGCAAGACGCACTTCGCGCGCGAGGTCGCGCAGCTGCTGGGCACCGGCCTGGGCTTCATCAGCATGAGCAGCCTCACCGCCGGCTGGGTGCTGTCGGGCGCCAGCAGCCAGTGGAAGGGCGCGCGGCCTGGCAAGGTCTTCGAGACCCTGGTGGACGGCGCCTACGCCAACCCGGTGATGGTGGTCGACGAGATCGACAAGGCCCGCGCGGAACACGCCTACGACCCGCTGGGCGCGCTGTACAGCCTGCTGGAACACGACACCGCCGGCGCCTTCACCGATGAATTTGCCGAGGTCGCCATCGACGCCAGCCAGGTCATCTGGGTGGCCACCGCCAACGACGAGCGCTGCATCCCCGAGCCCATCCTGAACCGCATGAACGTGTTCCAGGTCGAGGCGCCCGACGCCGACGCGGCACGTGCGATCGCGCTGCGCCTGTACCAGCGCCTGCGCGCCGATCACGGCTGGGGCCAGCGCTTCGACGAAGAGCCGGCCGAAGCGGTGCTGGAGCGCATGGCCGGCATGGCCCCGCGCGAGATGCGCCGTGCCTGGATGACCGCCTTCGGCAACGCGCGCCTGGCCGGCCGCGGCAGCGTGGAGCTGGCCGACCTGCCCGGCGGCGCCTCGCGGCGCGCGCCGATCGGCTTCATGCAATGAGCGGCCGGTCGCGCGGCCGCTGACCGCTCAGGACCGCTTCAGCAGCGCCGGCGCCGCATCGCCAGCCAGGGGCGGCAGCAATCGCTCGTATTCCCGCTTGACCACGGCATAACACTCGCAACTGCCGCGCTCCAGGCCCGGCCGGTTGAGCACCGTGATGCGACCCCGCTCGTACTGGATCAGGCCGCCCTTCTGCAGCTTGAGCGCAGCCTCGGTCACGCCTTCGCGGCGCACGCCCAGCATGCTGGCGATCAGCTCCTGGGTCATGCGCAACTCGTTGCCGGGCAGCCGGTCCAGGCTCAGCAGCAGCCAGCGGCACAGTTGCTGGGGCAGCTGGTGGTGGCGGTTGCAGGCCGCCGTCTGGGCCATCTGGGCGATCAGTGCCTGCGTGAAGCGCAGCAGCAGCCTGGCCACGGCGGGCGATTGTTCGAACTCGGCCGCGATGACACGCGCGGGCAGGCGGAAGCCCTCGCCGGCACACTGCACCACGGCCTGGCTGGGCGACTGGCCGCCGCCCATGAACAGGGTCACGCCGACCAGACCCTCGCTGCCGATCACCGCGATCTCCGACGTGGCGCCGTTTTCCATCATGTACAGCAAGGCCACGAGAGAGGTGGTCGGGAAGTAGGCGTACCGGGGCGGCGCACCCGGCTCGTGCAGCACCTGCCCCATCGGCATGCTGACCCACTCCAGCTGTGGCAGCCAGCGCTGGAAATCGCTGCCCGCCAGCGCGGCCAGCAGTTGGTTCACGCGCGGATCGGGTGCGGCATCGACCGCTGGAAGGACGCGAGCCATCGCGGTTCAGGCTCCGCCGGGTCCGGGCCCGGGCCATGCCGGGCCGCTGGCGCCGGCCCCGGCCAGCGGCAGCGTCACCACGAAGCGGCTGCCGCGCCCGTTGCCCGCACTGTCTGCCCTCACCGTGCCGCCCAGCTCGGTGACGAGCACCCGCACGACCGGCAGGCCGATGCCGCGGCTGGCGCCGTTGAAGCCGATCGCGCTGCTGTCCTGCCCGAAGGGCTCGAAGATGCCGGACACCGCGTCCGGCCGGATGCCGATGCCGTCGTCGATGACGCTGAGCACCACGCTGGCGCCCTGGACGACCGCCTCGAGCCGGATCGTGCCGTGGTCGGACGTGTACTTGGAGGCGTTGTCCAGCAGGTTGTCCAGCACGTGACCCATGCGATCGGCATCGGCTTGCACGGCCAGGGTGCCGGCCGGCACCACGACGGTCAGGTGCTGTTGCCGCAGGTCCATCAGCGGGCGCGCGTCGCGCACCGCGGCGTCGATCACGACGGCAAGGTCGCTGGGCTGCGGTGCGCCCGGGTGCAGCAGGCCGGCGGCCCGCGCCCGCACGCTGGCGGCCTGCACCAGCCTGGACATGTGGGCCGCCTGCTGCTCCACCAGCCCCTGCGCGCGGCGCAGCAGCACGGCATCGTCGGAGTCCCGCCCCAGCATCGCGGCCGCCACCCGGATCGGCGCAAACGGGTCGTGCAGTTCCTCGGCCACCGCGGCCATGAAGTCGGCCTGCCGCTGCTGGGCCCGCTCGGCCGCAGCCTGCAGGTCCTGCGCGTCCATGGCAGCCAGCACCAGCTGTTCGTTGGCTTCCTGGAGCTGGGCGTCGCGGCGCTCCTGGGCGGCCCGGAGCTGCGCCTGGGGCGCGCGCGCTGCGGCCGGTGGCGCCTGGTCGCCGTGCACGGCGATGCGGCTCGCGCCCTGGCTCTTGGCCCGGTACATCGCCGCGTCGGCACGGCCGATCAGCTCCTTCAGCGATTCACCGTCGTCGGGATAGATGCTGACGCCGATGCTCGCCGACAGGTGCAGCTCCCGGCCCAGCACGTGGAAGGGTTCCTGCAGGGCGGCGAGCAGCTGGCCGGCGATCACGGCCGCGTCGGCCGGCTGCGACACGTCGGTGAGCAGGATCAGGAACTCGTCACCGCCATGGCGGCTGACCGTGTCCACCCCGCGGGTGGCCTGGCCCAGGCGCAGCGCCACCTTCTGCAGCGCTTCGTCGCCCGCCTGGTGGCCCATGCGGTCGTTGACCTGCTTGAAATCGTCGAGGTCCAGGAACAGCAGCGCCAGGCGGTGCCCGTGGCGCCTGGCGGCTGCGGTCGCCTGGGCAAAACGGTCCTGCAGCAGCCACCGGTTGGGAAGCCGGGTCAGGGGGTCGGTCTCGGACAGCCGGGTGGCGGTGTTCAGCGACTGCTCGGCGGCCTCGACCGCGGCCTGGTCGCGCAGCGCCGCCGTCACCAGCTGCTCGTTGGCCTCCAGCATCCGCGCGGCCTGGCTGCCGTGGAGTCGGCTTTCTGCCACCACGACCTCTTGCAGCAGACGCAACAGCACGGCCCGTGCAGCGTCCACCTCATGCTGCACGCGGACGAGGTCGCGCTGCGCACCGGCGGTGTCCGCCGCGGGCACATCACCGGCCTTGCCGGCCTGGGGGCCCGGGGTGTCGTTCATGGCAAGTCGGGATGCCGCATGCGGTCAGTCTCGATCGCTCGACCCTCGCGCCGGGCCGTCCTTGCGCGTCGGTCGGCCGCCGAGCAGGCCTTCCTGGGCCGGCAGCTTGTGGCCGATGTGCATGCCGTCGGCGTCGATGTGGTACTCGCGCAGGTCGTCGGAGTGGGCGCTGGCCCGCACCTTGACCACCGCCGTCACGCGGCGAAGCCGGCTTTCGACCTCGATGTAGCGCTGCACGATGATCGCGTCGGTCAGGAAGGCGGTGCCGTAGGGGCTGAAGCGCAGGTCGGTGTAGCGGTCTTCCAGCTCGGAGGTCATCAGCACGGTGACGCCGGCGTTGGACAGCGCCGTGACCAGGCGCAGCAGCGATTCGCGGAAGTCGTCGCGGAAGGTCGGCGCCAGCGCCAGCTCGAAGCCCGACAGCGAGTCGATGACGACGCGGCTGGCCCGACGGCGCCGGATCTCGGCCACCAGCAGCACCACCAGCTCGTCGATCGACAGGTCGGGTGCGCGGCTGTCGAGCAGCGTGACCTGGCCGCCGGCGATGAGGTCCGCCAGCATGCGGTTGCGTTCGCGGTTGGGGCGCTGTTCGAACGCGGCGATGACGCCGGTCTCGCCCCGCCGTGCGCCCTCGGCCAGGAAGGAGGCCGCCAGGATGCTCTTGCCCGAGCCCGACGGGCCCGCCACCAGCAGCGAATAGCCGCGCGGCAAGCCGCCGCCGAGCATCTCGTCCAGGCCCGGCACACCCAGCAACGCGCGCTCGCCCAGGGCTGGCGTGGCGTCGTGACCGACGGCCCCGTGTTGGGGCACCACGGCCGACGCGGGCGCGAAGACCTCGATGCCGGCGTTGGAGATGCGGTAGGTGTGCAGCCCCGGCAGCGTGGGCTGGCCGCGCATCTTCAGGATCTCCATCTTGCGCACCATCGAGTTGCGCTGCACGCTCTGGCGCAGCCAGATCAGGCCGTCGGCCACCGTGAACACCGGGTTGGCGTCGGTCTCGGTGAAGTACTCGCCCAGCAGGAAGGTGGTGGCCTGCCAGGTGGTCATCAGCATGCCCAGCTGCTGCACGAAGTGCTGCAGCCCGTTGGGCGCCGAGCCGGGGCCTTCACCGGCCAGGATCACCGAGCGGAACGAGTCCACGAACACCAGCGCCGGCGCATGCGTGGCCACCTCGTCGACGATGCGCTTGAGCACACGGTCGAGGTCGCCGGTCATGGCTTCTTCCGACAGGTTCACGAAGCGCACCCGCTGGTGGAGCGCGTCGGTGTCGAAGAAGTCGAACTGCTGCTGGTAGCGCAGCATCTTCAGCGGCGGCTCGCCCAGCACCGTGAAGTAGATCGCCGGGCTTGCGGGCGTGGCCAGCGCGAACATGATCTGGTGGGCCAGCGTGGTCTTGCCGCAGCCGGGCTGGCCGGCGATGAGGTTGAACGAAAACTCCGGCAGTCCGCCGCCCAGCACCTCGTCCAGGCCGGGCACGCCCGTGGCGAGGCGGTTGATGGTCACTTTGCTCGTCATGGCGTGGGGTCCTGGGCGGTGGCGCTGTTCAAGGGCGTGTCGGGCGGGCCCCACACGGTGCGAAGCAAGCGCTCGGTGAGCGAGGCCCCGATCAGGCTGGCCAGCAGTTCGCGCAGCGTCTGGAAGAAGGCCTGGCCCGCGGCGGCGGCCTCCTCGGCGCTGCGCTGCGCGAGCAGCGACGCCAGCAGGGCTGCATCCAGCGCCACCGGGCCGCCGGGCTGGCGCGCCGCCAGCCACGGGTGGGCGGCGCTGGCCAGGTGCAGGCTGCGCTGGCCGAGCGCAGTCACGCCGCGCGGGCCGATGATCGGGGACAGCACCCCCACGTGCTCCAGCCACAGCAGGCCGCAAGCTGCAGCGATGTCGGCGGCCGTGCTGGCGTCACTGATCCGACCGGCCAGGGGCGCCGCGGTGGTGTGACGGGGAAAACTGTCTGGGCGCATGCGTCGCGGTGCCTCCGCGGACCATGGTACGCGCCGTTGCTCCCGATCGGTGCCGCCGAGGGAGGGCCGGCGACAGTTCACGACAATTCAGGTCCGGCACGGCGGCAATGTGGGGTGGCGCACAGACGAGAGCGGGTCCGGTGCGGGCGTCCGTGGCCGTGGGGCGGGGCCGGTCGTCCCCGTCCGCCCCCCCTGCAGCGCAACCGCCGTTGCCCTGCCGCGCTGGGACAATCCCGGCCCATGACCCCGCACCTGCTCGACCCCGGCCTGCGACGCCCCGTTCTGAACGCCTTCCGCAGCGTGCTGGCCGCTGCCCTGGGCCTGTGCACCGCGGCCACCGCGCTGGCCCAGGCCGCGGCACCGGTTGCCGATCGCCCGAAGATCGGCCTCGTGCTGGGCGGCGGCGGCGCGCGCGGCGCCGCGCACGTGGGGGTGCTCGAGGTGCTGGAGCGCCTGCGCGTGCCGGTGGACTGCGTGGCCGGCACCAGCATGGGCGCGCTGATCGCCGGCGCCTGGGCCGCCGGCCGCAGCCCGGCGCAGATGCGCGAGGAGCTCGCCAAGGCCGACTGGGGCGACCTGTTCCAGGACACCTCCGACTACGCCGAGCTGAACTTCCGCAACAAGCGGCTGAGCCAGCGCTTCCTGCCCGGCAGCGAAACCGGCCTCACCGAGCGCGGCGCCATCAGCCCGCCGGGCGTGGTGCTGGGGCAGAAGATCAAGCTGTTCTTCAACCACCTGGTGCGCGCCGACACCGGCGAGCCGCTGATCGACCAGCTGCCGCTGCCGGTGTCGATCATCGCGACCGACATCGGCAGCGGCGAGCGTGTGGTCTACCGCGACGGCAGCCTCACGCAGGCCATGCGCGCCAGCATGTCGGTGCCCGGCCTGATGGCGCCGCTGGAGTACCGCGGCCGCAAGCTGGTGGACGGCGGCCTGGTCGACAACGTGCCGATCCGCGAGGTGCGCGAGCGCTGCGGCGCGCAGGTGGTGATCGCGGTCAACGTGGGCTCGCCGCTGCTGAAGGCCGAGGACGTCTCGGGCGTGCTCAGCATCACCGCGCAGATGATCGCGCTCTTGACCGAGCAGAACGTCAGCGCCTCGCTGGCGCAGCTGACGCCGCAGGACATCCTGATCAAGCCCGACCTGGGCCCCATCACCGCCGGTGACTTTGCGCTGCACGCGCAGGCCGCCGAACGCGGCCGCGTGGCGGCCGAGGCGATGGCGCCGCAGCTGGCGCGGTTGTCGTTGGATGCCGCCAGCTACGCGCTGTGGCAGCGCGACGTGGCCGTGCGCGAGCGCGAGCTGCCGCGCATCGACGAGGTGCAGGTGGCCGGCCTGCTGCTGACCGACGAGACGCTGCTGCGGCGCTGGATCGGCCAGCAGGCAGGCACGCCGCTGGACACCACCGCGCTCGCCCGCGACCTGGGCCGTGCCTACGGCGACGGTCACTACGAGCGGCTGGACTACAGCGTGCAGCGCCTGGGCACGCGCAACGTGCTGCGCGTGATGCCGGTGGAAAAAAGCTGGGGCCCGGACTACCTGCGCCTGGGCGTGCGGCTGGACGGCAGCCTGAGCCAGGGTGCCAGCTACCTGGTGCGCGCCGGCTACCAGAAGACCTGGATCAACGCGCTGGGCGGCGAACTGCTGGCGATCGGCGAGCTCGGCAGTGCCACCGGCATCAGCGTCGAGTGGTACCAGCCGCTGGTGCCCACGCAGCGTGTCTTCGTGGACGTGGCCGCCGAGTACCGGCGGGAACGCAGCGACTACTTCTTCAGCGAGCAGCGCGTGGCGCAGTACCTCACGGCGCGCAGCCGGCTCGACCTGGTGGCCGGCGTCAACTTCGACCTGCTGGGGCAGGCGCGGGCCGGCTGGCGCGAGAGCAAGGTCGGCAACGAGCTGGAGACCGGCATCGACGTCTTCCGCAACCTGCCCGACAAGCGCTACGGCGGCTGGATCGTCGGCCTGGAGGCCGACCGCCTGGACCGGCTGTACTTCCCGCGCAGCGGCTGGGCGGCGCAGCTGAACTGGTTCGGCGAGAAGGACGGCGAGTACTCGCGCCTGGCGCTCGAACTGCGCGGCGTGGTGCCGGTGAGCGACTTCGTGCTCGGCGCGCGGGCCTCGTGGGTGGATTCCCCGCGCGGCCGCCTGCCGCTGCCCGAGGCCGGCCGCCTGGGCGGTTTCCTCAACCTGACGGCCTTTGCGCCCGGGCAACTGGTGGGCGACGACGTGGGCTACGCCCACGTGCGGGCCGAGCGCATCATCGGCCGCCTGCCGCTGGGCCTGCGCGGCGACATGCGGCTGGGGCTGGCGCTGGAGGCCGGGCGCGTGGGCAACCCCTACGCGGTGCAGCGGCGCGACGGCTGGCTGAAGTCGGCTGCGCTGTACCTGGGCGGCGAGACGCCGCTGGGTTCGGTCTACGTGGGGCTGGGGCAGGGCAGCGGTCGCACCACCAACGCGTACCTGTTCATCGGCACGCCCTGAACCGTCTGGGCCTGACGTGCGAGCCGGGCGCCGAGCGCACCTGGCTCTTGCTTCAGGCGGCCGCGCGTTTGCGGGCGGCGCGGACGGGGGCTGCCGGGAGCGCCACGTCGGCCGGCGCCGCCTTGGTCTTGGCCGGCGGCACCAGGTTCAGCGGCGAGGGGCTGGCGCGGCGTCGCGCCGCACGCGGCTGGGCGGCCACCTGGGTTGCGGCCTCGGCGGCAGCGGCTGCAACCGCCTCGGCAGCAGCCGTCGCCGCCAGCGCCTGGGCCGCCTCGGCCTCGCGCACGATGTGCAGCAGCTGGCGGTGTTCTGCCAGCAGCGCGTCGGCCAGATCGGCGATGTCGGGCATGGCACGGCGGCAGCCGATCAGGCCGTAGTCGAGCCGGCCGTTGTAGCTCTGCACGGTGACGTTCAGCGCCATGCCGTGCGCGGGGATGCTCACCGGGTAGTAGCTGACGATGCGCGCGCCGGCAAAAAACAGCTGCGTCTGGATGCCCGGCACGTTGGAGATCACCAGGTTGGCCACCGGCGGCAGCACGTTGGCCAGCCGCGAGCGGCCGAAGAGCGAGGCCAGGCCCGACATCAGCCAGGGCGCGGCGAGCATCGGAAAGTCGGTCGGGATGGCGGCCTTCACGCGGCCGATCAGCGCCTTGGTCTGGCCCGAGGCCTCGGCGATGCGGCGCAGCCGCTCGATCGGGTCGGCCACGTCTGTTGCCAGCGTCATCACCGCCATCGCCACCTGGTTGTTGGCCGATTCGTCGCCGGCGGTGCGCAGGCTGATCGGCACCGCGGCGCGCAGCGACTTGGGCGGCAGCTCGCGGTGCTCCTTGAAGTAGCCCCGCAGCGCGCCGGCAACCGTGCCCATCACCACGTCGTTCAGCGACACGCCGGCCTTTTTGGCAATCTCCTTCACCTCGGCCAGCGGCACCGTGCGCGCGGCAAAACGCCGCTGGTTGGTGATGGCCACGTTGAGCGAGGTGCGCGGCGCCAGGAAGTCCAGGTTCTTCGGCAGCGACAGCGCGCGCTGGCCGTGTTCGTCCTTCTGCACCAGGCTCCTGCCGGCGCGCGCGATGGCCGGCACCGCCTTCACCAGCTGCAGCACCTGCTGCGCGGTGTTGCGCAGCGCCGCGCCCAGCAGCTCGGCCACGCCCAGCTGGTACTGGTTGCGGCGCAGCCTGGCGCGTGGCGGCTTGATCTTGCGGCCGGCCGCGTCGGTGTCCAGGATCGCGCGGCCCAGCGCCACGCCGGCCTGCCCGTCCAGGCGGGCGTGGTGCACCTTGATGTACAGCGCCACTTCGCCGCTGCGCAGCCCGTCGATGACGAAGAACTCCCACAGCGGGCGGCTGCGGTCCAGCAGCGTGGAGTGCAGCCGCGCCACGTACTGCTGCAGCTGCGTGTTGCTGCCGGGCCTGGGCAGCGTGATGTGGCGCACGTGGTGGTCGAGGTCGATGTCCTCGTCCTCCACCCACACCGGGTTGCTCAGGTCGAAGGGCATCAGCGCCAGCTTGCGCGTGAACACGTCGGCCAGGTGCAGCCGCTCGGCCAGGCAGGCCTTGACGTCCTCGAAGTAGTCGCCGGTGTAGCCGGGCGGCAGCTCGAGCACGTGCAGCGAGCCCACGTGCATGGGCATCTCGGGCGACTCCAGGTGCAGGAAGGCGGCGTCGATGCCGCTCAGGTGGTTCATGCGTGCTCCCCCAGGGCTGCGGCCGGGCGGCCACGCTGCATTATCGAAACGAGCGGCAGCGCGCGATCCGGGTGTTTGCTCTGGGCTACGGCGTCGCCGCGGCGACAGCGCGGCGGCGCTGGCGGATGCGTCGCCACTGGCGGCTGCCCTGGATGCCGGCGTCGGACAGCGCCTGCTTGGCACTGTGGCCGGCGCCCAGCGCGCGCTCGGCCTGCGCCGCGCGCACGCCTTCCACGTACTGGCGCGGCGACGCGCCCACGTGCGCCAGGAACAGCCGCGACAGGTGGCGCGGCGTCACGTGCGCCACCGCGGCCAGGCGCTGCAGCGACCAGTCGGCCGCGGGCTGCTCGCACACGGCGTCCTGCACGCGGTGCACGGCCGGGTGCAGGTGGCTGCGGCCGGCCATCAGCGGGCTCTGCTGCAGGTCGTCGAGCCCGCGCCGCGCGTACACCACCATCACCTGCGCCACCACGGCGGCCAGTGCCTCGCCGCAGTCGTGCGCGATCAGGTGCAGCGCGAGGTCGATGCCCGCGGTGATGCCGGCGCTGCTGGCCACCGCGCCGTCCACCACGAACAGCCGGTTGCCCAGCACGGCGCTGGCCGGGGCTAGGCGCGCCAGGTCGGCCAGGCTCTCGTGGTGCGTGGTGCAGCGGTGCGAGCCCAGCAGGCCTGCATCGGCCGCCAGCAGCGCGCCGGCGCACACGGTGACCAGCTGCAGGTCGGCCGCCGGGCCGGCCAGCCGCGGCGCCACCACGCGCGCCAGCCAGCGCCGGGTGTCGGACCACACCCGCGGCAGCGGGCGCTGCAGCGGGCTTTCCGCGCCGGTGGGCTGGCCCAGCAGCACCACGGCGCTGCCGGCGGGCAGCGTGTCGGGCAGCGGCTCCAACCCGGCCAGCTGCAGGCCCACCGAGGTGCTGGATGTCGGCTGCGCGCCCAGGTAGCGCAGCCGGTAGGCTGCCGGCTGGCCACGCTGCAGCAGCCGCTGGTTGGCCAGGCGGAAGGCCTCGGCCGGGCCGGCCAGGTCGAGCAGCAGCGTGCCGGGCAGCAGCACGAAGGCGATGTCTTTCATCGGCACACGCTACCAAGGGCGGCGCAGCCTGCCAAGCCAGGCTGTGGCGGGCTGTGGGGTCCCAGACCGGCGCGGGTGAAGCGGGTCACGCGGGCCACGCCGGTCACGCCACGCGTTGCAGCGCCTGGGCCGCGGTGCAGACCGTGGCAAAACGCCCGGCCAGCACCGTGGCCGTGCGCTCGCGGATCTGCGCCGCCGTGAGCACGCCGCCGGTGGGCGTCTTCATGTCGAAGGTGAGCGTGGCTTCGGTGACGTAGTCGACCTCGAAGCCCTCGTCGCTGGCGTGGCGCGTGGTGGTCTCGCAGCACTGCTCGGTGCGGATGCCGGCCACGATGACGCGGCCGATGCCGCGCCGGCGCAGCCAGATGCCCAGCGCCGTGCCGGCCAGCGCGCTGTGGCGGTGCTTCTCCAGCGTCAGCGCGGCCTCGAAAGGCGCCAGGCCGTCCAGCGGACGGATCAGGCCGCTGTCGGCGGCGAACACGTGGTCGCCGTCGGCGCGGTCTTCCGGCGGGTCGGTGTGGAACACGCGCACCACCGGCACCCCGCGCTCGGCACAGCCGGCCGTGAGCGTGTGGCAGGCGGCCAGGAAGGCGGGCACGTCGTCGGTGCGCCAGTAGGGACGCTCGACGAAGGACTGTTGCACGTCGATCAGCAGCAGGGCGGTGGTCATGGGGTGGCTCCAGGGTGTGAGGAGCCGCCATCGTGCGGGCCCGGCGCCCTGCCGTCAGCACCGGGCCGGGACAGGAAGCGGACCGTTCAGGACCTGCCTGCAGCCCGTTGCCGCGCGGCGCGCTTCAGCCGCGGGACAGCCCCGCCACCGCCTGCAGCGCCGCGTCGTGCGCCTGCGCCACGATCTGCTGCTTCCAGGCCGGCGTGTCGGTGTAGAAGGCGTCGCGGAAGCGCTGCTTGACCGCGGCGCGGGCCTCGGCGGGGGCTTCGGGGTGCAGCTGCATCCACTGCTCGGCGCGCAGGCTGTGCACCACCTCGTCCATCGGCACGGTGCCGTACTCCATCGCGATGCCGGTGTACTCGGCCTGCGGGCACTCTTGATAGACGGCGTTCCACATCAGGCCCGAGAGCAGCGCGCTGGCCGAGGAGCCGTCGTAGATGGAGGTCACGCCCTCGCCCCACCAGCTGCGCGCACGGCGCAGCGCCGCGGCGTCGTCGGCGCAGGCGAAGATGCGCTCGCCGTGGCCGCTGGGGCCCAGGCCGGTGTGCAGGTCGATCCAGCCCAGCCGCGCGCAGCGCGTGCCGTGCTGCTGCAGCACGCGGCGCAGCGTCTGCTGGCTCCAGGTGGGCGCGTGCCCGCCGAAGAACAGGCCCTGCGGGTGTGCGTACTGGCCGGCGGTGATGGCAGCCTGCAGGCCGCGCGGGCCCTGCTGCGCCGCAAAGGCGGCCAGCGCGGCTTCGTTCTCCGCCGTGGGCGGCCACTGCTCGGGCACCACCTGCGCCGCAATGGCGTCGTAGGCCGCGTTGTGCGGCAGCGGCTGGCTGAAGTCCTGCCAGTTGCGGTTGAGGTCGACGTTTTCGTTCGTGACGCGCCGCCACCAGGAAAAACCGTAGGGGTTCAGCGCATGCACGTACAGCACCGCCACGCCGGCGGCCTGCGCGGCGGCGTGGAAGCCGCCATCGGCCAGCAGCGCGTTCTGCACACCCGAGCCGCAATAGCCTTCGACGCCGTGGCAGGCGCTGCTGATCAGCAGCAGCGCCTTCGCGTCGGCGGCGCCGAAGCGCGCCACGTCCATCGCCAGCGGCTCGCCGTCACGGCCCGGCAGCGGGTGGGCGTGCGACTGCACGGCCAGGCCGGCGGCCTGGGCCGCGGCCAGGAACTTGGCACGCGCCTCGGCGTAGCTCTGCGCGAAGAAGGGCGTGGTGTCGTTCATCACACGCGGCTCAACGGGGTGCCGGGCCGGCCAGCCACTCTTCGGCGATCTTCACCCAGGCGGTGGCGCCCAGCGGGATCAGGTCGTCGTTGAAGTCGTAGCTGGGGTTGTGCAGCATGCAGGGGCCCAGGCCGTGGCCGCCCTCGCGGTGCGCGCCGTCGCCGTTGCCGATGGCGAAGTAGCAGCCGGGCTTGGCCTGCAGGAAGAAGCTGAAGTCCTCGGCGCCCATCGTCGGCTCGAACGGCACGACGTTCTCTGCGCCCACCACGCCGCCCAGCACGCGCTGCACGAAGGCGGTCTCGGCTGCGTGGTTGACGGTGGGCGGGTAGTTGCGCGTGAAGGCAAATTCGCAGGTGGCGCCGAAGGCCGCGCAGGTGTGCTCGGCCACGAGCTTCATGCGTTCCTCGATCAGGGCCAGCGTGTCGAAGCTGAAGGTGCGCACGGTGCCGCGGATCTCGCAGCTGTCGGGCACCACGTTGGTGGCCTCGCCGCCGTGGATCATGGTCACCGAGATCACGCCGGGGTCGATGGGCTTGCGGTTGCGCGTGATGATGGTCTGGAAGGCCATCACCATCTGGCAGGCCACCGGCATCGGGTCGATGCCCAGGTGCGGCAGCGCGGCGTGGCTGCCCTTGCCGCGGATGACGATGCGGAACTCGTTGCTGCTGGCCATCATCGCGCCCGGGTTCACGCCGAACTGGCCCACCTTCATGCCGGGCCAGTTGTGGGCGCCGAACATGGCCTCCATCGGGAACTTCTCGAACAGGCCGTCCTTGATCATCTCGCGCGCGCCGCCGCCGCCTTCTTCGGCGGGCTGAAACACCAGGTAGACGGTGCCGTCGAAGTGGCGGTGCTTGGACAGGTGCTTGGCCGCGGCCAGCAGCATCGCGGTGTGGCCGTCGTGGCCGCACGCGTGCATCTTGCCGGGGTGCTGGCTGGCGTGGGCGAAGGTGTTGTGCTCGGTCATCGGCAGCGCGTCGATGTCGGCGCGCAGGCCCACCGCGCGGTCGCTGCTGCCGTTCTTGACGATGCCGACCACGCCCGTCTTGCCCAGGCCGCGGTGGACCGGGATACCCCAGTCGGTCAGCGCCTTGGCGATGACGTCGGCGGTGCGCTCTTCCTGGAAGCACAGCTCCGGGTGCGCGTGGAGGTCGCGGCGGATCGCGGTGATGGCGGCCACGTCGGAAAGAATCGGCTCGATCAGCTGCATGGCAGGCTCCTGCAAGGTCGTCACACGGGGGTTCCGGGGATCTTAGCGGCGCGTGCGGCAGGGGGCAGGGGGAAGACCCGCTGTGGCACAGTCACTGCATGGATGTTCTCGCCCCTTTGAAGCCGCTCGCCCAGGTGGTGCGCGGTGCCTGCCCGCACGACTGCCCCGACACCTGCGCGCTGCGCATCACGGTGGAAGACGGCCGCGTCACGCGTGTGGCCGGCGACCCCGACCACCCGCCCACGCACGGCGCGCTGTGCACCAAGGTCAGCCGCTACGCCGAGCGCACCTACGCCGCCGACCGCGTGCTCACGCCGCTGAAGCGCGTGGGCCCGAAGGGCGCAGGCCGCTTCGAGCCCGTGAGCTGGGACGAAGCGCTGGACGACATCGCCGCGCGGCTGAAGGCGGTGGCCGCGCGCCACCCGCAGGCCGTGCTGCCCTACAGCTACGCCGGCACCATGGGCCTGGTGCAGGGCGAGGGCATGGCGGCGCGTTTCTTCCACAAGATGGGCGCGAGCCTGCTCGACCGCACCATCTGCAGCATGGCCGGCGGCGACGCGCTGGTGGCGACCTACGGCGCCAAGGTCGGCATGCACGTGGAGCAGTTTGCGCACAGCAGGCTCATCCTGATCTGGGGCAGCAACCCCATCACCAGCAGCGTGCATTTCTGGAACTTTGCACAGCAGGCCAAGCGCGCCGGGGCGCAGCTGGTCTGCATCGACCCGCGGCGCACCGAGACCGCCGAGAAGTGCCACCAGCACATCGCGTTGCTGCCGGGCACCGACGGCGCGCTGGCGCTGGGCCTGATGCACGAGCTGATCGTGCACGACCGGCTGGACCACGACTACCTCGCACAGCACGTGGACGGCTGGCCCGCGCTGCGCGAGCGCGCGCTGCAGTGGCCCGCGGAGCGCGCGGCGGCGGTGTGCGGCATCACGGCCGACGAGATCCGCCACCTGGCCCGCGAGTACGGCAGCACGCAGCCCGCCGCCATCCGCCTGAACTACGGCATGCAGCGCGTGCGCGGCGGCGGCAACGCGGCGCGGCTGATCGCGATGCTGCCCTGCCTGGTGGGCGCCTGGCGGCACCCGGCCGGCGGGCTGCTGCTGTCGGCCAGCGGCTGGTTCCGCCAGGCCCGGCGCGACGCCTGGCTGCAGCGACCCGACCTGCTGCCGGCGGGCCAGCCGCGCACCATCAACATGAGCACCATCGGCGACGACCTGCTGCGCGAGGCCGGTGCCGGCTTCGGCCCGCGCATCGAGGCCGTGGTGGTCTACAACAGCAACCCCGTGGCCGTGGCGCCCGAGAGCGCGAAGGTGGCGCGCGGCTTTGCGCGCGAAGACCTGTTCACCGTGGTGCTGGAGCACTTCCTCACCGACACCGCCGACCACGCCGACTACGTGCTGCCCGCCACCACCCAGCTCGAGCACTGGGACGCGCACACCTCCTACGGCCACACCTGGGCGCTGCTCAACAAGCCGGCGGTGGCGCCGGTGGGGCAGGCACGATCCAACGCGCAGATCTTCCGCGACCTGGCGGCCCGCATGGGCTACACCGAGCCGTGTTTTGCCGACAGCGACGAGACCCTGGCGCGCGGCGCCTTCGAGCCCGCCATGGTGGACGCGCAGGCGCTGGAAGACAGCGGCTGGAGCCGGCTCGCGGTGCCCGACGCGCCCTTTGCGCAGGGTGGCTTCCCCACGCCCAACGGCAAGGCGCGCGCGGCCGAGGCCCCCGGCCTGGGCGTGCCCGATCACGTGCCCAACTACGAAAGCGCGCTGTCCTCGCCCGAGCTCGCGGCGCGCTACCCGCTGGCGATGATCTCGCCGCCGGCCCGCCACTTCCTGAACAGCACCTTCGTCAACGTGCCGAGCCTGCGCGCGGCCGAGAAGGAGCCGCGCGTGGAGCTGCACCCGCAGGACGCCGCCGCGCGCGGCGTCACCGCAGGCGCCACCGTGCGTGTGTTCAACGACCGCGGCAGCTACGTCGCCAAGGCCGACGTCAGCGAACGTGCGCGGCCCGGGGTCGTCAACTGCCTGGGCATCTGGTGGCGCAAGTTCGGCCTGGACGGCACCAACGTCAACGAACTCACGCATCAGCGCCTGACGGACATCGGCCGCGCGCCCACCTTCTACGACTGCCTGGTGGACGTGCAGCTGGCCGCAGCACCCGCCCCACGGCCGGCCTGACCATGCCATGCGCGCGCGGCTCGGCTGGCGGGGTGGGGCGCTGATGGCGGCGGGCGGCCTGCTCGGCACGCTGCTGCTGGCCGCCGGCGCGGTGTGCCTGACCAGCGGCTGCAGCACGCTCGGCTACTACGCGCAGGCCGTCAACGGCCACCTCGACCTGCTGCAGAGCGCCAAGCCCGTGGCGCAGTGGACCGCCGACCCCGCCACGCCGCCGGCGCTGCGCGAGCGGCTGGCGCTCACGCAGCGCCTGCGCGACTTCGCGGTGACCGAGCTCAAGCTGCCGGACAACGACAGCTACCGCCGCTACGCCGACCTGAACCGCAGCGCCGCGGTGTGGAACGCGGTGGCCGCGCCCGAGCTGGGCCTGACGCTGAAGACCTGGTGCTTCCCGGTGCTGGGCTGCGTGGGCTACCGCGGCTACTACACCCGCGAAGGCGCCGATGCGCTGGCCGCGCAGCTCAAGGCCGAAGGCTGGGAGACCTCGGTCTACGGCGTGCCGGCCTACAGCACCCTCGGCTGGAGCAACTGGGTCGGCGGCGATCCGCTGCTCAACACCTTCGTCCACTGGCCCGAGCCCGACCTGGCACGCCTGATCTTCCACGAGCTGGCGCACCAGGTGGCCTATGCCGGCGACGACACCACCTTCAACGAGAGCTTCGCGACCGCGGTGGAGCGCATCGGCGGCCGCCTCTGGCTGCAGCGCCACGGCAGCGAGGCCGCACGTGCAGCGCACGCGGCGGCCGAGCAGCGCCAGCAGGACTTCCGCGCCTTCACGATGCGCTGGCGCGGCGAGCTCGACACGCTCTACAAGAGCGACGCGAGCGACGCCGTCAAGCGCGAGCGCAAGGCCGTGCTGATGGCCCGCCTGCGCGCCGAGTACCAGGTCCTGAAGGCTGAACGCTGGGGCGGCTTTGCCGGCTACGACGGCTGGTTTGCACGCGCCAACAACGCGTCCTTCGCCGTGCTCTCGGCCTACAACGAGCTCGTGCCGGCCTTCGAGCAGCTTCACGCCCGCCTGGGCGGCGACCTGCCGCGCTTTTATGCCGAGGTGCAGGGATTGGCCGCCTTGCCCAAGGCCGAGCGCCGCGCCAGACTGGCCGGCACCCTTCCCACCGCATCACCCTAGACAGGAAACCCCGCCGTGGCCGACATCCGCATCCACCGAGACCACAGCCTGGGCCTGGCCAAGGCGCGCAAGATCGCCTGGCAATGGGCCGAAGACGTCGAGAACAAGCTGCAGATGGACTGCACCGTGATCGAGGGCGAGACCAGCGACACGGTGGAGTTCACGCGCAGCGGCGTCAGCGGCCGGCTGATCGTGGCCGCCGATCACTTCGACCTGGAGGCCAAACTCGGTTTCCTGCTCGGCGCCTTCAGCAAGACCATCGAGGCCGAGATCACGAAGAACCTGGACAACATGCTGGGCGCAGGCGGCGGCGTCGCTGCCACGCCGGCCGCGCGCAAGAAGGCCGCCCCTTCGCGGAAGAAGGCACCCTGACCGCGGCCCAGCGGCGGGCCTTTCGGCAGCGTGGAGGGCAGTGGCGGTGCTGATGGCCTGGAACACGGTCCTGACCACCGCGGGCCTGGTGTTCGCGCTGACGTCGATGATGGCCTGGCTGATGCTGTTCCGCGCGCATCCGCGGCTGCCGTCGACGCTGTGGACGCTGGGCGGGCTGTTTGTCGGCATCGGCTTCATGCTGTATGCCGACCGCGTGGACGAGCCCCGGCTGCCCAAGTACCTGCTGGCCAACGTGCTGCAGCTGGGGGCTCTGATCCTGCGTGCCCAGGCGCTGCGCATCGACCTGCGGCGCCCGCGCGCGAGTCCCGGCGGCCTGCTGCTGGTGGCGCTGCCGCTGCTGCTGGTGCCGATCCTGGGGTGGTGGTCGAACGATTCGCTGTACCTCGTCTACGCCAACGCCGTCGGCGTGGGCTACGGGATCTGGCTCGTCAGCCTGGCCTGGAAGGTGGGGCAGGCCGGGCCGTCGCGCAACGGCGTGCTGATGGCGCTGGTGGAGGGGCTCTGGATCGGCGCGGTCGTGCTGCGCATCGTGCGGCACCTGGTGGAGTGGCCGCACGGCCTGAGGATCGACACCTGGGACTACGCCGTGTTCTCGGTGCTCACGGTGGTGGCCGGCGTCTACAGCAACCTCGCCTACGTGGGCATGGCGCTCGACCGCAGCCGTGCCGCCGCCACCCGTGCCCACGAGGCGCGGGCGGTCGAGGCCGCACAGCGCGAGGCTGCCGAGCACGGGGCCGGCGAGTTGCGCGCCATGCTGGAGCAGCGCGACCAGCTGGCGGCCGAGCGCAACCAGCTGCTGCAGGTGCTGGCACACGAGATCCGCCAGCCGCTGCACAACGCCAGCGGCGCGCTGCATGCCGCCACGCTGGCACTGCAGACCAGCCGCGAGCAGGGCCTGGGCCAGGCCATGCAGCGCGTGGAGCGTGCCGAGTCGGTGCTGGCCGGTGTGCACTCGGTGCTGGACAACACGCTGACGGCCACCCGGTTGATGGACCGCAGCGGGCCGCTGACGCTGCAGGATGTCGACCTGATGCTGCTCGTCGGGCTGGCGCTGGGCGACCTGCCCCCGGCCGAGCGCCAGCGGGTTCAGGTGCAGGTCGAGCCGGGTCTGCACAGCGCCGAGCTCGAGCCCGGCCTCGTGCGCCTGGCCTTGCGCAACCTGCTGCGCAACGCCTTCATGCACGGCGGCCCCGACACCCACGTCAGGCTGCACATCACCGAGCGCGACGGGCCGCCCGCGCTGTGCCTGAGCGTGGCCGACACCGGCCGGGGCTTGTCGGCTGGCATGCTGTCGGCGGAACCCTTGGCGGTCGCCACCGCCAGGGCACCCGGTGCCTCGAACCGGGCGCCGCTGACGCCCCGCGGGCTGGGCCTGCCGCTGGTGCGCCGCGTGATGGCGCTGCATGCGGGGCGGCTGGAGCTGGCGGCCGGCACACCGCACGGGCTGGTGGCGTCGCTGGTGTTCCCGCTGCCGGCCGCCGAGCCCGAGCCCGAACCGGCGGCCTGAACGGGCCGGTGCGCCCGGGGCTCAGGCGCGTGACAGCGGCGCGCGGAACACGTAGCCGGCGCGCGACCGCGCCTGCAGCGGCGCCAGCGCCTCGGTGGCACGCTCGATGCGCCGGCGCAGCCGGTAGATGCTGGCGTTGAGCAGATTCGGGTCGTCGTCGGGACCGCGGCCCAGGCGCGCGGCCAGCGTCTCCCGGCTGACCGTGCCGCCGGCGGCCTCGAGCAGGCAGCTCAGCACGGCCACGTCGATGGGACTCAGATCGACCGCTGCACCGTCGGGCGTGAGCAGCACGCGGCGCGCTTCGTCGAGCCGCCAGGCCGCGCCGCCACCGGTGCCGCTGACCGTGGCGCCGGCCGAGCGGCGGTAGACGCCGCCGATGGCCAGCAGGATCTGCTCGAAGCTCACCGGCTTGGCCAGGTGCATGTCGGCGCCGGCCACGATCACCTCGTCGAACACCGTGCTGGCCGACTTGCCCGACACCACCAGCACCCCGGCATTGCTGCGTTTGCGCAACAGCCGCAGCAGGCTCAGGCCGTCGATGCCAGGCAGCATCAGGTCGAGCACGTAGAAGTCGAAGTCGAAGGGCTGGTCGCAGCACAGCAGGTCGTCGCTGTCCGGGAACCAGCGGGCCTGGATGCCGCGTTCGCACAGGAACTGCACCAGGTATTCGCTGAACGCCTGGTCGTCGTCCACCAGGGCCAGCGTGCGGGGTGCCGGAACGGCCGGTTCTGCATGCATGACTGAAGTCTAGGTCAAGGCCGCAACCCGCCCCACCGGTGCACACGGTGCCAGCGGCACCCCGAGCCGGCCTGCGGATGCCTGGCCTGCAACGGTGCCGAACAGGTCACTTGTGAGCGAATGCGGCCGCGTGATGCAGCCGCAGCACCTTCGTCTGTCCCCAGCACGGAGAGCGCTGATTGCGAAGAATCTGCGCAAATTGTCGGTCCCAGAAGGGGGGAATTGACCGCGTGTCGAGCACTGATACCGATGTTTGGTGTACCGATCCGTTGCTGTCACATATGATCTTCCGCCATCGAGTAGCCGCCTGCCTGGCGAGCCCGGCCCGCGGCGCGTGGTGCCGGCCGCACAAGGAGCTGCGCTCCAGGGTTGGAGGCCCGCCATCATGACCATGCACGCCGAATCCGCACCCCACAGCCCGTCATCTGCCGTCGTGCAGATGGCCGGACTGCCGGGGTCAGCGCCCCTGGTCCGGGTGTTCGTCGTGGCGGCCGAGCCCCCGATGTACCGGCGTGGCCTGGCGGCCGTGATCGACGCCGACCCCGGGCTCGAGTGGGTGGGCGAGGCCGTCGACGGCCCCACGGCGCTGGACGCCATCGCGACACTGGCGCCCGACGTGGTGCTGATCGACGCCGCGCTGGTCGATGCGCCGGCGGCCGGCGGCACGGTGCTCGCCCAGCTGCAAACCAGCAACCCTGTTCGGGTGGTGGTGCTCGGCGACGACACCCAGGCCGGCTGGCCCGAGCGCAGCCCGTCGGGCGTGTTCGGCACGGTGCCCAAGAACGCCCCGGTGGACGTGGTGCTGGGCGCGGTGCATGGTGCTGCGCGGGCACCGGCGCCGTTGCCGGCTCCGGTGGCCGCCCCCTCGCGGCAGGCCGTGGTCCGTGCCGACCTGATGACGCGCCGCGAATGCCAGCTGCTCGACCTGATGGCACGCGGCCTCAGCAACCAGGACATCGCGCAACGCATGGACATCGCCGTGCCCACGGTCAAGTTCCACGTCACCAACGTGCTGGCCAAGCTGCAGGTCGACAACCGCACGGCCGCCGTGCTGGCCGCGTTGCGGATGAAGCTGGTCCAGCTCGACTGAGCCGCTCCGGCTCGACCCCGCGCCGGCGCCGGCGCAGGTGGCGTCCTACACTGCGCCGCTGTCCAACCCGGAGCGACGCATGACCGGTCTGCCCTGTCCACTGCCCCTGAACGCCGGTTCGCGGCGCACCGCGCTGAGCCTGCCCTGCCTGCTGCTGCTGGCGGCACTGGCCGCGCCAGCGCAGGCCCAGGTGGCCAACCTCCCGCCTGCGGCGCCGGCCGCGGCCTGCCCGCCCCTGCTGCAGCACAGCTTCAACCGGCTGCAGGACGAGAAGCCGCAGCCGTTGTGCCAGCACGCCGGCAAGGTGCTGCTGGTGGTCAACACCGCCAGCTACTGTGGCTTCACGCCGCAGTACGAGGGCCTGGAGGCGCTGCACGCCAAGTACGCGGCGCGCGGGCTGGTGGTGATGGGTTTTCCGTCGAACGACTTCAACCAGGAAACCGCCGACACGCGCAAGATCGCGGAGCTGTGCTTCAACACCTACGGCGTGAAGTTCCCGATGTTCACGCAGACGTCGGTCAAGGGGCCCGCGGCGCATCCGCTGTTCGTGGCGCTGGCCAGGTCCACCGGCCAGGCGCCGGGCTGGAACTTCCACAAGTACCTCGTCAGCCGCAGCGGCAAGCCGCTGGCCAGTTATGCCAGCAACATGGCACCCGGCAGCCCGGTGCTGGCCGCGGCGATCGAAAAGGCCCTGGCGGAGAACTGAGCCGAGCCGCGGGCTGGCGCGGAGCCGGCTCCGCGGCCCGGCTTACTTCAGCGATTCGATCAGGTCGACGTAGTCCTGCATCGCCTCGTCCTGGCTCTTGCCCTTGACGGCGGCCCAGGCGTCGTACTTGGCGCGGCCCACCATGTCGGTGAAGCCGGGGCGCTTGCCTTCCACGTCGCCTTCGGTGGCCTGCTTGTAGAGCGAGTAGATCTTCAGCAGCGTCATGTTGTCCGGCTTCTCGGGCAGCTGCTTGCTGTCGGCGACGGCGGCTTCGAAGGTGGCTTTCAGTGCGGCCATGGCGGCAGTCCTCTCGCGGGCGAACGGGATGGGTGAACGGGGGTGAAAGTCAGAGCTTGACGAGGCTCATGTTACCCAGCATCGTGGCCGCCCCGGAAGAGGGCCCCCAAGGAGAAACCCGATGGACGATGCAGCGCGCGAGCCCGGCGCCGAGCACGCGCCGCGCACCGAGCCCGGCTCGCAGGCCGAGCGCATGTCGCGCGTGGACACCGCGTGGCTGCGCATGGACAACGACGTCAACCTGATGATGATCGTCGGCGTCTGGCTGCTCACGCCCGCGCTCACGCTGCAGGCCCTGCGCACGCGCATCGCCGAGAAGCTGCTGCAGTACGACCGCTTCCGCCAGAAGGCGGTGGCCGACGCGATGGGCGCGCACTGGCTGCCCGACGACGACTTCGACATCTGCCACCACGTGGTGCCGGCCACGCTGCAGCGCCAGCCCGGCGAGAGCGAACGCCAGGCGCTGCAGCGGCTGTGCGGCGAGCTGGCCACCACGCCCTTCGACCACAGCCGCCCGCTGTGGCAGTTTCATCTGGTGGAGCACTACGACGGCGGCAGCGCGATGATCGCGCGGGTGCACCACTGCATCGGCGACGGCATTGCGCTGACCTCGGTGATGCTCAGCATCACCGACGGCGGCGCCGACCCGCCGCGCCGCCGCCGCAAGACCCGCCCCGACGAGGCACCCACCGACGACCACGACTGGCTCAGCGACGCGGTGCTCAAGCCGCTCACCGAGCTCACCGTCAGGGCCATCGGCCTGACGGGGCAGGGCGTGGGCAAGTCGATGGAGATGCTGTCGCACCCGCAGCAGCCGCTGACGGGCAGCGTGGACATGGCGCGCACGGGCCTGAAGGTGCTGAACGACGTGGCCGCGCTGGCGCTGATGCCCGACGACTCGCCCACGCTGCTGAAGGGCCGGCCGAGCGGCCGCAAGGTGGTGGCCTGGAGCGAGCCGATCTCGCTCGACCAGGTCAAGACCGTCTGCAAGGGCCTGGGCTGCACCGTCAACGACGTGCTGCTGAGCTGCGTGGCCGGCGCCATCGGCCAGTACCTGGCGGGCCGCGGCCAGGACCCCGAAGGCAAGGAGATCCGCGCCATGGTGCCGGTGAACCTGCGGCCGGTGGAAGAGTCGTGGAAGCTGGGCAACCGCTTCGGCCTGGCGCCGCTGGTGCTGCCCATCGGCATCGGCAACCCGGTGGCGCGTGTGTATGCCGTGCGCCGGCGCATGGAAGAGCTCAAGGGCAGCTACCAGCCGCTGCTGGCCTTTGCCGTGCTGAGCGTCAGCGGCCTGCTGATCAAGCCGGTGCAGGACATGGTGCTGGGCCTGTTCTCCAAGAAGACCACCGCCGTGATGACCAACGTGCCCGGGCCGGCGAAGCCGCTGACCCTGTGCGGCAGCACGCTGCGCCAGAACATGTTCTGGGTGCCGGCCTCGGGCGACGTGGGCGTGGGCGTGTCCATCCTCAGCTACGGCGGCGGCGTGCAGTTCGGCCTGATCACCGACCAGCGGCTGTGCCCCGACCCGCAGGCCATCATCGACCGCTTCGAGCCCGAGTTCAAGCGCCTGCTGTGGCTGACCCTGATGCTGCCCTGGCCCGGCCAGGACCTCGACTGAACCTCCCATCCAACTCAACCTCAAGGAGCACCACCATGGCCGTCAGCGTCGAGATCGACCTGGGATACGAATTCACCGTCAAGGCGCCCTTCAAGGAGGTGTTCGACGTGCTGTCCGACGTGCCCACCTCGGTCGGCTTCTTCCCGAAGGTGGACCAGCTCGTGGATCTGGGCGGCGGCGTCTACCGCTGGGAGATGGAGAAGGTCGGCACCGCGCAGGTCAACATCCAGACCGTCTACGCCAGCAAGTACGTGTCCGACCGCAAGAAGGGCACGGTGGTGTGGACACCGGTGAAGGGCGAGGGCAACGCGCTGGTGGGCGGCAGCTGGAAGGTGGCCGAGGCCAAGAAGGGCACCGCGCTGGCGCTGCAGATCAAGGGCACGGTCGAAGTGCCGCTGCCCGGCCTGATGAAGATGGTCGTGGGCCCGGTGGTGAAGGGCGAGTTCGAGAAGCTCGTCGAGAAGTACATCGACAACCTGATCAAGAAGTTCGGCGGCGAGGTCGCCTGAGTCCGTGCGGTGAGCCCGTTCAGGGCTTGATGGCCGAGGCACCCAGGTGCTGCGACGACGTGACCCCCATCGACACGTACACGCTGGTCAGGCCCTCCACGCCCAGCGGCGCCGGGCTCACCCAGGCCTGCGGCACGTAGAGCAGCGCGCCGCCCACCGGCACCGGTGCGGTGGGCACGATCACCGCCAGGTAGGGCTCGCCGCCCACCATCACCGGCTCGTTCGACGACAGCAGGCCCAGCACCGCCACCTGCCCCGGGCCGCCGAAGCGCAGCCACACCGGGCTCATCGACTGCGTGCCGCCGCCGTCGCGCTGCGACAGCAGGCCGACGAACTTCTGCACCATCTCGTACACGTTGCGCACGAGCGGGATGCGCTGCATCACGCGGTCGACCGCGGCGTTCACCACGTCGTGCAGCCGCGTGCGCACCAGCAGCCCGAGCCCGAAGATCGCCACCAGCACCACCGCCACGCCGAACAGGTAGCCCACCACCACCGAGCCGGTGAGCCCCACGCCGATGCCCACCAGCAGGTTGCCCAGCAGGCTGCCGGGGCCGAGCCAGTCGTACAGCAGGCGCGCGCTCCACACGACGATGAAGATCGTGGCGGCCAGCGGCAGCGCCGCCACCAGGCCGGTGAGGAAGATGCGCAGCACGGCTGCCTTGGGCTTGGGGGTCGGCTTCATGGGCGGGGTGCGGGGGCTCGGTGGTCAGGGCGCGGCAACGGTACAGGATCGCGGCCACCCGGCGCCTGACAGCCGCCCACCGGGTGGGCCTTCAGCCCCTCTGGCTCGGTGCCTCAGCGGCGGTAGCCCGGGTCGATGCGGTCCACCAGCCGCTGCATCGCGTCGAACGCGTTCTGCCCGCCGCCGTAGCGGGGGTCGAACTGCAGCGAGTCGCGCACGCAGGCCTGCAGCACCGGCTCGGGAATGACGGCCAGGCGTCCGAGCGGCTGCGACGTCACCTGGATCTCGCAGGCCCGCTGCAGCAGCCACATCAGCCCGAACGCGTTGGCCAGGTTGAAGCCGATCGTCACCGGCCCGTGGTTGCGCATCAGCAGCACCGGCTTGCCGGCGGCGCTGGCGAGGATGCGGTCGCGCTCGTCGTCGTGCACCGTGATGCCCTCGAACGCGTGGTACGCCACCTTGCCGTACAGCTGCGCGGCGTAGAAGTTGGTGTAGCTGAGGCCGTCTTCCAGCGCACACACGGCCATGGTGGCGGTGGTGTGCACGTGCATCACGCAGTGCGCCTCGGGCAGCGTGTCGTGGATGGCGCCGTGGAACGTGATGCCGGCAGGGTTGACGGGCCAGTCTGTCGCGCTGTGGATGCCGCCCTGCGCGTCGACCTTGATCAGGTTGGACGCCGTGACCTCGGTGTAGTGCAGCCCGAAGGGGTTGAGCAGGAAACGGCCGGCCTCGTCCGGCACACGCAGCGAGATGTGGTTGTAGATCAGCTCGGTCCAGCCCAGGTGCGCAAAGATGCGGTAGGCAGCGGCCAACTGCACGCGGGCCTGCCATTCGGCGGGCGCGATGTGGGCGGGGCGGTAATCGGCGGGGGTGTCGGTCATGGTGGCGGCCTCACACGAAGCGGAAACTCACGGCGCCCAGCGGGCCGTAGTCGATGTGGAAGTTGTCGCCCGCCACCGCGGTGGTGGGGCGCGTGAAGGAGCCGGCCAGCACCACGTCGCCGGCGCGCAGGCCCTCGCCGTGCGGCGCGATCTTGTCGGCCAGCCAGGCCACGCCCAGCGCCGGGTGGCCCAGCACCGCGGCGGCCAGGCCGGTCTCTTCGATGACGCCGTTCTTGTAGAGCAGGGCGCCCACCCAGCGCAGGTCCAGCGCGTCGGGCTTGATCGGCCGGCCGCCGAGCACGATGCCGGCGTTGGCGGCGAAGTCGCTGATGGTGTCGAAGACCTTGCGCGGCGCCTTCGTGTCGCGGTCGAACTGCTCGATGCGCGCGTCGATGATCTCGATGGCCGGCGTCACGTAGTCGGTGGCCGCCAGCACGTCGTACAGCGTGACACCCGGGCCCTGCAGCGGCCGGCCCAGGATGAAGGCCAGCTCCACCTCCACGCGCGGCGCGATGAAGCGGCTGAACGGGATGTCGGTGCCGCTGGCGAAGAACATGTCGTCCATCAGCGGCGCGTAGTCGGGCTCGGTGATCTGGCTGGCCTGCTGCATGGCGCGCGAGGTCAGGCCGATCTTGCGGCCCCGGATGGTGCGGCCGTCGGCGAGCTCCAGCGCAACCCAGGCGCGCTGGATGGCGTAGCCGTCGTCGATGTCCATGCCTGGGTGGCGGGCCGAAAAGTGGCGCACCGCGGTGCGTGTCTTGCGGGCCTGGTAGAGCTCGTGCGCCAGGGCCTGGATGGTGTCGGCGGGCAGGGTCATCGAATCAGGTCTTGTTGAACAGCACGTGCAGGTTGCCGAGCTTGGCGTCGAAGACTTCGGGGCCTTCGTCGATCTGCAGCGTCAGGCCGAGCGGGCGCTGGGCCAGCACGGGTGCGAAATGCGTGCGGACGACGGCCGCCAGTTGCTCGCCGGCCTGCTGCCTGACCGCCGCGCTGCGGCCGCGGCCCATGCGCAGGTTGAAGTACGCAAACGCGGCTTCGTGCCGGCCGTCGGCCACCGCGTGGTGCGCGGCGGGGTAGGCCAGCACGCGCGTGCCGCCGGTGGGGAAGACTTGCTGGCCGGTCTCGTCCTTGAGGCCGAGCATGGCATCGGCGAGGGCACGGCACAGCGCGCTCATGTCGGTCTCGGCGTCGAGCTGCGGGGTGTACAGGATCACGAGGTGCGGCATGCGGTGGGTCCTCTACAGGCGACCTGGGGCCGTGGCTGCGCCGGCGCTGGCACTGGCACTGGCACGGGCCGGCGGGATCGCCCGGCCGTCCTGCGGCGTCACCGGAAACACCGCGTTGATCTGCCCGGTGCCCGAGGCGCCGAAGTACGGCGTCACCACGTCCACCCGGCCGTCGTAGGCCGACCAGCCCAGCGCGCCCAGCAGCATCGCCGTGTCGTGCATGAAGCCTTCGCCGTGGCCCTTGGCCGCGTACTCGGGCAGCATCTCGCAGAACGCGGGCCACTCGGCCTGCTGCCACATCTGCACCACGCGGCGGTCCAGCGTCTCCAGGAACGGGCTCCAGACCTTGAACGCAAACTCCGGCGCGCGGCCGTTCTGCGCAAAGCGGTGGCTGAGCGAGCCGCTGGCCAGGAAGGCGACCGTGCCGTCGTAGTGCTCTTCCACCGCGCGGCGAAGCGCCCAGCCCAGGCGCGCGCTGTCGTCCAGGTAGTGCGCCATGCACAGCGCCGACACCGAAATCGCCTTGAAGTGCCGGTCGGCATTCATGTAGCGCATGGGCACCAGCGTGCCGTACTCCGGGCCCAGCGTGGTGGCGGGGTGCGCGAGGGTCTCGACGCCGTGGTCGTTGCAGACCTTGGCCATCAGCGCCCCCAGCGCCGGGTTGCCCGGAAACTCGAACGGCAGGTTGCTGATGAAGTGCGGCAGCTCGTTGCTGGTGTACACACCCTTGAATTGCGGCGCACAGTTCAGGTGGTAGTTGGCGTTGACGAGCCAGTGGGTGTCGAAGACCACCAGCGTGTCCACGCCCAGCGCGCGGCAGCGGCGGCTGATCTCCAGATGGCCGTCGATGGCGTCCTGTCGCGTGCCCTGGCGCGGGCCGGGCAGCTCACTGAGGTACATGGACGGCACATGCGTGATCTTGGCAGCCAGCGCCAGCGTGCCCATGTTCAGGCTCCCCAATGCGGGATGTGATGAGACCCCAAGGACACGCACACGTTCTTGGGCTCCAGGAAGACCTCATAGCTCCAGGTGCCGCCTTCGCGCCCGGTGCCGCTGGCCTTGGTGCCGCCGAAGGGCTGGCGCAGGTCGCGCACGTTCTGGCTGTTGACGAAACACATGCCGGCCTCGATGGCCGCGGCCACGCGCGTGGCGCGGCCGAGGTTCTCGGTCCACACGTAGCTGCTCAGGCCGTAGGCGGTGTCGTTGGCGATGCGAATGGCATCCGCTTCGTCGGTGAACGGGATCAGGCAGGCCACGGGCCCGAAGATCTCGTCCTGCGCGATCTTCATGCGGTTGTCCACGTCGGCAAAAACGGTGGGCAGCACGTAGTGGCCGCGCTGCACACGCGGGGGCAGCGCCGGCTGGCCCAGGCCGCCGCACAGCAGCGTGGCGCCTTCCTTCGGGCCGAGCTCGATGTAGCTGCGCACCTTGGCCAGGTGGGCGGCGCTGATCATCGGCCCGACGATCGTCTTTTCGTCCATCGGGTCGCCCACGGTGATGCGCTGCGCGCGCTCGGCGAACTGCTGCGCGAAGTCGGCATAGATCGACTTCTGCACCAGGATGCGGCTGCCCGCGGTGCAGCGCTCGCCGTTGTTGCTGAAGATCATGAAGATGGCCGCGTCCAGCGCACGCGGCAGGTCGGCATCGTCGAAAACCACGAACGGGCTCTTGCCGCCGAGCTCCATGCTGAACTTCTTCAGGCCCCCTTGAGCGGACATCTGCACGATGCGCTGGCCGGTGGCGGTGCTGCCGGTGAAGCTGATCGCGCGCACGTCGGGGTGGCGGCACAGCGGCTCGCCGGCGTCGCGGCCGGTGCCGTGCACGAGGTTCAGCACGCCGGGCGGGATGCCGGCTTCCAGCGCCAGTTCGCCCAGGCGCGCCGCGGTCATCGGCGACAGCTCGCTCATCTTCAGCACCGCGGTGTTGCCGAAGGCCAGCGCGGGCGCGGTCTTCCAGGTGCCGGTCATGAAGGGCACGTTCCAGGGGCTGATCAGCGCGCACACGCCCACCGGGTGGAACAGCGTGTAGTTGAGGTGCGTGTCGGTGGGGTAGGTGTGGCCGTCCACCCGGGTGCACATCTCGGCAAAGTAGTGGAAGTTGTCGGCGGCGCGGGGAATCAGCTGCTTGCCGGTCTGGCTGATGACCTGGCCGGTGTCGTTGCTCTCCATCGCGGCGATTTCGGGCGCGTGCCTGGCGATCAGGTCGCCGAGCTTGTGCATGAGCTTGGCGCGCTGCGCGGCCGGCGTGGCGGCCCACTTCGGGAAGGCCGCCTTCGCGGCGGCCACCGCGGCGTGGACCTCGGCCTCGGTGCCGGCGGCCACCTCGGCCAGCACCTCTTGCGTGGCCGGGTTGACGGTTTCGAAGTAGTTGCTGCCGGCGACGGACTGGCCGTCGATCAGATGGTCGATGCGTTTCATGGCGGGATTCCGAAGGTGGCGTCGGCCACGAGCGTGTTGACGAGCCGGCCGAGGCCTTCGATCTCGCACACCACCTCGTCGCCGGGGTTGACGTTGACCACGCCCTCGGGCGTGCCGGTGAGGATCACGTCGCCGGGCAGCAGCGTCATGAAGGCGCTGAGGTATTCGATGAGCTGCGGCACACGGTGGATCAGGTCGGCCGTGCTGCCCTGCTGCGTGACGGTGCCGTTGACGCGTGTGCTCAGGCGCAGCGCGTGCGGGTCGGGCACGTCGGCCGCGTCCACCAGCCAGGGGCCGAGCACGGTGCCGCCGTCGCGGTTCTTCACGCGCAGGTTGGGGCGGTACCAGTTCTCCAGGTAGTCGCGCACCGCGTAGTCGTTGGCCACGGTGTAGCCGGCCACGTGGGCCATGGCGTCGGCCGCCTTCACGTGCGACGCCGGGCGGCCGATGACCACCGCCAACTCACATTCGTAGTGCATGAAGGCGGCGTCGGCCGGGCGGCGCGTGAAGCCGCGGTGGCCGATCAGGCCGCCGGCGCTCTTCAGGAAGACCAGCGGCTCGTCCTGCGATGCGGGCTGCAGTTCCTTGGCGAGCTCCTTGACGTGGTCGGCGTAGTTCAGGCCGAGCGCGATCACGGTGCCCACCTCGAAGGGCGGCAGCCACACCACCTGGTCCTCGCGCAGCACGCGGCCGTCGGCCAGCTGCAGGCCATCGGCATGCGGGTGCGCGGTGTGCAGCGCACCGCTGTAGGCCACGCGGGCGGTCCTCATGCGGTCGCCTGCACGGTGAATTCGATCGCGCCCAGGCCGGCAGCGGCCATGTGCACGCGTTGCCCCGCGCCGGCCCGCGGCGCACCGTGCGGCACGCCCAGCAGCAGCAGGTCGCCGGGGTTCAGCGTCATGAAGGCGCTGACGTCGGCCAGCAGCGTGGCGGCAGGGCGCACCAGGCCGGTGGTGACGGCCGACTGCTGCAGCGCGCCGTCCACGTGCACCTGCAGCGTCAGCGCCTGCAGGTCCTGCCCGTGCAGCGCCACTGGGGTTGCGATGCGGCAGGAGCCGTCCAGCGCGTTGAAGCGCACGCCAGGGCGGTAGAAGCTGTCGTGCGGCACGCTCAGGTCGGCCACCAGCGCCAGGCCCGCCACGTGGGCCAGCGCCCCGGCGGCGGGCACGCGGCAGGCGGTGCGGCCGATCAGCAGCGCGATGCTGCAGCCCACCTGCAGCGCCGGCACGCCGGGCGGCAGCGGCATCGGCGCGTCGCATGCCGTCAGCGTGTTGCGCGGCTTGATGTAGAGCACCGGCGCCCGCGGCGGGGCCTTGTAGGGCGCCGCGTGGACCTGATCGCCCAGTGCCTGCAGCGCGGCCGGGTCGTTCATCAGCGGCGCCAGCACCAGGCCCGACAGGCGCCAGGGCGCGAAGTCGAGCCAGGCATCCTGCGGCGCCGATGCCCCCGGAGCCTGTCGCTGATTCACTAACATGTGAGCAATATAGGCGCTACGATGCCACCGGGTCAAGACAAGGGAGTTCGCTGCATGCCCAAGGCCAGGCCGGCGTCCGCCGCCATCCGGCACCGCAACCTGCCGCTCCTGCTGCTGCAGGGGCGCGAGAGCGTGATCGCGCGTTTCCGCCCGCTGCTCAACGATGCCGGGCTGACCGAGCAGCAGTGGCGCATCCTGCGCGCGCTGCTCGAGCAGGGCCCGCTGGAGCCGCGCGAGATCGTCGAGCGCTGCCGCATCAGCAGCCCGAGCCTGACCGGCGTGCTGGCGCGCATGGACGAGCTGGGCCTGGTGCAGCGCGAGCGGCCCGACCATGACCAGCGGCGCCTGATCGTGCAGGCCACGACGAAGGCTCGGCGCATCGCGGCCGGGCTGGCGCCGCGCATCGAGGCCACCTATGCGGCGCTGGAGCAGCGGCTGGGCGCCGCGTTCCTGCAGCGGCTGTACGAGACGCTGGACGAGCTGGTGGCGACGCTGGACGACACGGCGGCGGAGTCTGCGGACAGCGCGGCGCCCGAAGCGCCGCGGCCGGCCCGCACCCGGCGCCGCTGAAGCAGCGCCCCGGCCGGTCAGCGCCGGGTCAACGCCGGGTCAACGCCGGGTCAGCGCCGGGTCAGCGCCCGGCGGACCGAGCGGAAACACCGTGCAGCCCAGCTGTCGCGAGATGTCGCGGCTGGCGTCGCGCAGCGCGGCCACCAGCTCGGGCTCGCGCGCCTCGTCGTAGCGGAAGCTCGGGAACGACACGCTGATGCCGGCCACCACCTGGTTCATGCGGTCGAACACCGGGATCGCGGCGCAGCGGATGTGGTCGTCGAACTCCTCGCGGTCCTGGCCGAAGCCCTGGGCCAGCGTGCGCTCCAGCTCCACGTCGTATTCGGCGCGCGAGGTGAGGGTCTTGTCGCGGAAGCGCTTGAAGTCGCAGCCCTTCAGGATGCTGTCGCGGCGCGCCGGGTTCTCCCAGGCCATCAGCACCTTGCCGATGGCCGTGCAGTGCAGCGGCGCGCGGCGGCCCACGCGCGAGTACATGCCCAGCATGTGGCGGCTGTCGACCTTGTGCACGTAGATGATCTCGCTGTCGATCAGCATGCCCAGGTGCACCGTCTCGCCGGTGGCCTCGCTCAGGCTCTGCATGTGCGGCTTGGCGATCTCGATCAGGTCGGGGTACTGCAGCGCCTTGGCGCCCAGCTCGAAGACGCGCATCGACAGGCCATAACGCTCGCTGTCGACCTCCTGCCGCACGTAGCCGAGCGTCTTCATGGTCTGCAGGAAGCGGTAGACGGTGGCCTTGGGCATGGCCAGCCGCACCGAGAGCTCGCTGATGCCGATCTCGTTGCGCTCCGACAGCGCCTGCAGGATCGCGAAGACCTTGAGCACCGCGGCCACCGACTCCGGCTGCCGGGCATCGTATGTGTCGTCGTCCATCGTTTCGATTCGTCTGATCTGCTGTTTCGCCAATTGTGTACCTGTTGCGCAAGGCGCTTCAGCGTGATGGATCGAGCGGCCTCCGCGGCGCCGCCGACATCGGCAGCCGGCCTGCACCCGCCCCGGCGCGCACACGCTGTGCGAGCCCCTCGGCCGGCTCGGCGCCGGGGCCGAAGGGCGGTGTCCAGCCCACGTCGGCGCTCAGCGCGGCGCCGGGGTGGGCTGCGCGCAGTGCCGACAGCAGATCGACCGGCCGGCCGTTGAGCTGCGAGCCGCGGTCGGTGAAGGCCTGGCCCTTCAGCAGGCGCAGCAGCTGCGTCGGCTGCAACGTGGCCGGGCCTTCCCACACGTTGTGCTCGCTGACGATGCGCGAGCGGTAGCCCACGCCGATGCTGTAGCCATGGGCACCCGGTTCGCCGTCCACCGTGTGCAGGTTGTTGACCAGGTGCACCTGGCCGTAGCGCACACGGGGTGCGCGCTCCTTCACGCGGTCCCAGTGGTTGTGGTGGAAGGTGACACGCAGCCGGCCCTCGTCGGCGGTGGCGCCGTCGCTGCTGCCGACGAGGCTGGTCTTGTCGTGGCGCTGGAAGTGGTTCCACGACACGGTGACCCGATCGGACTGCTGCGTGATGTCGAGCAGGCCATCGTGGTGCTGCAGGCGCCGGCCCAGTGCGCTGCGCGCGCCCTCATCGGGCCGGCCGCCGTCGTCGAAGCTGCAGTGGTCCACCCACACCCGGCTCGCGCCGCGCAGCGACAGGTTGTCGTACTCGGCATTCCATTCGCCGGCGGCGTTGTCACCCGGGTCCCAGGCCGGGAAGTGGTCGTGCGCGTCGGACAGGCGCAGGTTGCGCACGATCACGTCGCGCACCTTCTCCAGCAGCAGCATGCCGCCGGTGAGCTGGGCGTCGGCGCCCAGGCCGATGAGCGTGCTGCGCGAGGGCACACGCAGCACCACCTGCGCGGCCTGTCGGCGGGCCGAGGCCTGGCGCGCGCGCTCCAGCGGCCCCTCGGGCTTGCGGCGGCCCCAGGTGGCGGGGTCGTAGGCGCGCTCAAAGGCGGGCCAGTCGAACGCGGGGTCGCGGTAGTCGTCGGCGCCCAGCGGGCGGCCGGCGTCGTCGGTGCTCAGGTCGATGCGGCCGGCCACCTGCACGATGCGCGGCCGGCCGTGCGGGCGCAGCGCAGCGGCCAGTTCGGCCCGGGTGCGCACCGTGTGCACGTCGCTGGGCAGCGCGTCGGCGCCGCCGCGCGTGCCGCCGTCGGCAGCGGCCCAGCCGTCGTTCGGGGCCAGTGCCTGGCGGGCCGGGTCCTGCGTCTCGTCGTGGTTGTCGAACTCGGCCAGGCGGTTGGTCGCCTGGCCGCTGGCCGCGAAGGGCCGGCGCGAGGTGCTGGCCGCCCAGGGCGCCAGGTGCGGCCCGAGTGCGCTGTCGCGCACCAGCGCCTGGCCGTTGGGCGGGTTGCCGTTCATCAGGCCCGGCTGCCAGCCACCACGTGGCACGCCGGCGTCCCAGGCGCGGCCCAGGCTGTGGCTGCCGGGGGCCAGGCCGGGATCGGCGGCAAAGCGGCTGTCGATCACCAGGAAGCCGTGCGCCACGCCCGCCGGCGTGCTGGGCGCCAGCACGTGGCCGCCTTCGCCGGGCGTGCGGCGGCCGGCGCGGCTGAGCACCGTGCTGCGGTGGATCACCAGCGTGCCGTCGCCGAAGATGAAGTCCACGTCGCCGGCGATCAGGCTGCCGTGCACGTAGACGCGCGCCGGCTCGTCACGGGCCGGGCGGCGCACGAAGAGCGTGTCCTGGTGGCCCAGCAGGCGCACGCCCTCGAGCTGCACGCGGTCGGCCTGCACGGTCAGCGCCACGGCCTGCGCGCCGCCGCTCTCGCCGGCACCCGTAGGGTAACCCACGCCGTCGCGCACGGCGGCCAGCGCGTCGTTCTCGATCGTCAGGTGCAGCGCCTGGAAGTCCTCGCTGGCCACCACCACGGTGGCGCTGCCCGGCGTGCCGTGTGTGGCCGCGGCCAGGTCGGGGTGGCAGGGGTGGGCGGCATCGACGCCGGGCCGCTTGGGCAGCGCGTTGTACGCGCTGCCGACGATGCGCACCGCGGCCGCGTCGGCCGCGTCGCCCACCAGCGTGAGCGGGCCCTTGCCCCGGATGCACAGCCGCTCGCGGTAGACGCCGGGGCGGATGTGGATGACGTGGCGCGCGCCGCCGCGGCCGGACACGCTGGCCAGCGCGGGCGCGGCGTCCACCGCGGCCTGCACGGTGGTGTGGGTGCCGCTGCCGTCGGCCGCCACGATGGCCTGCGCGGGGCTGGTCGGCTGGCCGTGCAGCGGCGCCGGTTGCCAGGGCGCAGGACCCTGCGCCAGGTAGGCGGCCACGGTGTGGCGGGCCGCATCGGCAGCATCCAGTTGCGGCCGCACCGGCGCGGTGGCAGCCGAGGCCGCCAGTGCCAGCACCAGCAGCCCCGCGTTCATCCGCGCGGCAGGTCGGCCAGGAACAGCGCCGGCTCATCGTCGCAGTCGCTGCTGTAGAGCACCTGCTGCTGGTCGGGCGTGAACGAGGGGTGCGGGTGCGTGACCTGCCGGTTGCCCTTGTAGACGCGCCAGGAGCTGTCGTGCCGCGCGATGCGGCGCGTGCGGCCGGCCTTCAGGTCGAAGAGGTGCAGGAAGGGGTCGGTCGCGATCTGGTGGCTGCCGGCGTCGGCCACGTCGGCGGGCGAGTCGCAGCCGTCGCCCACCAGCAGCGTGCCGTCGTGGTTGCTCATCAGGTGCGAGCAGGGCGGCATCGCGGTGAGCTTGCGGCTCTGCAGCGTGACCGGGTCCAGGCTGCAGATCCAGCGTGCGGTCTGGCCCTTGAGGTAGCTGACGTAGATCATGGCCGAGCCGTCGGGCACCCAGAACTCGTGCGTGCAGCTCTCGCCCGGCTCGTGGGTCTTGCCGCAGCGCATGTGGCGGCCGTCCTCGTCGATGAACCACATGCGCGCGTCCACCAGGTCGTGCGGGCCTTCGTGGCAGTAGGCCACGGTGTGGTCGTCACCCGGGCGGTACTGCGGGTGGCCGAGCCAGCCGTGTTTTTCCAGGATCACCTCGCGTGCGCCGGTGACCAGGTCGATGCGGATCAGCCGGCAGCGCGGCCGGGCATGGAACATCTCGTGGAACTTCTTCCAGTCGCTGAGCGGGAACCAGTCGTCGGCGTGGATCTCGATGCCCACCATCGCCGTGCAGGCGCTGTTGGCCACCCAGGTGCCGTAGCCCACCCAGCCCTGGGGCACGGTGTAGGCCACCTCTTCATGCAGGCCGGCCATGTCCAGGCGGATCAGCTGGCGCTCGGCGCGCACGAAGTACAGGTGCCGGTCGTCGGGGCTGAGGAAGCCGCCGAAGGTGTTTTCGCCGGCGCCGTCGGTCAGCTGCGTGGCGGTCTGCGCGGCCAGGTCCAGCAGGTGGTAGTTCCAGTGCGTGCCGGGGCCGAACTCGGCGCCGAAGATCAGCCGGCTGCCGTCGTTCGTGAAGCACTTCTGATAGAAGTAATTGCGGTGGCAGGTGACGTCGGGCGGCGTGAGGCGGGTCACGCGGGTGCCGGTGTCGGGGTCCTGCCGGGTCGCGAAGTTCAATGCTCGTGTCGTGGCTTTGCCCATGGTCTTCACTTGATGCGCCTCAGCAGCGCGTTGCCTTCGTCCACCAGACGCCGGGCGGCGTCGGCATCGTTCGTCTTGCCGTACGCCACCGTCTCGAAGACCTCGCGCATGAACCGGTGCAGCCGCGCGTGTTCGAACAGCGGCGCCGGCAGATCGATGCGACCGGCCGTCTTCAGCGCCTGGATCATCTGGTGCGCCTGCAGCTCCAGCGGCGGCAGCAGCTGGTGGTTCATCAGCACCTGCAGCGGCACGCGCGCGGCCGGGGCCCCGCGCGTGCGGCCGAGAATCAGCGCCGCGTCCGGGCTGGTGAGCAGGTAGTTCGTGAAGCGCGCGGCCAGCTCGGGCTGGCGGCAGTTGCGGCCGACCGCGTACATGAGCGTCGGCCGGCCGAAGAGCCCGCTGTTCTTCGCCCCCGGTAGCGTGGGAAAGTCGCCCAGCGCGAGGGCCTGGCCGCTCTTCAGCGTGCCGGCGCGCAGGCCGATGACCGAATCCCAGGTGTAGTTGCCGGCCCAGTGCCCCAGCACCCAGTCGGGCTGCTGCTCGGTGGGCTTCTCGGCGCCGCCCAGGCTGGCGCGCAAGGGCAGGCTGGTGGCGGTGTGGCTGTCGACCAGGCGTCGGTAGGTGCGCACCCAGTCCTGCGCGGCGGCCAGGCTCATCGCCACGCGCGGCGGCTGGCCGGGTGTGGGGTCGAGGTAGGGCGTGCCGTGCCGCTGGTGCACCCAGGCCTGGCTGAGCAGCATCATGTCGTAGAGCTCGCCGTCCAGCGGGTGAAACCGCTCTCCCAGCCGGCCCTTGAAGACCGGGCCGGCGGCAAACAACGCATCCCAGCTCGTGGGCAGCGGCAGCCCGGCGCGGGCGAAGGTGGCCTGGTTCCACAGCAGCACGCGCGCGGTGTAGCTGACCGGCAGCGCGTTGAGCTTGCCGGCCACGCGGCCCATCGCCAGGTCGTCGGCGCTGAACTGGTTCAGCGAGAGCAGGGCCTTGTGCGCGTCGAGGTCGGTGAAGCCGTTGCCACGCTTGCTGAACATGGCCATCCAGGCCCAGTTGATCTGCATCACGTCGGGCTCGGAACCGCCGGCGATCTGCGTCGTCAGGCGCTCCAGGTAACCGGCAAAGCCCATGTACTCGGCCTTGACCTTGACGCCCGGGTTCTGCTGCTCGAACGCGGCGATGGCCTTCAGCGTGGCGCCGTGGCGCGCCGCGCCGCCCCACCAGGCAAAACGCAGCACGGCCGGGTTGGCGGCATGCACCCAGGGTGCAGCCAGCGTCGCGGTGGCCAGGGCCAGCGCGCCGCGGCGGGTCGGGCCGCCGTCCGCCGCCGGCCCGGGCATCGGCTTCAGCACCGGTTTCAGCACAGGCGCGCGCCGCTGACGGCGTCGAACAGGTGGCAGGCGCCCAGTTGCAGGTGCAGCGTGTGCACGGCGCCGCGCAACTGGCCCTGCAGGCCATGCAGCTGATCGGCCGGCACACGCGCGGTCACCGGCACGGTGCCGATGTCGGCGTGCACGAAGACCTCGTTGCCCATGTGCTCCAGCGTGCGCAGCGTGGCCGGCACGGCCGTGCTGCTGCCATCGGCGCGTGCGGCCAGGCTCAGGTGCTCGGGTCGCAGGCCGAACTTGACGCTGCCCTGCAGCGCGCCCATGGCGCCGGCCTGGGCCGGCGGCAGCGGCAGCCACTGCCCGCCCAGGGCCACGCCCAGCGCCGCGCCCTGCGTCTGCAGCGTGGCCTGGTGGATGTTCATCTCGGGGCTGCCGATGAAGCTGGCGACGAAGGCGTTGGCCGGCCGGTCGTACAGCGCGGTGGGCGTGTCGACCTGCTGGATGACGCCGTCCTTCAGCACGCAGATGCGCTCGCCCATCGTCATGGCCTCGACCTGGTCGTGCGTGACGTACACCACCGTGGCTGGCTGGCCGGCCTCGCGCAGCGTGCGGTGCAGGTCGGTCAGGCGCACGCGCATGCTGGCGCGCAGCTTGGCGTCCAGGTTCGACAGCGGCTCGTCGAACAGAAAGACTTCGGGCTTCTTGACGATGGCGCGGCCCACCGCCACACGCTGCGCCTGGCCGCCGCTCAGCTGCCTGGGGTAGCGGTCGAGCAGGTGCTCCATCTCCAGCAGCTGCGCGGCGTGGCGCACGCGCTGGTCGACCTCGGCCTTGGGCGTGCCGGCCAGGCGCAGGCCGAACGCGAGGTTCTCGTAGACCTTCATGTGCGGGTACAGCGCGTAGTTCTGGAACACCATCGCGATGCCACGCTGCTTGGGCGGCAGGTCGTTGACGCGGCGGCCGCCGATGACGAGGTCGCCGCCGCTGATGCTTTCCAGCCCCGCGATCATGCGCAGCAGCGTGCTCTTGGCGCAGCCGCTGGGGCCCACGAAGACCATGAACTCGCCGTCGCGCACCTCCAGGTCCACGCCGTGCACGGCCTTGAAGCCGTTGGGGTAGGTCTTCTCGATCTTCTGCAAACTCAACTGAGCCATGGCTGCACTTCCAAGCGAACGCCGCGGAACCGGCTCTGCCGGGCCGCTGGGGTTGCCCCCTTGAGGGGGAGCGGCGAAGCCGCTGCGGGGGTGGTCATGACTAGCCCTTGATGCCGGAACTGGCGGCACCTTCGATGAAGTGCTTCTGCGCCATGAAGAACACCACCACGCTGGGAATGAGCGCCACGACGCTGATGGCGATGACGTTGGCCCACTCCACCTCCTCGGTGGCGCCGATGCTCATCTTCAGCGCCAGCGACACCGGGTACTTCTCCACGCTGGCCAGGTAGATCAGCGGGCCCATGAAGTCGTTCATCGTCCAGATGAACTGGAACACGACGACGGAGATGATGGCCGGCTTGAGCAGCGGCACGATGATGTGCCAGAGCAGCTGCAGCGCGTTGCAGCCGTCGATCAGCGCGGCCTCTTCCATGTCGCGCGGGATGCCGCGCAGGAACTGCACGAGCATGAACACGAAGAAGGTGTCGGTGGCAAACGCGCTGGGCAGGATCAGCGGCAGGTAGGTGTCCAGCCAGCCGAGCTCCTTGAACATCAGGTACTGCGGCAGGCGCAGCACGATCAGCGGCAGCATCATCGTGCCCACCATCACGCTGAACAGGAACTTCTTGCCCCAGAAGTCAAAGCGGGCGAATGCGTAGGCCACCAGCACGCAGCTGATCACCGTGACCACGATGCGCGGCACCGTGATCAGGAAGGAGTTGAGGAAGTAGGTGGCGAAGGTGTATTCGGTGCTGGTCTTCCAGCCCTTGGCGTAGCTGGTGAAATCGATGCGGCTGGGCCAGAAGCCGACCTCGGTGAAGATCTCGGCATTGCTCTTGAACGACGCCCCCACCAGCCACAGCAACGGGTACAGCATCACCAGCGCCACCGCCAGCAAGGCCACGTAGCGCAGCAGCACGCGGCTGCGCTCGGCGTGGCTCAGCGCGGGCTTGATCGCCGGTTTGGGCGACGGCAGGCTGGCAGGGACCGCGCTCATTGGCCGTTGTCCTTTTCACCCGCGTAGAACACCCAGTAGCGGCTGCTCCAGAAGCTGAAGGCGCTCAAGGCCGCCACCAGCGCAAACAGCACCCAGCTCAGCGCCGCGCCGTAGCCCAGGTTGAAGAAGCGGAAGCTCTGGTCGTAGATGTACAGCGCCAGCACTCGGTGATGGCGTAGGGGCCGTTGAACTCCTGGAAGGCGTGCACCATCTGCATGATCAGGTTGAAGAAGATCACCGGCGTGATCAGCGGCACGGTGATGCGCCAGAACTGCTGCGCCTTGCTGGCGCCGTCGATCTCCGCCGCCTCGTACAGCGATGAGGGCACGTTCTGCAGCGCGGCCAGGAAGATCACCATCGCCGAGCCGAACTGCCAGGTGAACAGCATCACGATGGTCCACATGCTGTAGTGCTCGTCGGCCAGCCAGGCCACCGGCTCCAGGCCCAGCTTCACCAGCACCAGGTTCACGAGGCCGTACTTGGCGAAGAGAAAGCGCCACAGCACCGCCACCGCGATGCTGCCGCCCAAAATGGACGGCAGGTAGAACGCGCTGCGGAAGAAGTTGATGCCGCGCAGCTTGAAGTTCAGCACGTGCGCGATGAAGAGTGCGAAGCCCACGCGCAGCGGCACCGCCAGCACCGCAAACCACAACGTGACGCCGAGCGACTGGCGGAACAGCGGGTCGTCGCCGAAGAGCTCGCGGTAGTTCTGCAGGCCCACATACTCGGGCGGGTCGATGATGTCGTACTGCGTGAAGCTCAACGCCAGGCTCATCACGAACGGGAAGAGCTTGAACAGCAGCACGCCCAGCACGAAGGGCAGGACGAACAGGAATCCGAGCCGCTTGTTGTCGTACATCGCCGGCGCCTGCGCGAGGGCTCAGCGGGCGAGCCAGCCGCCGTCGACGGCGACGGTGTAGCCGTTGATGTAGTCGCTGGCCTTTGACGCCAGGAAGACGACCGGTCCTCCCAGGTCGTCGGGGGTGCCCCATCGGCCGGCCGGGATGCGCTCCAGGATCGCCGCATTGCGCCCGGCATCGGCCCGCAATGCCGCGGTGTTGTTGGTGGCCATGTAGCCCGGCGCGATGGCGTTGACGTTGATGCCGTGGCTGGCCCACTCGTTGGCCAGCAGCCGCGTGATGCCCATCACCCCGCTCTTGCTGGCGGTATAGCTGGGCACGCGCACGCCGCCCTGGAACGACAGCATGCTGGCCACGTTGATGATCTTGCCGCCCGTGCCCTGCGCCATGAACTGCCGCGCCACCGCCTGCGCGAAGAAGAAGACGGACTTGAGGTTCAGGTCCATCACGTCGTCCCAGTCCTTCTCGGTGAACTTGATCGCGTCTTCGCGGCGGATGATGCCGGCGTTGTTGACGAGGATGTCCACGTGGCCGCTGAGCGTCCTGGCCTTGGCGACGAGGCCCTCCAGGCAGCTGATCTCCGACAGATTGGCCCGCAGGTCGAGGAAGCGCCGGCCCAGGCCTTCGACCTGGCGTGCGGTGTCGGCAGGGTCGCTGACGTTGACGCCCACGATGTCGGCGCCGGCCTGGGCCAGCGCGCGGGCCATGCCCTGGCCGAGGCCGGTGTCGCAGCCGCTGACGATGGCGACCTTGCCCTGGAGCTGGAAGTTGTCGAGGATCATGGCGGCCCCCGCTTTCAGCGCAGCGAGGTCATCGCGATGTGGTCCATGTCGCCGAAGACCTGGTTCTCGCCCACCATGCCCCAGATGAAGGTGTAGGCCTGCGTGCCCACGCCGCTGTGCAGGCTCCAGCTCGGGCTGATCACCGCCTGCTCGTTGCGCACCACGAGGTGCCGCGTTTCGCTCGGCTCGCCCATCATGTGGAAGACGACGCCGCTCGCCGGCATGTCGAAGTAGAAGTACACCTCCATGCGCCGGTCGTGCGTGTGGCAGGGCATGGTGTTCCACAGGCTGCCGGGCTCCAGCTGCGTCATGCCCATCAGCAGCTGGCAGGTTGTGGATGGTGCGGCGGTTGCTGGTCTCGGGCGCGCCCAGCGTTTCGGGGCTGGCCTCGGCCAGCGTGATCTTGCGGCTGGGGTACCGGGTGTGCGCCGGCGCGCAGTTGAAGTACAGCTTGGCGGGCTGCGCCGGGTCCAGGCTCGTGAAGGTCAGGTCCTGGGTGCCCTGCCCGATGTAGAGCGCCTCGCGCGGGCCCAGTTCAAAGCGCACGCCGTCGGCCAGCACCAGCGCGCCGCCGCCGATGTTGATCAGCCCCAGCTCGCGCCGCTGCAGGAAGTAGTCGGTGCCGGTGTGCTTGCCGAGCTCGGCCGCAAAGCGCACCGGCTGCGTCACCGGGTGGATGCCGCCGACGATGATGCGGTCGATCTGGCTGTAGGTCATCGTGGCCTGTTCGGGCACGAAGAGCTGCTCCACCAGGAAGTGGCGGCGCAGGCCGGCGGTGTCCAGCGTCCTGGCGTGTTCGCTGTGAACGGGTTGGCGAATCTGCATGAGGGGTCCTTTGGCAGGGCCGGGCAAGGGCCGGCGGGCAGCGCGAGAAGGCGGGGATGAACGGGCCCGGAAGACCCGGCACACGGTCGCCGACACCCGCAACGGTCGCAAGGCTAACCGAGGTTTGCCGTGCTTCAAAATCATGGTTTCTAATTAGTGAACCGTCGTTTCTTTTTTTATGCGCCGTTGCTACAGTGCGGGCGAACCGCTGCGCTGGAGCCTGCATGGACCCCTACTTCCACCCGAACGACACGCCCTGGACCGAGCTGGGCGATGGCATCCGCCGCAAGATCGTCGGCCACACGCCGCAGCTGATGAGCGTGCTGGTGCAGTTCGACAAGGGCGCCATCGGCACCCCGCACGCGCACGAGTTGCACGACCAGATCGCCTACGTGCTGGCCGGCAGCTTCGAGGCCGACGTGGCGGGCGTGAAGCGCGTGCTGCGTGTGGGCGACGCCTTCATCGCAGCCCATCCCCACGTGCACGGCGTGGTGGCGCTCGAACACGGCAGCACGCTGCTCGACCAGTTCTCACCCCGGCGCGACGACTACCTGTAGCGCCCACGGGCCGGCCCGCACTGCAGCGGACGGTCCGGTTCTCCCCGTGGCGCCCTGCGTGCGCCGGCCCCCGAGATCCCGAATCCCCTTCGGCACCCCCGCCGGCGCGGTCGATGACCGCCGCATCGACAACACCAGGAGACAAGACCCATGAACCAGCGCACCTCTGCACGCGCCCCGAAGCCTTTCCGCCCGCAGCGCACCGCCGTCGCGCTGGCGGTGCTGGCGGCCGCCAGCGCCCTGCAGGCCCAGACCGCGGCGCCGGCCGCACCCGCCGCCCCCGCGGCATCGGCCAACCCGCCGGTGGAGACCATCGTCGTCACCGGCTTCCGGGCCTCGATCGAGAGCGCGCTGAACAAGAAGCGCGAGGACAGCGGCATCGTCGACGTGATCCGCGCCGAGGACATCGCCAAGTTCCCCGACACCAACCTGGCCGAGAGCCTGCAGCGCATCCCCGGCGTGGTGATCGACCGTGACGCCGGCGAGGGGCGCAACATCACCGTGCGCGGCCTCGGCAGCGACTTCACGCGCGTGCGCATCAACGGCGTGGAGGCGCTGGCCACCACCGGCGGCACCGACAGCTCCGGCGGCAACAACCGCAGCCGCGGCTTCGACTTCAACGTCTTTGCGTCCGAGCTCTTCAACAGCGTCACCGTGCGCAAGAGCGCCAGCGCCGACGTCGACGAAGGCTCGCTCGGCGCCACCGTCGACCTGGCCACCACGCGGCCTTTCGACCTGAAGGGTTTCGTCGCGTCGGCCTCGGTGCAGGGTCGCTACAACGACCTCGCCCGCAAGACCGACCCGCGCATGGCGTTCCTGGTCAGCAACACCTTCCTCGACCGCAAGGTGGGCGTGCTGCTGTCGGCCGCCTACAGCAAGCGCCAGCTGTTCGAAGAAGGCTTCAGCACCGTGCGCTGGGACAACGGCCCCTCGGCCGGCGGCTTCTGTGCGCCGCAGGGCGTGACACCGGCCAACCCCACCAACAGCACCGCCACCACCTGCGGCCCGGCCGCCCAGGGCGTGGCGCGGCTGCCCGGCACGCCCGAGAACATCGCCGCCTACGACCTGGCGCGCAGCGCCGACAACTTCCACCCGCGGCTGCCGCGCTACGGCCGGCTGACACACGACCAGGACCGCCTGGGCGTCACCGCCTCGGTGCAGTTCAAGCCGCTGGAAGGCACGCTGGCCACGCTGGACCTGCTGTACGCCAAGCTCAAGGCCACGCGCCAGGAGGACTTTCTGCAGGCGCTGTCGTTCAGCCGCACCGCGGCACAGGGCGGCAAGCCGCAGACCAGCGTGGTGGAGACCAGCTACGCGCCCAACGGGGCGCTGCTGCACGGCGTCTACAACGGCGTCGACATCCGCGCCGAAAGCCGCTTCGACGAACTCAGCACCGAGTTCACGCAGCCCACGCTGACGCTCGAGCAGCAGCTGGGCGACACGCTGCGGCTCACCGCGCGCGTGGGCCGCGCCGAATCGAAGTTCCGCAACCCGAAGCAGACCACCACCACGCTGGATGCGCTCAACGTCAACGGCTACCGCATCGACTTCCGCGGCAACGACCGCCTGCCCGCCATCAGCATCCCCTTCGACCCCGCGCAGCCCGGCGGCGCGCTGGGCCTGGTGACGGTGCCGCAGGTGAGTACGGGCACGCAGCCCAGCACGCTCACCAACGCCACGGCCAGCGAGATCCGCATCCGGCCGCAGGGCTCGGACAACACCAACGACATCGCCCACGTGGGGCTGGCCTGGGACCTGCTACCCGACGGGCTGACGCTGCACGTGGGCGCCGACTACAAGAAGTTCGGCTTCGACACCTTCGAGTTCCGCCGCATCAACCAGAACGACACGATCTTCGCACCGCCCGCCGGCACCACGACGGCCGGCCTCACCACCACCATCAACGGCTTCGGCAACGGCCTGAGCCTGCCCGCGGGCACGCCCACGACCTGGGTCATCCCCAACCTCGGGGCCATCGCCGCGGCCTACGACATCTACTGCAACTGCCTGAAGAGCGGCCCGGTCGGCGGCCCCGGCGACTTCACGCTGTCGTCCACCACCAACGGCAACGCCCGCGGCAACAACCGCCGCGTCAACGAGACCGACACCGGCGGCTTCGTGATGGCCGATTTCGACACCCGTCTGGCCGGCCTGCGCGTGCGCGGCAACGTGGGCGTGCGCTACGTGAAGACCGAGCTCGAGGCCGTGGGCTACCAGGCCGCGGGTGGCGGCACCGAGGTCACGGTGAACCACAGCTACAGCGACACGCTGCCGTCGCTGAACCTCGCGGCGCACCTGACGCCGGACGTGATCGTGCGCGTGGGGGCGGCCAAGGTGATGTCGCGGCCGCAGCTGGGCAACCTGAGCCCGGGCGGCAGCATCACCACCACCGGCAACCTGTCGGTGACCAGCGGCAACCCGATGCTCAAGCCCTTCCGCGCCAAGACCTTCGACACCAGCGTCGAGTGGTACCACGGCAGGAGCGCGTTCGTGGGCCTGGGCCTGTTCTACAAGGACATCAGCACCTACATCCAGAGCCTGCGCACCAACGTGCCGTTCAACCAGACCGGGCTGCCGCTGTCGCTGCTGCCGGCCAACTTCACCGGCGACGAGGTCTTCCAGGTGACGACGCCGGTCAACACCGAAGGCGGCAAGCTCACCGGCTTCGAGATCAACGTGCAGCAGCCCTTCCACATGCTGCCCGGCGCGCTGCGGCACACCGGCGTGCTGCTGAACTACACGCGGGTGAAGAGCCGCATCGACTACCTGGTCTCGCCCACCAGCAACAGCGTCGTCACCGACGACCTGCTGAACCTGTCGCCCGAGAGCTGGAACGCCACGCTGTACTACGACGACAACACCTTCAGCGCACGCATCTCGGCGTCTTCGCGCAGCGGCTTCCTGACGCGCGTGCCGGGGCAGAACAACAACGACGTGGAAGGCAAGAACGGCAGCACCAACGTCGACGTGTCGCTGTCGTACAAGCTCACGCCGCAGCTCGAGCTGACGCTGCAGGGCGTGAACCTCACCGACGAGGCCAGCGACCAGTTCGTCAGCCGCGCCCGCAACAGCGCGGTGGTCTACAACGTCACGGGCCGGGAGTTCCTGGCTGGCGTGCGCTACAAGTTCTGAGCCGGAGATGGGGCCCCCGAGCTCGCTAGCGCTCGCTACCCCCCAGGGGGGCCGTCCCCCTGCGGCCCGGCGAAGCCGGTTCCGCGGGGGGAAGCTTGAGGGGCGCTTCGCTTCGCTTTGCTGGGTAGCTGGCGCACTGATGCTGATGTCTGGGCTGGCTTTGGCTGAACCACCCGCCGTGTTGCTGGTGGGCGATTCGACGATGGCGCCGGAGACCGGCTACGGCGACGCGCTGTGCGCGCGGCTGGAGCCGGCGGTGGCCTGCCTGAACCTGGCGCGCGGCGGGCGCAGCACGCGAAGCTACCGGGCCGAAGGGCTGTGGGACCGCGTGCTGGCGCGGCTGAAGGCCGGTGCGCCCGGCGTGCAGCGACACGTGCTGATCCAGTTCGGCCACAACGACCAGCCGGGCAAGCCCGGCCGCAGCACCGATCTGGCCACCGAGTTCCCGGCCCACCTGGCGCGGTTGGTCGCCGAGGTGCGCGAGGCCGGCGGCCTGCCGGTGCTGGTGACGCCGCTGACACGGCGCAGTTTCCAGGGCGCCACGCTGCACAACGATCTGCAGCCCTGGGCCGAGACCACACGTGCGGTGGCGCAGGCGCAGCAGGTGCCGCTGATCGACCTGAACGCGCTCAGCGCCGCAGCGGTGCAGGCGCTGGGGTCGGACGGGGCCGACCTGCTGGCTCAGTCTCCGCCGGGTGCGGCCGGTTTCGACCGCACACACGTCGGGGCGCGTGGCGCGTGTGTCTTTGCATCGCTGGTGGCCGATGCGCTGGCCGATGCGGTGCCGGCGCTGTCCGCAGCGCTGCAGGCGGCGCCCGACTGCGCCGCGCTGGCGCCACCGGCCCTGCCCACGCTGCCCACGCAGATGAACCGCGCCACCTACGACCAGTCCGGCTGGGCCGTGGGCACGCTGGGCGGGCGCGGCGGGCGCCTCGTGCGCGTGACCAACCTCGACGCCAGCGGGCCGGGCAGCCTGCGTGCCGCGCTCGAGTCCGCGGGTGCGCGGCTGGTGGTGTTCGAGGTGGGCGGCGTGATCGACCTGCAGGGCCAGTCGCTGCAGGTCCGCCACCCGTTCATCACGCTGGCCGGGCAGACCGCGCCGGCACCCGGCATCACGCTGATCCGCGGCGAGCTGAACATCGCCACGCACGACGTGATCGTGCAGCACCTGATGTTCCGCCCCGGCGCGTACGGCCGTGCCAGGCGCAGCGGCGGCGACCACGACGGCCTCTCCACGCTCGGCGGCGCGCACCACGTCATCGTCGACCACTGCAGCTTCAGCTGGGCCACCGACGAGAACCTGTCCATCGGCGGCCCGCGCTTCGACGGGCCCGACGTCGCCGCCTGGCGGCGCGGTGCGGGCCACGCCATCACCTTCAGCCACAACCTGATCTACGAAGGCCTGGGCGACTCGGTGCACGCCAAGGGCGAACACTCCAAGGGCACGCTGGTGCACGACAACGCCACCGGCGTGCTGCTGCTGGGCAACGTGTACGCGGCCAACCGCGAGCGCAACGCGCTGTTCAAGGGGGGCGTGCACGCGGCCATGGTGAACAACCTGATCGTCAACCCCGGTGCACGCGCCGTGCACTACAACCTGGTGGCGCACGAATGGGCCGCCCAGCCGCGCCAGACCGGCCAGCTGGCGCTGGTGGGCAACGTGCTGCGCCATGGCGCCGACACGCCGCTCTTGACGCCGCTGTTCACGCTGGGCGGGCAGGGCGACGTCGAACTGCACCTGCACGACAACCGGGCGGTCGATGCGCACGGCCAGCCGGTGCCGCTGACCGGCCGCTACACCGCCGGCAGCGCACGCATCCTGCCGGCCGCCACGCCCTATCTGCCGCCGCGTCTGCGCGTGCTGCCGGCCGAGCAACTGGAAGACGAGCTGCTGCTGGCTGCCGGTGCCCGCCCGTGGGACCGCGACCCGATCGACTTCAAGCTGCTGTCCGACGTGGCCGAGGCGCGGCTGAAGCTGGTCGACAGCGAGACCGAGTCCAGCGGCTTGCCGCGCTACGCGGCGACGGCGCGGCCCTTCGATGCGGCGCAGTGGCACCTGTCGGACCTGAGCCCGCGGGCCGGCTGGGCGTCGCTGTTCGCCGTGCCGCGGCGTTGAAGCACCGGGCGCAGCAGGCAGCGGGCCTGCGCGGCCCCGCCTACAGCAGGTCGGCCATCGCGTCGCGCGGGATCACGGCGCCCTTGTGCTGCACCACGCGCGCCGCCAGCCGGTTGCCGGCGGCCGCGGCCGCGGCGGGCTCGGCACCGCCCAGGCGCGCCGCCAGGTAGGCGCCGGCGAAGGAGTCGCCGGCGGCGGTGGTGTCGACGACACGCGCCACGGGTTCCGTCGGCACGGCCAGCACCGGCTGGCCGGCCAGCCGCAGCAGCGTGGGCTCGGCGCCGCGCTTGACCACCAGCTCCGGGCAGGGCAGGGCCAGCGTGCGTTGCAGCTGCACGGCGGCGTCGGTCTCGCCCCACAGCGCCATCTCGTCGTCCAGCGTCATCAGCGCGGTGCTGGCCAGCGCCGTGAAGCGCGTGAAGGCCGCGCGCGCGGTGGCCGTGTCGGGCCACAGGCGCGGGCGGTAGTTGTTGTCGAAGGCCACCACCGCGCCGCGCTCGCGCAGGCGCTGTGCCACCGCGGCCAGGCGCTCGCGCCCGGCCGGCGGCAGGATCGCCAGGCTGATGCCGCTCAAGTACAGCGCGTCGATGCGGTCGGCCTGCTGCTCCAGCGGCGTGGCGCCTTCGGGCGCCTCGAAGTAGGCGCGTGCGGCGGCCTGGTCGCGCCAGTAGCTGAAGCGGCGCTCGCCGCGCTCGTCGACCTCGATCAGGTACAGCCCCGGCAGCCGGCCCGGCAGCCGGCGCACGAGCGCGGTGCCCAGGCCCTCGGCCTGCCAGCGCTGCAGCAGGCCGCTGCTGAGTGCGTCGTCGCCCAGCGCGGTGGCGTAGTCGACCTGCAGGCCGTGGCGCGCACCGCAGCGTGCCAGGTAGACGGCGGTGTTGAGGGTGTCGCCGCCGTAGGTCTGGCGCATCTCGCCGAAGGCCTGGCCCTGCAGTTCGAGCATGCATTCGCCGAACGAAACCACCCGCAACGCCCTCGCCATGGATTCCCCTAGGTCATTTTGGAACATCGTTTCGATATTCTACGAAACACGTACCGAATCAAACTCCGGACTGACCCTGCGCCCATGACCGCTGCTTTCCAAACCGTGTTGCTGACCGGCGCCGCCGGCACGCTGGGCCGTGCGCTGGCACCTGGGCTGCAGGCCCTGGCCAAGCGGCTGCGCGTGTCGGACCTGCCCGCCGCGCTGACCCGCACCACGCTGCCGTCCGGCGTGGAAGCCTTGCCCTGCGACCTGGCCGACGCCGCGGCCGTGCACACGCTGCTGCAGGGCGTGCAGGCCATCGTGCACCTGGGCGGCGTCAGCGTGGAGGGCCCTTTCGAGCCCATCCTGCAGGCCAACATCCGCGGCCTGCACAACCTCTACGAAGCGGCGCGCCGCCAGGGCGTGAAGCGCATCGTGTTCGCCAGCAGCAACCACGTCACCGGCTGCTACCCGCAGGCGCAGACGCTGACGCCGCTGGACCCGCCGCGGCCCGACGGCAACTACGGCCTGAGCAAGCTCTTCGGCGAAGGCATCGCCAGCCTCTACTGGGACCGCTACCGCATCGAGACCGTGTGCCTGCGCATCGGCACGGCCACGCCGGTGCCACCCGACCGCCGCGGGCTGGCCACCTGGATCAGCCTGCCCGACCTGGGCCGCCTGGTGGCCTGCGCGCTGACCGCGCCCGACGTGGGCTTTCTGGTGGCCTACGGCATGTCGGGCAACACGCGCGCCTTTTGGGACACCCGCGAAGCCTGGGCGCGCCTGGGCTTCGTGCCCGAGCACGACTCGGAAACCCACGCCCCGCAGGTGCAGCACCTGCTGCAGCCCGAGGGGCCGCAGCGCCTGCTGCAAGGCGGCGCCTTCCTGGGCATGGGCCCGTACGACGACGCCACCGATTCCTCCCCCTGACCCCTCTGCAAGAAGGCCCCACCATGACGTTTCACCGCACCCTGCTCGGCACCGCACTGGGCGCGCTGCTGGCCGCCCCGGCCTTCGGCGCCGAATTCCGCAGCGCCGACGTGCACAACAGCGACGACTACCCGACCGTCGCTGCCGTCAAGCACATGAGCGAACTGCTGGCGCAGAAGAGCGGCGGCAAGCACAAGATCAAGGTCTTCAACAAGGGCGCGCTGGGCACCGAGAAGGAAACCATCGACCAGGTCAAGATCGGTGCGCTGGAGATGACTCGCGTCAACATCAGCCCGATGAACGCGATCTGCGCCAAGACGCAGGTGCCGACGATGCCCTTCCTCTTTCGCAGCGTGGAGCACATGCGCAAGAGCCTGGACGGCCCGGTGGGCGACGAGATCCTGAAGAGCTGCGAGGCGCAGGGTTTCATCGGCCTGGCCTTCTACGACAGCGGCGCGCGCAGCATCTACGGCCGCAAGGCGGTGAAGACGGTCGCCGACGCCAAGGGCATGAAGATCCGCGTGCAGCAGAGCGACCTGTGGGTGGCGCTGATCGGCGCAATGGGCGCCAACCCCACGCCGATGCCCATCGGCGAGGTCTTCACGGGCCTGAAGACCGGCCTGCTCGACGCGGCCGAGAACAACATCCCCAGCTACGACGGCTTCAAGCACTTCGAGGCCGTCAAGTTCTACTCGCGCACCGAGCACAGCATGGCGCCCGAGATGCTGCTGATGAGCAAGATCGTGTGGGACAAGCTGCCGCCGGCCGAGCAGGAGATGGTGCGCGCCGCGGCCAAGGAAAGCGTGGCCTTCCAGCGCAGGAAGTGGGACGAGCAGGAGGCCAAGAGCCTGGCCACCGTGAAGGCCGGCGGGGCCGAGATCGTCGAGGTCGACAAGGCCAGCTTCCAGGCCGTGATGGCGCCGGTGTACGCCAAGTTCATGACCACGCCGGACCTGCAGCGTCTGGTCAAGGCGGTGCAGGACACGAAGTGATCGCCACGCCCGTGCCGGCCGCCGACGCGGCCCCGGCGGCCCTGCCGCCGGCCTGGTCGCGCGGCCTGACGGCGCTGTGCCGCACGCTGTCGAAGCTGGCGCTGGGGCTGGCCATCGTCGGCCTGCTCGGCTTGATCCTGTGTGTGCAGTACCAGGTGGTGGGCCGCTATGTCTTCAACGACACGCCCACCTGGGCCGAGGCGCTGGCGATGCTGCTGGTGCTCTTCGTCACCGCCTTCGGCGTGGCGGTGGGCGTGCGCGACGCGGGCCACATCGGGCTGGAGTCGCTGATCGTGCTGCTGCCCGAGAAGCCGCGCCGCTGGGTCGAGATGCTGGTGCATGCGCTGGTGGCGCTGTTCGGCGCGCTGATGCTGCACAGCGGCTGGCGCTGGGCCACGATGAAGTGGGACGAGAAGAAGCCCATGCTCGGTGTGCCCGAGGGCATCGACTACGTGCCGCTGGTGATTGCCGGCGTGCTGATCGTGCTGTTTTCGCTGGAGCACATCGTGGCCTTGCTGCAGGGCCACCGCGTGGCGCCCGCGTGGGAATGAGATGGAACTGACGGTCCTGGGCGTGAGCTTCACGCTGCTGCTGCTGCTGGGCGTGCCGGTGGCGTTTTCGATCGGCCTGGCCTCGGTGGCCACCATCCTGGCGGCCGGCCTGCCGGTGGCCATCGTCTTCCAGAAGATGGTGGGCGGCATGCAGGTCTTCAGCTTCCTGGCGATCCCGTTCTTCGTGTTCGCGGGCGAGCTGATGCTCTACGGCGGCGTGGCCGAGCGCATCGTGCGTTTGGCCAACAGCCTGGTGGGCCATGTGCGCGGCGGCCTGGGCATGAGCAACGTCATCGGCTGCACGCTCTTCGGCGGCGTGGCCGGCAGCCCGCTGGCCGACGTGTCGGCGATGGGCAGCGTGATGATCCCGCTGATGAAGAAGGAGGGCTACCACGCCGACTACGCGGTCAACGTGACCACGCACGCGGCGCTGGTGGGGGCGCTGATGCCCACCTCGCACAACCTGATCATCTTCACGCTGGCCACCACCGGCATCGCCAGCGTCAGCGTGGTCAGCCTGATCCTGGCCGGGCTGATCCCGGCGGTGATCCTGACCATCGCCAACCTGGTGGCCGCGTACTGGGTGGCGGTGAAGCGCGGCTACCCCACGCACGGCCCCTTCCCGGGCTGGGGCGCGGTGTTCCGCGCCTTCCTGGGCGCGCTGCCGGGCCTCTTGATCGTGGTGATCATCCTGGCCGGCATCCTCTCGGGCATCTTCACGGCCACCGAATCGGCGGCCACTGCGGTGTTCTGGGCACTGCTGATGACCGCGGTGGTCTACCGCACGCTGAGCTGGGAGAACTTCGTGCGCGCCTGCGCCAAGGCCTGCAAGACGACCGGTGTGGTGCTGCTGCTGATCGGCATCAGCTCGGCCTTCGGCTACTTCATGGCGCTGTACGAGGTGCCGCAGCAGACCGGCGAGCTGATGAAGCTGGTGACCGACGAGCCCTGGCTGATCTACCTGATGATCATCGTGCTGCTGTTCCTGCTGGGCACCTTCCTGGACATGGCGGCCACCATCCTGATCTGCACACCGATCTTCCTGCCCATCGCGATGCAGTTCGGCATGGACCCGGTGCAGTTCGGCATCGTGATGCTGATCAACTGCGCCCTCGGCCTGAACACGCCGCCGGTGGGCTCGACGCAGTTCGTGGGCTGCGCCATCGGCGGCATCAGCGTCGGCGAGGTGATGCGCTCGATCCTGCCCTTCTACGGCGCGCTGGTGGCCACGATGCTGCTGGTGACGTATGTGCCTGCGTTTTCGTTGTGGTTGCCGGGACTGGTCAAATAGCGTGATGGATCACAGCACCCCCTTCCAAGCCAACCTGCGCCTGCCCGACCCGCGCATCGAGGTCCTCGACGATCGTTTCCTCGCACTGCGCCTGCTGTCGGGCACGGTCGAGCGCCTGGCCACCGGCTTCTACTGGGCCGAAGGGCCGCAGTGGTTCGGCGACGGCCGCTACCTGCTGTTCAGCGACATCCCCAACAACCGCATCCTGCGCTGGGACGAGTGCTCGGGCGCGATCAGCGAATTCCGCAAGCCGTCGAACAACGCCAACGGCCTGGCGCGCGACCGGCAGGGCCGCCTGCTGACCTGCGAACACGGCACGCGCCGCGTCACGCGCACCGAGTACGACGGCCGCATCACCGTGCTGGCCAGTCATTACCAGGGCAAGCCGCTGAACTCGCCCAACGACATCGTCTGCCAGAGCGACGGCAGCATCTGGTTCACCGACCCGCCCTTCGGCATCCTGGGCTGGTGGGAGGGCGAGCCGGCCACGCCCGAGCTGCCGCACGGCGTCTATCGCATCGACCCCGCCAGCGGCGAACTGCAGCTGGTGCTGGACGACCTGCAGGGCAGCAACGGCCTGGCCTTCAACCCCGACGAGACGGTGATGTACGTGGTGGAAAGCCGCGCCATGCCGCACCGCAAGATCTGGGCATACGACGTGGTGGCGCGCCCCGGCGGCACGACGCTGGAGAACAAGCGTGTCTTCGTCGATGCGCAGGGCCCTGGCGCCTACGACGGCATGGCGGTGGACCAGATGGGCAACGTGTGGTGCGGCTTCGGCAGCGGCGGCCAGGCCGGTGCAGACCTGGAAGCGCTGGACGGCGTGCGTGTGTACGACGCCGCCGGCGTGGCGCTGGCGCACATCCACCTGCCCGAACGCTGCGCCAACGTCTGCTTCGGCGGACCCAAGAACAACCGCCTGTTCATGGCGGCCAGCCATTCGCTGTACGCGCTGCACGTCAACACGCGCGGGGCGGTCTAGCCACAGCGTGGAGCCCCGGCCGGCAGGGTGCAAACGCTGTGCGAGCGTCCCCGGGGGCGGCCGGTTAGACTGCACCGACACCCGCTCCTGCTTTGACGGTGGCCGGCCGCCGTGCCGATGCTCGGCCCAGCCGCCGACTCCTTGACTTCACACGCGATGCGAAGTCCCTGAACCCCACCCAAGGGACGCCAGCAGTGAAGCCCCCCGCGGACGGCGATGTGCAGCCGGTGAACGACACCCAGGGCGGCCGGATGCAGCTGCCGATCCTCGCTGCGCCGCGATCCGGGTTCACCTTGCGATCGATCCGCATCGGGCTGATCGTCCTGAATGTGCTCGTGGTCGTGCTCTGCGCCTGGATGCTGCAGAGCGCCTGGCGCAGGGAGATCCGTGAGGCTGAGAGTCATGCCTTCACCGCCGCGCGCTTGCTCGAGCAAGGTGTCAGCGCGACCTTCGACAAGGTGAGCGTCGCGCTCAACGGCGTCGGCAGTCAGCTCGAGCGGCAGTTGTCGGAAGGCGGCATCGATCAGGCTGCGCTGGGGCCGCTGGCGGAGGCAACCGCCGTCCAGATCCCGGAACTGGAGCAGGTCATCGTCTTCGACACGACCGGCCAGGAAGTCTGCGGCGTGCCCTCGGACCGATGCCGCCAGCTGACCATCGCCGACCGCGACTACTTTGCGCTGCTGCGCGATCGACCCGACGGGCCGCCCGCGCTGTTCGGCCCCCACCTGAGCCGACCGACGAACGAGCCGAGCCTGATCATGGCCCGGGCGCTGCGCACGCCGGACCGGGCCTTTGCAGGCGTGGTCGTGGCGGCCCTGCCGCTGGCCCGGCTGCAAGCCCTGCTGGCCGCCGCGCAGCTGGGGCCCAACGGGGCGGCGAGCCTGCGCACGGCCAACATGGAACTGCTGGCGCGGGCCAGCCGCCACGCCCAGGATGCCGACGTCACCCTGTCCGCAGGGGTTTCCGAGCGGCTGCGACAGACCTTGAGCCGGTCGCCCGACGCTGCCGTCTACAGGGCCGTGACGGCCAGCGATGGCGTCGACCGGGTCGCGGCCTATCGCAGGCTGCCGAACTACCCCGTCTACGTGCTGGTGGGCGAAGCCACCCAGGACTTCCTGGGCGCCTGGTGGACCACGGCCGCCTGGGCCGGCGGATTCCTGATCCTGATCGCGTGGGCCAGCCTGACCGTCGAGCGGGTGGCCAGGACCGGCCTGCGCGAGCACGATCGCGCGCAGAGCCTCTACGACCAGGCCCCGTGCGGCTATCACACGCTCGACCCGCAGGGCTACTACCTCAGCATCAATGCCACCGAGCTGCAGTGGCTGGGTTGCGCACGCGAAGACGTCGTGGGCAAGCTGCGCCCCAGCGACTTCTTCACCGACGAAAGCAAGGCCGCGTTCGCCCGCAGCTTTCCCGGCTTGAAGATCGCCGGCCACCTGGACGACCTGCCCTACGACCTCGTCAGCCGGCAGGGCGCCGTGCGTCGCGTGCTCGTCTCGGCCAGGGCCGTGGCAGACGACCACGGCCGGTTCCTGATGAGCAACGCGGTGATGCACGACGTGTCCGAACTCAGCCGCGCGCAGGACCAGGCGCGTGAAGTGGCGCGGCTGCAGTCGCTGATGCTCGACACCGAGCTCGTGGGCCTGGCCCTGCTGAAGGGTCGCCGCGTGGCTTGGGCCAACCGGGGCATGCAGCGCATCTTCGGCTACAGCGGCGACGAGTGGCACGACATGCCCGCGCGCCGCCTGCATGCCGACGAGGCCGCCTACCAGGGCATGGGCATCGGCCACGCGCAGCTCCAGGCCGGCGAACCCTACCGCGCCGAGCTGCAGTTGCTGCGCAAGGACGGCAGCCTGTGCTGGATGGACGTGGGCGCCGCACCACTGCGGGCCGATGCGGACGAGGTCATGCTGCTGGTGGCCGACATCAGCGCCCAGAAGGCCAGCGAGGCGGCGCGGCTGCGCGAGGTGGAGTTGCGGGCGCAGAACGAACAGCTGATCGAAGGCGATCGTCTCAAGGACGAGTTCCTGTCGAACATGTCGCATGAACTGCGCACGCCGCTGAACGTGGTGATCGGGTTTGCGGAGCTGCTTCAGATGAGCGGCCTCGCCGCGAACTCGCCCGACGATGCCGAGTCCATCCGGCTGATCAGCGAGAGCGGCGAGCACCTGCTGCGCCTGGTTCAGACCATGCTCGACTTCGGCCACGCGGCGTCCGGCTCGATCGCATTCGCGCCGGAACCCCTGATCGTGCTGGACGCGCTCGAGCAGGTGGTGGCGCTGCTGGAGGCCCCGAGGCTGGCCGCCGGGGTGACCATCACGCTGGTGGTGGAACCCTCGCTCGACACGGTGGTCAACGACCCGCTGCTGTTGCGTCAGATGCTGCTCAACCTGGCCGAGAACGCCGTGAAGTTCTCGAAGCCGGGTGGCGCCGTGACGCTGCGCGCACGCGGTCTGGAGCCGGACCGCTGGTGTGTGGAGGTCGAGGACCAGGGCATCGGCATCCACGAGGACGATCTGGACCGGCTGTTCACGCCCTTCGTCCAACTCAGCTCGGGATCGAACAAGGCCTACGGCGGCACCGGGCTGGGCCTGGCGCTGGTGTGGAAGATCGCCACCGCGCAGGGGGGTGAGGTTCAGGTTCGCAGCCGGCTGGGCGCGGGGTCCGTGTTCACGCTCGTGCTCCCAAGGATCCTGGCTGCCCGGCCCGAACCCGTGGCCCTGGACAGCACGGTCCGCTGAGCACGGGTGCCGCGGCGGGCCTCGAGCCCGAGCCGCGCACGCCGGGCGGTCAGTCGGGCGACGTCAGCCAGACATACAGGCCGGCCACCGGTTGTTGCTGCTCGTGGCGCACGGCCCCCGGCTCCACCTGCATCCCCGTGAAGCCGTGGCGCCGCGCCAGCGCCTGCACGTAGCGCGCCGATTGTGCGTAGCGCGAGCTGGTCCGCAGCTGCCAGTCGGCGGTGTCGTCGGCCCGCTCGACCGAAAAGCCGAAGCGGCCCCCGGGCAGCAGCACGCGGCGCACGCCGGAAAACACCGCCTCGAGGTCACCGATGTAGATGAAGACGTCGGCGGCCAGGACCAGGTCATGCCGCAGGGCCGTGGTCTGCAGGTGCGTGGCCACGTCGTCCCGGCTCAGCACGTCGTACACGCCGCGCGCCGCGGCCTGCTGCAGCATGGCCGGCGACAGGTCCACGCCGTGCAGGGCCTGCACCAGCGGCCGCAGCGCGGCGCCGCACAGGCCGGAGCCGCAGCCCAGGTCCAGCGCCGACTGGAAGGGCCGCCCGCGCGCGGCCACCGCGGACGCCACGGCATCGGTCAGCACCGCGTGCGCGCGGTAGCGCAGCGTGTGCAGCAGGTGCTGCTCGAAGTCGGCCGCGTAGCCGTCGAACAGGCCCTGCACGTACGCCGGCGGGGGCTGCGGTGGGGCGCCGCGTCCTTCCAGGCTGGCCAGCAGGTAGCCCTGCACGCCGGCGTCGGCACCCAGCGCGATGGCACGGCGAAGCGCCTCGATGGCCGGCTCGGCGCGGCCCAGGTCCTTCAGCAGGCCGCCGCGCAGCGCCCAGGCCTCGGCGCTGTCGGGCTCGGCGTCCAGCACCTGCTGGCAGGAGGCCAGCGCCGCCTCGGGCCGGCCCAGCCGCGCCAGGCACAGCGCGTGGTGCAGCCAGGCGGCCGGGTTGGCGCCGCCGGCCTGCACCACGCGGTCGAAGCAGGGCAGGGCCTCGGCGTCGCGCTGCAGCGCGGCCAGCGCCAGGCCCTGATAGCCCAGCGCCTGCAGGTCGGCCGGGTCCTGTGCCAGCACCTGGGCCAGCAGCGGCAGCGCCTCGTCGGGCCGCTCGCGCCGGATCAGCGTGGCGGCCAGGTTGGTCAGCGTGGAGGCGCGGCCCGGCAGCAGCGCGAGCGAGGCGCGGTAGTGCGCCTCGGCCTCGTCCAGCCGGCCGTCCTGCTGGCTCTGCAGGCCGGCCAGGAACTCGGCGCGCGCGGTGTCGAAGTGGGTGCTCATCGCTCGGCAATGTAGTGCTGCATCGTCGGCACGTCGCCGGGCAGCAGGTGGGCCAGCACACGCGCTTCGATGGCCTGGTCGGCCAGTGTCGCGCGCGAGCGCTGGTGCAGGTAGTCGGCCCAGCTGGTGACGATGAACCGTTCGACGAAGCGCGACGGGTCGGACAGGTCGCGGTAGATGCGCCACAGCGTGGCGCCGTCGCGCCGCCTGGGCGCGCGCATCAGGCTCACGGCGTCCAGGAAGGCGTCGGTGCTGTCGGGCCGCACGCGGTAGCCGATCTCCACCGCCACCGGGCCGGCTTCTGGCTCGGGCTGGTGGGCCAGGAACAGGTCTTCCGACAGCGTGGCCTGCGTCACTTCGCCCAGGTCGCTCATGCGCAGCGGGAAGGGCCGCGCCAGCAACAGCCCGGCGGCCATCGCCGCGGCGGCCAGCAGCAGCGCGGGGGTCAGGCCGATCAGGTCCGACAGCGCGCCCCACAGCGCCGAGCCGATGGCAAACGAGCCCAGCGCGCACAGCGTGTGCATCGCGGTGGCGCGTGCGCGCACCCAGGGCGGTACGCTGGTCTGCGTGGCCGTGTTGTAGGTGGACATCACGGCCATCCAGGCGCCGCCGCCGGCCACCAGCGCCGCGTACACCAGCGGCCGTGACGTCGACAGCGCGGCCACCGCCATGGCCAGCGCAAACACCACGCCGCCGCCGGCCACCAGCCGCTCCAGCCCCAGTCGCGAGCGCAGCCGCCCGACCATCAGCCCGGCCACCACCGCGCCGGTGCCCAGGCAACCCATCAACAGGCCGAAGCCGGTGGCGCCCAGCCCCAGCTGGCGTTGCCCGATGACGGGCAGCAAGGCCCACAGCGCCGAGCCGGCCGCGCTGTAGGCCACCGTGCGCACGAGCTGCGCCAGCACGGTGTGGGAGTGGCGCACGAAGCGCAGCGCGCTGAGCATGCCGCCCCACAGCCGCTCGGCCGGCAGGCGCGACGGCGGGTGCGGGCGCGGCGGGTGCAGCCGCACAGCCTGCAGCAGCACGCCGATGCCCACCACCGCGCACAGGAACACCCAGCCGCTGCCGGCCAGTGCAAACAGCCAGCCGGCAAACGCCGGCCCCAGGGCGCGCGCGCTGTTGTACGAGATGCCGACCGCGGTGATGGCCTGCGGCAGCTCCTCGCGCGGCACCACGTCGACGATGGCGGAGTTCCACGACGGCGACAGCATCGCCGTGCAGCAGCCGGCGACAAACGTCAGCAGCAGCAGCGTGGCCGGCCCGGCCCAGCCGATGAAGATCAGCGCCGCCAGCAGCGCCACCACGGCCGCCTGCACGGCCAGCGCCACCAGCATCAGGCGGCGGCGGTCGGTGGTGTCGGCCATCACGCCGGCCGGCAGCGCCAGCAGGAACATCGGCAGGAACACCGCCGTCTGCACCAGCGCGGCCAGGAAGGAGCTGCCGGTGAGCTCGACCATCAGCCAGGCGGTGGCCATGGCCTGCATCGCGTTGCCGACGAAGTAGACGGTGCCGCCACCCACGAGCGCCCGGAAGGGCCGGTGCCGCAGCGTGGCGCGGATGGAATCGGGGCCGGCGCTCATGCGGCCATTGTGGCCGGCAGGCGGCTGCGCGCCGCCGTCGGCCGGGCCTGGTGTCAGTCGGGCATCACCGCGTGGTGCGCCATCAGCTCCAGCGCCTTGACCAGCGCCGAGTGGTCCATCTGGTCCCAGCCCTGCGCTGCACACGCCTGCATCAGCTGCGCCGCGCTGGCGGTCTGTGGCAGGCTCACACCCAGCGTCTTGGCGCCCTGCAGCGCCAGGTTCAGGTCCTTCTGGTGCAGCGCGATGCGGAAGCCCGGGTTGAAGGTGCGCTTGATCATGCGCTCGCCGTGCACCTCGAGGATGCGGCTGCTGGCGAAGCCGCCCATCAGCGCCTGGCGCACCTTGGCCGGGTCGGCGCCGGCCTTGCTGGCGAAGACCAGCGCTTCGCTGACGGCGGCGATGTTCAGCGCCACGATGATCTGATTGGCCACCTTGGTGGTCTGCCCGTCGCCGTTGGCGCCGACGTGCGTGATGTTCTTGCCCATCAGCTGCAGCAGCGGCAGCGTGGCCGCAAACGCCGCTTCGGTGCCGCCGACCATGATGGTCAGCGACGCGGCCTTGGCGCCCACCTCGCCGCCGCTGACCGGCGCGTCGAGGTATTCGCAGCCCAGCGCGTTGATCTTCTGCGCGAACTCCTTCGTGGCCATGGGCGAGATGCTGCTCATGTCGACGACGGTCTTGCCCACGCGGCCCTCGGGGCCGCCCGGTGATGCGTTCAGGCCCTGCGCGACGCCGTTCTCGCCGAACAGCACCTTCTCCACGTCGGGCGTGTCGGGCACCATCGTGAAGATCACGTCGGCCTTCTGCGCCACCTCGGCGGCCGTGGCGCAGGCCACCGCGCCGGCGTCCAGCAGCGCCTGCGGCACCTGGCTGCGGGTGGTGACGAAGAGATCGTGGCCGGCGGCGCGCAGGTGGCCGGCCATGGGCGCGCCCATGATGCCGAGGCCGATGAATCCGAGTTTCATGGTGAGGGTCTCCGAAAGGGGTTGCGGGTTCAGGCGCTGGCGCGCAGCTGGCGGCGGGCCTGTTCGAGCCAGCCCAGGCCGGCTTCGGTGACGGCCGCGGGCTTGTACTCGCAGCCCACCCAGCCGGTGTAGCCGATGCGGTCGAGGTGGCCGAACAGGAAGCCGTAGTTGATCTCGCCAGTGCCCGGCTCGTTGCGGCCCGGGTTGTCGGCCACCTGGATGTGGCCGATGTGCTGGATGTACTTGCCCATCGTGGCCGCCAACTCGCCCTCGTAGCGCTGCGCGTGGTAGACGTCGTACTGCACGAAGACGTTGTCGGCGCCCACCTCTTCGATCACGCTGACGGCGAGCGCGGTGCGGTTGAGCCAGAAGCCCGGCACGTCGAAGTTGTTGATGGGCTCCAGCAGCAGCTTCAGGCCCGCGGCCTTCAGTGCCTGGGCGGCAAAGCGCACGTTGTCCACGAAGGTGGCGCGGGCCTGCGCGTCGGTCGTGCCCTCGCCGGGTTTGCCGGCCAGGCAGTTCAGCTGCGGCACGCCCAGCACGGTGGCGTATTCGATGGCCTTGGCCACGCCGGCACGGAACTCGGCCACGCGTGCCGGGTTGCAGGCGATGCCGCGGTCGCCCGCCGCCCAGTCGCCGGCCGGCAGGTTGTGCAGCACCATCTTCAGGCGGTTGGACACCAGGCGGTCACGGATCGCGGCGGCCGGGGCCTCGTACGGAAACTGCAGTTCCACGCAGGCAAAGCCGGCACGCGCGGCGCGCTCGAAGCGGTCGAGCAGGGGCACTTCGGTGAACAGCATCGACAGGTTGGCGGCAAAGCGCGGCATGGGGTCTCCGGGGGTCTTGTGGGTGTGGGTGGATTGTGGGCTCGGTGGCCCGCGCCGTGTCCCGCCCTGTGGGTCACAACAGCAGCGACCGGGGTGTGGAAAACCCCGTGTCCGCAAGCCAGGACGGCCGGTGCGTGGGCACCGGCCGTCGTCGGGGCGGGCGCGGGCCGCGTTATTCCAGCAGGCCGGCCATCTCCAGGCCCTGGCGCCCTTCGGGGTGGCGGCAGTCGATCTCTTCGAACTCGTTGATCTTGTCGATCTCGGTGCCCATCGCGATGTTGGTGACCTTCTCCAGGATGACTTCCACCACCACCGGCACGCGCAGTTCGTGGGCCATCAGCTGGGCCTGCTTCATCGCGGCTTCGATCTTGTCCGGGTCGGTCACGCGCAGCGCCTTGCAGCCCATGCCCTCGACGACCTTGGCGTGGTCCATGCCGTAGCCCTTCAGCGCCGGGTCGTCGACGTTCATGTTGTCGAAGGCCAGCTGCACGCAGAAGTCCATCTCGAAGCCGCGCTGGCTCTGGCGGATCAGGCCCAGGTAGCTGTTGTTCACCAGCACCACCACCA
>LNFM01000818.1_pt1 | contig 74389 bp, 74 predicted proteins | sample 596031 | NCBI WGS metagenome assembly LNFM01 (sample SAMN04254537, study PRJNA301005) | activated carbon metagenome | isolation source: dual media filters at the Ann Arbor, Michigan drinking water treatment plant | place: USA: Ann Arbor
CATGGGGGGCACCCAGCGCAGTGATCGTCTCGATCCCGAGATAGCGCCCGACGCCATGTTCGACGTGCACGACAAGATCGCCCGGTGACAGCGTGTCGACCTCGCGCAGGAAGTTGTCGGCCTTGCGCTTCCGTCGCGGCTTGGCCGTCAGCCGTTCGCCGAGAACGTCCTGCTCCGAGATGACCGCCAGTCCCGGGGCGACAAAACCGGCCTCCAGCGGCCAGACCACAAGGAACAGCCCGCCCTTGCCTTCGGGCACCTCGCGGAAGTCGGCGATCTCTTTCGCACCCTGCAGTCCGTTGTCGGACAGAAGGCCCTTCAAGCGTTCTCTCGCACCCTCCGACCATGAGGCGACCACCACTTGCCCCGACTTTACAAGTCCTTGAAGATGATCTACCAAAGCACCGAAAAGATTGATCTTCTCCTGCTGCCGTTCAGGTGCGAAATTTCGCCCCGCCCGCGCGCCTGCGTCCAGCACTCCCGGCCCCGGACTTTGTGGCAAGGGCGAAAGCTGCATCACCCGGTGCTCGGCAACCGCCCGGTCCCAGGCCGCATCGTCCAGATACAACTCTTCGGCCGGCACCGGCTTGTAGACCGTGTCCATCCGCCCCTTCGCGGCCATCGCCTCGTGGCGGGGAGGCGCGCCGCTGTCACCTGATCGTCGAGTAGAACCGATGCGCCCGGCAGGTAGTCGAAAATCGTCTCCAGCCGCTCATGGAAGAATGGCAGCCAATGCTCCATCCCCTGATGCTTTCGGCCGGCACTGACGGCCTCGTACAACGGGTCGTCCGTCCCGGCAGCACCAAATGAGATCCGGTAGTTCTGCCGGAACCGTGCAATGGCAGCATCGTCGAGGATCACCTCGGAAACCGCTGAGAACTCGACCCTTTTCAGCTTTTCCGTGGTCCGCTGCGTCTCGGGATCAAACCGCCGCGCGCCGTCGAGGACGTCGCCGAAGAAATCCAACCGGATTGGCCCACCGCGCCCCGGAGGGAAGATGTCGACGATCCCGCCCCGCAGCGCATAGTCACCGGGTTCGGCCACTGTGGACACCGGCGTGAACCCCATCCGCGCGAGGAACCCCTTCAGCCGCTGCTCATCCACCCGCGATCCGACTTCGGCCCGGAAGGAGGCCGCCCGCACGACGTCACGTGTCGGCACCTTCTGGGTCGCCGCATTCAGGGTGGTCAGAACCACGAACGGCCCCTTCAGCCCATCCGCCAGCACCGCCAGCGTCGCCATCCGCCGCGCGCTGATCTCGGGGTTGGGGCTGACCCGGTCGAACGGCAGACAGTCCCAGGCCGGGAAATCCAGCACGACCACCTCCGGCGCGATCACTGCCAGTGCTGCCCGCATCGCCTCGGCACGCTTGTCGTCGCGCGCGACATGGACCACGGCCGCACCGCGCCCCAGCTCACGCTGGACGATACGGGCATCGAACCCTTCGGGCGCACCGCCCATCAAGATGCGTTCAGCGGTCATGCTATGCTGCGGCTGGGATCAGTACAGGATCGAGACACTGACATTCTGCCAGGTGCCATAGAATGCGGTCACGGCAATCGAGATCATTCCGATGACCTGCAGCACCCGGCGATGCACGGTCAGTCGCCGCAACAGGGCTTCCCCCTGATTGGCCCCGGCCGCAATCCTGCGACCTTCCCGAACGCTGACCCACAGGACCAGCATAAGCGGACCAAGAAGCAGGAACAGGGCCTGCGCGAACTCGACATCGTAGTAGAAGGCCAAGACCGCCAGCGTGGACAGCCAGAACCCCGCCACCGCGACAAGGACCAGCGCGCCGGTGTCAACGATGTTCAGAAGCCGATTCACGTTGATGCGTACCAGATCCTCGACATCGGCCAGCGCCTGGCCACCTTCGCGGCGCGCGCGCAGGATCATGTCGTGTGGCACACCCAGCGACCAATGGCTGACGGACGACCACAACACGGCGAGCGAGATCCAGTACCAGAGGTTCGAAAACGACCTCAGGTCAATCACTTCCAGAGCAGTATCGAAGACATCCACAGTTTCACGTATCCCGCGTGCCGCGCCGTATCGTCAAGTGCCGACTTGAGGCGAATGCCTTTCCATGGCAGGCAGAGGGCAAAGCCGCAAGTCCCTGATTGTTCCGGGAAGAAGGAGCCGACCATGCAACCTGTCCAGGCAGCCTATCCGCTGACCCGCTTTCGCAGGCTTCGGCGCACGGCGGCCCTGCGCGCCCTGACGCAGGAAACGACGCTCGGTGTGGGCGACCTGATCTGGCCGGTCTTTCTGTGCGACGGATCGGGACAGCGTCAGCCCGTCGCCTCGATGCCAGGGGTCGAACGGCGGTCGCTGGATCTTGTGGTCGAAGCCGCGGCCGAGGCGCGCGATCTGGGCATTCCGGTGATCTGCCTGTTTCCCTACACCGACCCGGTGCTGAAGACCCCGGGCTGCGAAGAGGCCTGGAACCCCGACAACCTGACCAACCGGGCGATCCGGGCGATCAAGGCTCAGGTGCCCGACATCGCGGTGATGACGGATGTGGCGCTTGATCCCTACAACGCCCATGGCCATGACGGGTTGGTGGTCGACGGGATCATCCTGAACGACGAAACCGTTGAGGCGCTGGTCAAGATGGCACTGGCGCAGGCCGAGGCCGGGGCGGACATCCTGGGGCCGTCGGACATGATGGACGGCCGGATCGGCGCGATGCGGGCGGCGCTGGAGGCGGCGGGTCATAAGGACGTGGCGATACTCAGCTATGCCGCCAAGTATGCCAGCGCCTTTTACGGGCCGTTCCGCGATGCGGTCGGGGCCTCGGGCGCGCTGAAGGGCGACAAGAAGACTTACCAGATGAACCCGGCCAACCGGGACGAGGCCTTGCGCCTCGTGGCGCGCGATCTGGCCGAAGGCGCGGACATGGTGATGGTCAAACCGGGGATGCCCTATCTCGACATCTGCGCCCGGGTGAAAGAGACCTTCGGGGCGCCGACCTTCGCCTACCAGGTGTCTGGCGAATACGCGATGATCAAGGCGGCGGCGCAGAATGGCTGGCTTGACGGGGAAAAGGCGATGCTGGAAAGCCTGATGGCGTTCAAGCGTGCGGGCTGTGACGGCGTCCTGACCTACTTCGCGCCCGAAGTTGCGCGCCTTTTGCGCAAGGGCTGATCAGCCTTCGGGCGGGGCGGCGGTCTTCTCGGCCTTCTTCTCCCACTTGCCGGACTCTTCCGACCAGTATTGCGCCGGGTGTCCGGCATCAGTCATGGCCTTCCACTGGCCACGTGCGGCCTGCAGGCGGTCCGGGTCGTTTCCGTCGAAGAGAACCCAGACCCGCTCCATCGCCCGGATTTCCGCATCCGTGGCGACGGCGCCGTCGACCAGGGCAAGCACCTTTGCGCCGTTCGCGGGCGCCCCCAGCCCCAGCAGCACCGGCTGGTCGGCGTCATGCGGGCCGCCTTGCAGTCCATGGGGCAGGAACGCCTCGTCCCCACCCTTCAGCCAAAGCGCTGCGTCAAGGTGGTCCAGTCCTGCCAGATCGGTCCCACGCACCATGACCCGCCAGCCCTGACCCAGCGCACGCGGCGCATTGATTGCCAGCGTATCGGCAGGAGCCGACTGCATCAGGTGGAAGAACATCACCGTGCCCATCGGCCTGCGCGCCGTTACTTCTCGAACCGGTCGCGGATCAGGCGGTCCAGCGCCATGACGCCCCAACCCGTCGCGCCCTTGGGTGCAAGGGTCGAGTCGGATTTCAGAAGCGCGGTCCCGGCGATGTCCAGGTGGCACCAGGGCATGTCCGGCTTGACGAAGCGTTGCAGGAACTGTGCCGCGGTGATGGCGCTACCGTCACGGCCACCGACGTTCATCATGTCAGCGATGCGGGATTTCAGCTTGGCGTCATAGGCGTCGCCCATCGGCATCCGCCAGGCGCCCTCGCCCTCGGACTTGGCGGCCGCAAGGAAGGCGTTGCAAAGCTCGTCGTTGTTGGAAAAGACGCCGGTGTTTTCATGCCCCAGGGCCACGATGATTGCACCCGTGAGGGTCGCAAGGTCGATCATGCCGGTCGGCTTGAAGCGGTCCTGCGCGTACCACATCACATCGGCCAGGACCAAACGCCCCTCGGCGTCGGTGTTGATGACCTCGATCGTATCGCCCTTCATCGACTTCACCACGTCGCCCGGACGCTGTGCACGCCCGTCCGGCATGTTTTCCACCAAGCCGACCAGCCCCACCACGTTGGCCTTGGCCTTACGCAGCGCCAGCGTCCGCATCACCCCGGCGACGACCCCCGCGCCGCCCATGTCCATCGTCATCTCTTCCATGCCGCCCGCGGGCTTGATCGAGATGCCGCCGGTGTCGAACACCACACCCTTGCCGATCAGGGCAAAGGGCGCCTCGCCCTTCGCACCACCATGCCATCGCATGACGACCACCTTCGAGGGGCTTTCCGACCCCTGCCCCACGCCGATCAGCGCGCCCATGCCAAGCTTCATCAGCTCGTCTTCTTCCAGGATCTCGACGTCGAGGCCCAGTTCCTGCATCGCCGCCAGACGCGCTGCAAAATCGTGCGTGGTCAGCACGTTGGCCGGTTCGTTGACCAGATCGCGCGTGAAGAACACGCCTTCCGCGACGGCGGCCATCGGCGAGGCAGCCTTGGCCACGGCCTCGGGGTTCGCAGCCATCAGCGTCACCGGACCGGGGGCGGTCTTGTCGCCGGTCTTGTGGGTGTCGAAGTCATAGGCGCGCATGGCCAGACCAAAGGCCATGTCGGCGGCGCGCGGATGACCCTCGGCCAGCACCAGAGACCCCGCCGCGCCATGCGTGCGGGCGACCGCAGCCCCAGCCTTCCGCGCCTGGGCCTGATCGGCCTTCTTGCCCAGACGGATCAGTTGCACCGCATCGGCGGCAATCCCGGGCGGATAGGCCAGATCCATCGCCTCGCCAGGTTTCAGCTTGCCAAAGGCCTCCGACCCGTAGGCCCGCGCCAAGGCGCCCTTCACCAGTCGGTCCAGACGGCGGAAACCGGGGCTTGGCGGCTGGCCGGGTTCTGCCAGGACCGCGATGCGTCCGGTCTGCTTGGCAAGCGCCTCTAGATCGGTGGCCTGGAACTGGATCGGCAGGGGCTTTGGCATCGCGCGCTCTCATCTGGTCAGGTTTTCCGCCCTTCGGCGGCGGCTTGCCGGGACGCTACAACCCCGACCGGCGCTTGGCCAGATAGCAGTTTTCGCCGCCGGTGAATTCCGCTAGGGTCGCCGCAACATTTAGTAGGGGCCGGGACAGGCGTGTCTAGATTCGACAGATATCTGTTGTCGCAACTCCTCGCGCTGTTTGGCTTTTTCGCCCTGGTGCTGGTCGCGGTCTATTGGGTCAACCGGGCGGTGGGCCTGTTCGACCAGTTGATCGGCGACGGGCAATCGGCGCTGGTGTTTCTTGAGTTTTCGATCCTCACTCTGCCGAACGCGATCCGACTTGTCCTTCCGGTGGCGGCCTTCGCCTCGGCCGTCTACGTGACGAACCGCCTGATGCAGGAAAGCGAGCTTGTGGTCATGCAGGCCACCGGCTTTTCCGCCTTTCGTCTGGCGCGGCCGGTGCTTTACTTCGGCCTGACCGTGATGATCATGCAGCTGGTGCTGACGAATATCCTCGTCCCCGCCAGCCAGCGCATCCTTAGCGAACGGTCGGCCGAGATTTCGCAGAACGTCACCGCGCGCTTTCTGAACGCCGGGCAGTTCATGCACCCGGCAACCGGCGTCACGCTGTACATTCGCGAGATCAGCCCGACGGGTGAGCTTCTGGACCTGTTCCTGTCCGATGAACGCTCTCCGACCGAACGCGCGATCCATTCCGCCCGCAAGGCGTTTCTGGTGCGGGGTGAGGTGGCGCCAAAGCTGGTGATGGTCGACGGATCAACCCAGTCGCTGACCCGCGACGGCGCGCGGATGTCGGTGACGCGCTTTGCCGATTTCACGCTGGATCTGGCGGGCCTCGTCTCGGTCGGCGGCGGCGGGCAGATCGCGTTGAACGCCCTGCCGACACGCGCGCTCCTGGAGGCGACACCCGCCGCGCAGACCGCCACCGGTGCCAGCGTGGCGCAGCTTCTGGAGGAAGGCCACGGGCGTCTGGCCGCGCCTATCCTTGCGGTGGCGGCCCCGCTGATTGGCTTTGCCGCACTGATGCTCGGCAGCTTTTCCCGCTTTGGCCTCTGGCGGCAGATGGCGCTTGCCGTTGGCCTTTTGATCGCGGTCCAGCTGGTCTGGACCTGGGCGGGTGGTGTGGCGATCAATTCCGCCTCCGCCTGGCCAGTCCTGTATCTTGCGCCCTTGGCCGGGATCGCCCTTGGTTGCGGGCTGTTGTGGTACGCCCAACTTCCCCGACGGCGGAGGTCGGCGGCATGACGCTAAACCTCTACATCGCGCGGCGCTTTCTGGGGACGGTGGGCAAGGTCTTCCTGATCTTCTTCGCCATCCTGATGCTGATCGACATGATCGAACAGCTGCGCCGGTTTTCGGACGCGGGGATCGGGCTGGCGGGCGCGGCCGAGTTGTCGCTCCTGAGCGTGCCGGAAACGCTGTACCGAATCCTGCCCCTGATTATGGTGATGGGGGCGATTGCCAATTTCCTTGGTCTCGCACGGTCGTCAGAACTGGTGGTCGTGCGGGCTGCCGGACGGTCCGGCCTGCGCTTCCTGATGACACCGCTTCTCGTCTCCGTAGCCCTCGGCTTGTTGGCCGTCGCCTTCTTCAACCCCTTGGTCGCTGCCACCTCCAAGGCCTACGACGACAAACGGTCCGAATTAAGCCAGGGCGGACGCTCGGTCCTGTCAGTGGCCGACACCGGGCTTTGGTTGCGGCAGGGCTCGGAAGAGGGCCAGACCGTTATCCAGGCCGCCCGATCAAACCTGGACGGGACCGAGCTTTTCGGAGTGACTTTCGTTGGCTTCGACGTGAACGGCACCCCCGGCAAGCGGGTCGAGGCCGAGTCCGCGCGGCTTGTCGAAGGGGCGTGGGAGTTGACCGGGACCAAGACCTGGGACCTGACCAGTCCCAACCCGGAATTGTCAGCCGCAACGGATGCCGGTCCCATCGCCCTGCCCTCGGACCTGACCCCGGAACGGATTCGCGACAGTTTCGGCACGCCTTCCGCCATCGCCTTCTGGGATCTGCCCGGCTATATCGACGATCTGGAGCGGGCCGGATTCTCGGCGCAGGCTTACAAGCTTTGGTATCAGATGGAACTCGCTTTGCCCGTGCTTATGGCGGCAATGGTGCTGGTGGCAGCCGGATTCACCATGCGCCACGTGCGCTTTGGCGGGACCGGGCGCATGGTGCTTTTCGCGCTTCTGGCGGGGTTCGGCTTTTACTTCCTGCGGAACTTTGCGCAGGCGCTGGGTGACAGCGGCCAGATCCCGATCATCCTGGCCGCCTGGAGCCCGCCGGTCGCTGCGGTCTTTCTGTCGCTCGGCCTCTTGCTGCATCTGGAGGATGGCTGAGTTGCGGCGCCTCCTCACCCTTTTCTTTGCACTCATGACCTTCGCCCTGCCCGCGCTGGCACAGGATCAGGCCACGCTGGTGTCGGACAGCCTGCAGATCACCGGCGATACCCGGTTGATCGCCGACGGCAATGTCGAAGTTTTTTTCAAGGGCCGCCGCCTGAAGGCAGGCCGGATCGTCTTTGACCAGGCGACCGACCGGCTGGAGATTACCGGCCCCATCGTCCTGACCGAAGAGTCCGGGAACACGCTGATCCTTGCCAGCCAGGCCGATCTTGCTGCCGACCTGTCGGAAGGCATCCTGACCTCGGCACGGTTGGTCCTGAACCAGCAGTTGCAACTCGCTGCGAACCGGATGGTCCGCGTCTCGGGGCGCTACACCGCGCTGCAGACGGTCGCGGCCTCCTCTTGCAAGGTCTGCGAAGGCGATCCGACCCCGCTATGGGAAATTCGCGCCCGCCGCGTGGTCCATGACGAGGTGGAACGGCAGATCTACTTTGACCGCGCGCAGTTCCGGCTTGCCGGTGTGCCGATCCTGTATATCCCGCGCCTCCGCATGCCCGATCCGACGCTGAAACGCGCAACGGGCTTCCTGATGCCGTCGATCCGCACGACCTCGGATCTCGGGACCGGGATCAAGCTGCCGTACTTCATCGTGCTGGGGAAATCCGCCGACTTGACGCTGACGCCTTACCTCACCGCCCGGCAGTCCGAGACCCTTGGCCTGCGCTACCGGCAAGCCTTCGCGACCGGATTGATCGAAGCGACCGGCTCGGTGACCCGCGACCAGCTGTTCCCCGGTGAAACCCGCGGCTACCTGCGGGTAAAGGGCGAGTTCACCCTGCCCGAGCGTTTCCTTCTGACCTTCGACGGCCAGACCGTCACCGATCCGGCCTATATGCTGGACTACGGTCTGGGCAACGCCGACCGCCTGGACAGCCGGGTCGAGATCAAGCGGACGCGCCGGAACGAGCATATCTCGGCCCGGATCATCAGCTTCCAGACCCTGCGCGACGATGAGGTCGACAGCGCCATCCCGTCGCTGGTGGCAGACCTGACCTTCCATCGGCGCTTTTCGCTGGGGCCTCTGGGCGGCGAAGGCGGGTTGCGTCTGCAGACCCACAACCAGTACCGCACCTCGACCAGTCCGTTTGACGGCACCGACAGCGATGCCATCCCGGACGGCCGCGACATCGGCCGCTTCTCGGCCCGCATCGACTGGCGCAGAAGCTTCATCCTTCCCGCCGGGATCGAGGCTTCGGTCCTGGGTGAAGTCACCGCCGACGCCTACACGATCACCGACGATGCCACCTTTGCCGGCAGCACCACGCGGACCCACGGCTCGGCCGGGGTCGAGCTGCGCTGGCCCTGGGTCAAGGCTGGAAAGAACGGCGCGACCCATGTGATCGAACCCGTCGTCCAGCTGCTTTACGCCTCGAACGCGGCGGAAAGCCTGCCCAACGAAGATTCGGCCCTGGTCGAATTCGACGAAGGCAACCTTTTCGCGCTGGACCGCTTTCCCGGTTCGGATGCCGTGGAACGCGGGGGCCGCGCCAACATCGGCGTCACCTGGACCCGGTTCGATCCCCAGGGCTGGTCGATGGGCGTCACGGTGGGACGTGTCCTGCGCGATGCCGACCTTGGCCAGTTCAGTGAGGGTTCAGGTCTGGCCGGGGCCAGTTCCGACTGGCTGGCGGCGGTCAACTTCACCTTGGCCGACGGTCTTGCGGTCACCGGGCGTCTGGTGCTGGATGACGACCTCTCTGTGACCAAGGGCGAAGCGCGCGTGACCGTCAACGGACCGAAGACTGCGGTCGCGACCTCGGTCATCTGGGCCGTGGCCGATCCCCTGGAAAACCGGCCCGACCCGACGCAGGAATTCACCTTCGACGCCCGCCGCAAGGTCACGCCGAACTGGACCGCCAAGCTTTCCGGCCGCTATGATTTCGTCGCCGACCGTGGCACCGTCGCGGGCATGGGTCTGGAGTTCCTGAACGAATGCATCCGGTTTGATGTTTCCCTCTCGCGTCGCTTCACGTCATCCACTAGTGTGAACCCGACGACGGATTTCGGCCTGTCACTGGATCTTGTCGGCTTCGGCAGCGGTGTGACCGGTGGTCCGGCCAGGACCTGCAGGCAGTAGACGCGGTTGAAACAGGACGGCAGAAGCGGCGGGCCAAAGACCCGCGGGATTGAGGAAGAGCGGCGGAAACGATGAGATTCTCGGTTCTGAAACGACAGGCGGCAACGGTCGCCCTGGCACTGGCCCTGACCGCACCGGTTCTGGCGCAAGACCTGTTTACCCCCCGGCTTTACGTCAACGACCGGGTCATCACCAACTACGAGGTCGAACAGCGCGCCCTGTTCCTGCGCGTCCTCCGTGCACCCGGCAACCCCGAGGAAGAGGCGCTGAAGGCCCTGACGGAAGACCGTCTGCGCCAGACTGAAGCCGAACGCCTTGGCCTGAAACTGACCGAAGAAGAGCTGACGACCGGCATGACCGAATTCGCCTCGCGCGCGAACCTGTCGGTCGAGCAGTTCGTGACCGAGCTTGGCAAGGCCGGAATTGCCGCAGAAACCTTCCGCGATTTCGTCGCAGCTGGGCTTCTGTGGCGGCAAGCAGTGCGCGGTCGCTTCCTGGGTCAGGTGCCAATCTCTGAAAACGACATTGACCGTGCGCTTGAAGCCACCGCCCGGCCCCGTGCGTTGCAGGTACTGGCCAGCGAACTGGTGATCCCCGCGCCGGAAGGCCAGGAAGACGCCGCGATGGCGCAGGCGCAGGAACTTTCGGACACGCTTAGCGGCGAAGGCGCCTTCGCCTCGGCCGCGCGGCGCTTTTCGGCGGCTCCAACCGCAGGCGCGGGTGGGCGACTTGACTGGCTGCCGCTTGCCAACCTGCCCGCCGCCATCGGTGGCAAGATCCTTGCGCTGGACGCGGGCGAAGTTTCCGATCCGATCGCAGTTCCCGGGGCGGTCGTCCTGTTTCTCTTGCGCGATGTGGCGATGGACACAAAGGCCGAACCGATCGCTGTCAGCGTCGAATGGGCCGAGTTCCTGGTGCCCGACGACACCACTGAGATCGCGAAGATCCGTGCCGCCAGCGACGAATGCAACGATCTTTACGGCCAGGCCAACGGGCTGCCCGAGGATCGGCTGACAGTCACCAAGGCGGGTCTCGAAACCGTTCCCGGCGACGTCGCCCTGGAACTGGCCCGGCTTGACCCCGGCGAAACCTCGGTCAACCTGACCCGTGGCGGCTACCGGCGGATGCTGATGCTCTGCGGCCGCGAACAGGTGCTGGAACCGGCCCCGACCCGCGATCAGGTCCGTGAGCAGGTGATCAACCAGAAGCTTGAAGGGATGGCGGAAGGCTACCTGGAAGAGCTGCGCTCTGCTGCCATCATCCGCGAGCCGTGAGCAGACCAGTCCTGCTGACCTGCGGTGATCCCGCCGGTATCGGACCCGAGATCGCGGCAAAGGCCTGGGCTGCGGGCGAGCGTTTCGTCTGGATTGGCGATCCCCGTCATCTGCCCCCCGGCACCGATTGGCAGGAAGTGGCCGAGAGTGATGCGCCAGGCGACGGGGCTATGGCTGTGCTGCGGCACGATTTCCACAGCCTCGCCCCGGCCGGTCGCCCGGACCCTGCCAATGCGGCGGGCGTGATCGCGGTGATCGAGCGCGCAGTGCGGCTGGTCCAATCCGGCAAGGGCGCCGCGGTCTGCACCGCTCCGATCAACAAGAAGGCGCTGAAGGACGGCGCGGGCTTCGCCTTTCCCGGCCACACCGAGTTTCTTGCGCATCTTGCCGGGGTCGACCGCGTGGTCATGATGCTGGCCTGCCCCGGCCTGCGCGTGGTGCCCGCCACGATCCACATCCCGCTGTCCGACGTGCCCGCCGCCCTGACGGAAGCCCTGCTGGAAGAAACCATCCGCATCACCCATGCCGGGCTGGTCCGCGATTTTGGCCTCTCCACCCCCCGCATCGCGGTAGCGGGTCTCAACCCCCATGCCGGCGAAGGCGGCGCGATGGGGTGGGAGGAGGAGAGGATGATCCGCCCGCTCATCGCGCGCCTGGTGGGTGAAGGGCTGGCTGTGACCGGCCCCTGGCCCGCCGACACGATGTTCCACGCGGGCGCTCGCGCAGGCTATGACGCGGCGGTCTGTGCCTACCACGACCAGGCGCTGATCCCGATCAAGACCATCGACTTTGCCGGAGGCGTCAACGTGACGCTGGGCCTGCCCTTCGTCCGCACCTCGCCCGACCACGGCACCGCCTATGACATTGCCGGACAAGGTCGCGCCGATCCGTCCAGCCTTATTGCTGCCCTGCGGATGGCGCGGGACATGATTGCGGCGCGGCAGACCTGACGCCGGTCGCCGCTAGACCCCCAGCGCTTTGCCCAGCCGGTACAGGCGTGCCCGTTTCAGGAGCGCCTTCAGCGCCACGGGCTGCCCCGAAATCGCCTCGGCCTTGGCGCGCACCGCCTCGACGATCCGGGCCATGATCTCCGGATGCGCGGAGTGAAGCTCCCACAGGAACCCATCCGGGTCGCGCCGGGCGATGCCTTCGGCGGCCAGCACATGGCCGGGAAAGTCCTGCGCGTTGAAGGTCACGATCGCATCCGCCCCGCTGGCGATGGCGCTGGCCAGAACGTGGCAGTCGTTCGGGTCTGGTAGGACCAGCCGCGCCTCGATCTCGGGATGCGCCCGTTCCAGCCCGCGCGGAAAGGCTGCCAGCAAAGACACGGCCTCACCCTCGGCGAACACCGGCGCCTCGGGGCCAAGCTTGGCTGTCGCCAGCACCCATTCGCGCAGGATGCGGTCGGAGAATACCGGCTGATACAGACCCGCTTCGCCGGCGCCCTGCAGGATCTCGCGCAGGACGGTCGGATAAAGAACGCAGGCGTCAAGAACCGCCTTCATCCATCCAGCCGGAAGGCCAGCGCCTTGAGGTATGAGCTTTCCGCCAGTTGCGGCAGCACCGGATGATCCGGCCCGGCAAAGCCCGTGTAGATGATCTGGCTTCTGCGCCCGCCCCGCCCGATGCCGCGCGCACTGGCGTTGCGGAACGCCTGCAGATCGGCGGCATGCGAACAGGAACACAGCACCAGATAGCCCCCCGGCGCCACCAGTGGTGCCGCCAGCCGGGCAATCCGCTCATAGGCGCGCAGCCCCGCCTCCAGCGCGGGTTTGGCCGGAGCAAAGGCCGGCGGATCGCAGATCACCAGATCGAACCGGGCACCCTCGGCCGCCAAAGCCTCAAGCACGTCGAACGCATCGCCCTGCCGGGTTGCGAAGCGGTCGCCAAAGCCCGAAACCTTGGCCCCCTGCCCCGCCAAGGTCAGCGCCGCCGCCGAAGCATCGACCGCCAGGGCGCTTGCCGCCCCTCCGGCCAGCGCGGCCAAGGCGAAACCGCCGACGTGGGAAAAGACGTCCAGCACCCGCGCGCCTTTCGCCAACCGGGCGGCAAAGGCGTGGTTCTCGCGCTGGTCGAAGAAGAGGCCGGTCTTTTGACCCCCCATCAGATCCGCCATATAGGTGGCCCCGTTCATCGGCACCTCCAGCGGTCCCGAGACGGCGGCGCCATGGACCACGGCCATCTCTTCGTCCAGCCCCTCCAACCCCCGCGCCCGACCCGAGGCGTTCTTGATCACCGTCGTGACGCCAGTCACCGCAACCAGCGCCGCAACCAGCATATCCAGATGCGCCTCGGCCCAGGCCGCATTGGGCTGGACCACCGCGACATCGCCAAAGCGGTCGATCACCACTCCCGGCAATCCATCAGCCTCGGCATGGACAAGACGGTAGTAGGGCTGCGGATAGAGCCGCGCCCGATGCGCCAGCGCCCGAGACAGCCGCTCGGCGAACCAGCTTTCGGTGATCTCGGCCGCCGGATCACGGTCCAGCATGCGGGCGATGATCTTGGACTTGGGGTTGACCGTCACCAGCCCCATCGGCCGACGTTCACCATCCTCCAGCACCGCCAGCGCGCCGGGGGCCAGGCCTTGCGTCCGGCGGTCCGTCACCAGTTCATCGGCATAGACCCAAGGGAAACCATGCCGGATCGCCCGCGCCTCGGCCTTGGGCTTCAGCCGCACAACCGGCCGTTCCCGGACCTCACCCTCGATTTCCGACATGCTGACACCCCTGCACGGACATTCCAGCGGCCCGCATAGCCGGTTTCGCCCCAAGCCGGAAGGTTACTTCAACTCGACCTGCATGGTGATCGAGGCGGAAGCGTAAAGATAGTCCGGCTGGCCCGGGTTGCTGTTGGTCTGCGACGAGACATTGATGCTGGTGATCGTGCAGCTTTTGGCGACGCTTTCCAGAAGCACGGCGCATTCACCCACCGCACGGGCGTACAGGTCGCGGCGCCGCAACTCCTCCTCGGCCAGCTTTCCAGCCTGATCCGGGGCCATGAGCGGCATGTTGAGACTGATCGAGGTGCTGAAGCTTACCCCGCCGGCCGCAGCTGGAACGCCAGCGGTCGTGTCCTGCGCAAAGGCGGACAGCGGGGCGAAAACCAGGCCAAAGCAGAACAGACAGACGCGCATCGTGAAACCTCCGGGCTCAATGATGCCAGTCTGCCGCAGGGCAGGATTGCCGACAATAGGGCGCAGTCAGCGTCCGGTTGCCAGCGAAGGGCTGCGCCCTCCCGTGCGTGCGGCACAGGAAGGCAGAGCAAAGTCGCAAGGGTCAGTCGGCCATCGCCAGAGCATAGGCCGCAGCACGGTCCGGTGCCGCAGCCGGGGACGCCTTGGCCGTGACCGAAGTCGGGGCGGCAAGAACCGTCGCAGCGACGAGAATTCCAGCAAACGCAGCAGGAACGAGGATCGAGAGGTTCTTCATTTCTTTGCTTCTCCAGCAAGCACCAACACTGCATGGAAGACTGTCATGCGTGTATGTTGGCTTTGGGGCTGACCCCAGCAAAGATTCGGCCCACAATCAGGCATTCCTGTGCCCATTCGTGTGATGCTGTCACCAATGCTACGTCCGAAGTTGCAATTGATGCAGTTGGGGTCGCAAATGCCCGTTGTTAGCGCTAACAGGTAATGCTATAGCCACCGCACTGCAAAACCGAAGAGGATGCCATGTCGCTCCACCCCGTTGTTGCCCGGATCACCGACCGCATTCGCGCCCGTTCGGCCGATGCGCGGGGCCAGTATCTTGAACGGATGGGGCGTGCGGTGTCGAACGGACCGGTCCGCGCGCATCTCAGCTGCGGCAACCAGGCCCATGCCTATGCCGCGATGGGCACCGACAAGGACGCGCTGGTGGCAGCCAAGGTGCCGAACCTTGGCATCATCACCGCCTACAACGACATGCTGTCGGCGCATCAGCCGTTCGAGCGTTACCCCGACCTGATCCGCGCGGCCGCCACAAAGGCCGGAGTGACCGTCCAGGTTGCCGGTGGCGTCCCGGCGATGTGCGACGGGGTCACGCAGGGCCAGCCGGGGATGGAGCTGTCGCTCTTCTCCCGCGACGTGATCGCGCTGGCCGCCGGGGTCGCGATGTCGCACAACTGCTTCGACGCGGCCCTCTATCTGGGCGTCTGCGACAAGATCGTCCCCGGCCTCATCATGGCCGCCGCCACCTTCGGCCATGTCCCCGCGGTCTTCGTCCCGGCGGGCCCGATGACCAGCGGCATTGCGAACGACCAGAAATCCAAGGTGCGTAACGCCTTCGCCGAAGGTCGGGCCACGCGCGAAGAACTGATGGCCGCCGAAATGGCCAGCTACCACGGCCCGGGCACCTGCACCTTCTACGGCACCGCGAACACCAACCAGATGCTGATGGAGTTCATGGGCCTGCACCTGCCCGGCACAAGCTTCGTCAACCCCGGCACTCCCTTGCGTGAGGCGCTGACCACCGCCGCCGTCGAACGCGCCGCCGCGATCACCGCGCTTGGCAACGACTTCCGCCCGGCGGGCGAGATTCTGGACGAACGCGCCTATGTGAACGGCATCGTCGGCCTGATGGCGACGGGGGGGTCGACCAACCTTGTCCTGCACCTGCCCGCCATGGCGCGGGCATCGGGCGTGCTTCTTGACCTGCAGGACTTTGCCGACCTCTCGGAAGTGGTGCCGCTCTTGGCCAAGGTCTATCCGAACGGTCTGGCCGACGTGAACCACTTCCACGCGGCTGGCGGCCTCCAGTTCCTGATCGGCCAGCTACTTGATGCGGGCCTCCTGCATCCTGATGCCAAGACAGTGGTCGGCGAAGGTCTCGCCTCCTACCGGCAGGAACCGGTGCTGGACGCCGGTCGCCTCGGTTGGCGCGACGGTCCCCGAGCCAGCCTCAACGACAAGATCGTGCGCCCGGCAACCGACCCCTTCGCCGAACAGGGCGGGCTCAAACTTCTGACCGGCAACCTTGGCAAGGGCGTGATCAAGGTCTCGGCCGTCGCCCCCGAACGCCACATCATCGAAGCCCCCGCGCGGATCTTCCACGACCAGAACGACGTGAAGGCCGCCTTCAAGGCAGGTGAGTTCACTTCGGACACCGTCGTCGTTGTCCGCTTCCAGGGACCGCAGGCCAACGGGATGCCGGAACTCCATTCGCTGACCCCGACGCTGTCGGTTCTGCAGGATCGCGGGCTGAAAGTGGCACTGGTCACCGACGGCCGCATGTCGGGCGCTTCTGGCAAGGTGCCCGCCGCGATCCATGTCGCACCCGAGGCGGCAGCAGGCGGCCCTCTTGCGCGCTTGCGCGATGGCGACATCGTCCGGCTGGACGCCGTGGCGGGTCAACTCACCGTGCTTGCTCCCGATTTCGAAAGCCGCACTCCGGTGGTCGCCGACCTCTCCGCCAATGCCCACGGCATCGGGCGCGAGCTTTTCGCAGCGTTCCGCCGCAACGTCGGCTCGGCCGATACCGGGGCCGCCCTGGTCCTCTGACACCCTGACTGCCCCCCGGCGCAGCGCAACGAAAAGGCAAATCCGCTTTGCAGCTTGCCCAGTTTCCAAATACTTCCGCCGGAGGCCCCCGCCCTCTCCACCTCCCCGACACCGGGACCTGAAGGAGCTGAAGATGACCCCTGCCCTGCAATCGCAGAAAGCCGCCGAGATCTGCCACCTTGCACCGGTCGTGCCCGTCCTGGTGATCGACGACCTCGCCCATGCCCGACCGCTGGCCGAGGCGCTGATCAAAGGCGGCCTGCCCGCGCTGGAAGTGACCCTGCGCACGCCGGTCGCGCTGGATGCTATCCGCGCGATGGCCGAGGTGCCGGGCGGTGTCGTGGGTGCGGGCACGCTCATGACCCCCGCCGATGTGAAGGCCGCCAAGGCCGCAGGGGCCATGTTCGGCGTCTCGCCCGGTGCCACCGACCGCATCATCGCCGCCTGCGAGGATGAGGGCCTGCCGCTCCTGCCCGGCGCTGCCACGGCGACCGAGATCATGGTGCTTCTGGAAAAGGGCTACACCGTCCAGAAGTTCTTCCCGGCCGAACAGGCGGGCGGGGCCGCCTATCTCAAGTCCATCGGCTCGCCCATTCCGCAGGTCAAGTTCTGTCCCACAGGCGGGATCAGCCTCAAGATCGCTCCGGATTACCTTGGCCTGAAGAATATCCTCTGCGTCGGCGGCAGCTGGGTCGCGCCGAAAGAGGCGATGGCCAAGGGCGACTGGGCAGAAGTGACCCGTCTCGCTCGTGAGGCCGCGTCACTCAGCCGGTAAGGCCCTGCCGCCCGATCCGGCCACCGCGGCGGCGCGGGGCCGCAGGCTCGGTCAGGGCCTGCTTCAGCACCGTGGACATCGGGTGGTCGGGTTCGGCTTCCGCATAGAAGCCGATCAGCATGCGGACCGAGTCCGGGACCGACTGCCCGACCGGGATCGACAGTGCCCAGTCCATGAAGATCGACCGGCATTCCCCCGCCGTGATGCCGTCGATCCGGTAGCTTTCCCGCACCAGCCCCTTCGGGTCCGCTTCAGCCAGTTCCATCGCCTGCCACTCCGTCCTCGTCCCCAACCAGCCGGTCCACCGCCGCCTTGGCCGTCTCGACCGCCTGCGCCAGCATCGCCGCCAGCGCCGCCTCGGCCGCAGCCCCGGTTTCGCGGAGGATGAAACTCCGCCCACCCTCACCGATGCTGTCGAACTCCAGCGGACGGTCGCTCAAAAGCCGCGCGGCCGCATGCAGGCGCCAGAACAGCCTGTAGGCAGCGGTCAGCGCCTGCACGTCCGAATCCGGCATGCCAGAGGCCGCCGCCGCCGCAAGCTGGCGTTCGACACTCCGCGCCGGGCTGCCCGCGACCAGTGCGCAGGTCTGGGCCGCAAGCTCGATGTCCATCATCCGGCCCGGCCCGTTCTTCGCTTCCCAGGCCCCCTGCGCCGGTTTTGCCGCCTGCAGCCGCGCGCGCATCTCGGCCACATCGCTGCGGACCTTGGCACCGCCGCCCTTGGCCGCCAGAAGCGTGCGGCGGAACGCCTCGACCTCGCCAGCCAGCGTCGGTTCGCCCGCCAGAACCCTGGCACGGGTCAGCGCCAGATGTTCCCAGGTCCAGGCTTCCGTCTCCTGATAGGTGCTGAAACTTTGCAGACTGGTCGCCACCGGACCCGCCCGCCCCGAAGGCCGCAATCGCATGTCGACCTCGTAAAGCCGCCCTTCGGGCATTTGCGCCGTCAACGCCGTGACCAGCGCCTGCGTCAGGCGCGCGTAGTACGGCCGGGTTGCCAGCGGGCGCGGGCCGTCGGAAGTCTCCACCCCCAAAGCATCGTAGATCACGATCAGGTCCAGGTCCGACCCCGCGTTCAGCCGCGCGGCCCCCATCGAGCCCATGCCCAGCACCACCGCCCCGCGCCCCGGCATCGGCCCGTGCTTGCGGGCGAAATCGCCGGTGACCTCGTCCCAGATCACCCCTACCACTGCCTCAGCCAGATCGGCGTATTGCTTGCCCGCCTCGAACCCGTCGATCAGCCCGCGCAAATGGTGCACGCCGATCCGGAAGTGCCACTCCTTCATCCAGCGCCGCGCCATGGAGAGCCGCGCCTCATAATCCCCGGCCAGCCCCAGCCGGGCCACCAGATCGGTGCGCAAGCCAACCAAGCCGGGCCAGTCGCCCCAGAAACTGCCGCCGATCACCCCGTCCAGCACGCTCGCGTTGCGCGACAAATAGCGCGCCAGCCCCGGAGCCGAGCCCGCGATGTCCACGATCAGCTCGACCAGCGTCGGGTTGGCCTCGAACAGCGCGAAAATCTGCACCCCCGCGGGAAGGCCCGCCAGAAACCCGTCCAGCGCCACCAGTGCCTCATCCGGGTTTGCCGCCCGCGACAATTCGCGCAGAAGCCGGGGCCGCAGCCTGCGGAAGATCGCCTGCGCCCGATCCGACCGCAGCGCCGGATAGCTCTCCCAGCGCCGCGTGATCTCGCGCGCCGTATCTGACAGGTCCGGACCAGCTTCCGTCTCACCGGGCGAGAAGAACCCTTCGGTCAACCGATCGGTCTGCTGCAACCGATTCAGCAGGTCCCGCCGGAACTCGGCCTCGCTTTGGCCGCAGAAGGCCGCGATCCGCGTCACACCTTCGGCTGTCGTTGGCATGGAATGGGTCTGCGCGTCGTTCACCATCTGCAGCCGATGCTCGACCTCGCGATGCGCGCGGTAGAGGTCGGTCAACTCAGCGGCCACTTCGGTCGGAACCCACCCCTTCGCCGCCAGTGTCGCCAGCCCCCCGACCGTCGTCCGGTCACGCAATGACGGATCGCGCCCCCCGGCGATCAACTGCCGGGTCTGGGTAAAGAACTCGATCTCACGGATGCCCCCAGCGCCCAGCTTCATGTTGTGGCCTTCGATCGAGATCGGCCCGTGCAGCCCGCGATGGTCGCGGATGCGCAGCCGCATATCGTGGGCGTCCTGGATCGCCACGAAATCCAGATGCTTGCGCCAGACAAACGGGATCAGCGTCTTCAGGAACCGCTCGCCCGCCGCCAGGTCGCCGCCACAGGGCCGCGCCTTGATATAGGCCGCGCGCTCCCAGGTCCGCCCCTCGGCCTCGTAATAGGCTTCGGCAGCGGCCATCGACAGGCAGACCGGGGTCACGCTGGCATCGGGTCGCAGGCGCAGGTCGGACCGGAACACATAGCCGTCGGTCGCATCCGACAGGATCGCCGTCATCCGCCGCGTGACCTTGATGAAGGACGCGCGCGCCTCCTGCTCATCACCGGAATAGCGGGTTTCGTCGAACAGGCAGATCAGGTCGATGTCCGAGGAATAGTTCAGCTCCCCCGCCCCCATCTTGCCCATCGCCAGCGCGACCATCCCGCCTGCCGTGGCGGCATCGTCCGGCGTCGCTCCGGGCAACTTCCCCCGACGGATCTCTTCGGCAACCAAGGCCGTCAGCGACAGATGCACCGCGCGGTCTGCCAGCCGGGTCAGCGCGCCGGTGACCTCTTCCAGCGCCCAGACCCCGCCCAGGTCACACAGCGCCGCCAAAAGCGCCACCCGGCGCTTCGCTTCGCGCAAGGCAAGCGGCAGGGCCTCGGCGGTCAAGTCATCCGCCGCCGACAGCGCAGCCTCAAGGGCCACTTCCGGCGCCTCGACGCTCTCGCGCAGCCAATCCGCCTCGCGCAGCATGAGGCCGCGCAGATAGGGGCTGCAGGCGGCTGTCGCCGACAGAAGCTCCATCACCTCGGGCGCAAAGCCTGACAGGTCGGCGCGCAAGCCAGCGGCGGCGGCAGGGTCGAAGGCGAGAGGCAGGCGGGTGATGCGGGAGGCAAGGGTCATGCCGCGACCTTGCGGCGGCAGCGCAGGACGGTCAACTCCTGCCACCGATTGACCAAAGTGCGGGGGCCGGTTAGCTGCCGGAAAGCCGGAGAAGAGCCGATGTCGAAATCGCTGGTCCGCGTGGTGGCCGCCTTGCAAGCCGCAGGGATCGCCTCGGCCCCGGTCGAGGCGATGGCAGAGATCCGCACCGCTGAAGCCGCCGCTGCCGAGGCCGGGGTCACGCTGGACCAGATCGTCAAGTCGATCCTGTTCCAGGGCACGGGCGGAGGTCTGTTCCTGTTTCTGACCGCCGGCGGCAACCGGGTAGACCTTGCCAAGGCCGCCACCCTTGCGGGCGAGCCCTTGTCGCGCGCCGAGGTCGACTTGGTGCGCCGGATCACCGGCTTTGCCATCGGCGGCGTCGCACCGCTTGGCCACCTGACACCGTCCCCAGCTTTCTTCGATCCCCGGCTTCTGGACTTCGCCGAGGTATGGGCCGCCGCGGGCACCCCGCGCCACATGTTCCGGGCAGACCCGCAGGCTCTTGTCCGCGCGACAGAAGCGACAGTCGCCGACTTCACCGGATAGGCGGAAAAAAGCCTGCGGCGGCGGGATGTAAAAAATGTTCACATCCCCTCTTGCAGACATGCCAGACTGGGTCCATCTTCCCTCATGTGAAAGACGTTCACATCAAATGGAGACCCGCCAATGACCACGACCACCACCACCGCCCGGCCTGGCGGGTTTCGCAGCGCCCTGCATCGCGGCGAAGACTGGCTAGACGCCAAGGGCAAATGGGCCTGGATCGCCGCGATGATCCTGGGCTTTGTCTTCTTCTGGCCCGTGGGCCTTGCCCTTCTGGCCTACATGATCTGGGGAAAAAAGATGTTCGCACGCTCTTGCGGCCAGCGCCGCGCCCACGGCCACGACCATGACCACCACTGGGGCCGCCACGCCATGCGCGCCGCCCAACCGACCGGCAACCGTGCCTTCGACAGCTACAAGGCGGAAACGCTGCGTCGTCTGGAAGAGGAACAGGAAGCGTTCGAGGCCTTCCTCCAGCGCCTGCGCACCTCGAAGGACAAGACCGAATTCGACGCTTTCATGGAAGACCGCGCCCGCGCCAACGTGGCCCAGGATGCGGCCGAAACGACCGACAAGCCCGAAACCGGCGCGCGTCCCGGCGAATACTGATCGCCCCATCCGGATTGCGCCTGATGCAAATCCGCCCCACCCCGCGCCCGTCGCGGGGTGGGGCATTTGCCATCCATGCACTGACCACTTGGCGGATGGCCCCGGGCTTGTTAGCATCGCCCGCATTCCAACCTTGTTGACCCTGAGATGCGCCACTCGCTTCCCCTGACGCCCCAGTTCTATGTGACGGCGCCGCAACCCTGCCCCTACCTTCCGGGGCGGATGGAGCGTAAGCTGTTCACGGCCCTCCAGGGGGAACATGCGCAAAAGCTGAACGACACCCTGTCCAAGCAGGGCTTCCGCCGCAGCCAGAACGTTCTTTACCGTCCGTCCTGCGCGGAATGTTCGGCCTGCCTCTCGGCGCGGATACGGGTCGCCGATTTTGAACCCTCGCGCACGCAGAAGCGCATCCTGAAACGGGTGAACCACCTGCGCCGCAACGCGACCAGCCCCTGGGCCACCGAGGACCAGTTCGCGCTTTTCCGCCGCTATCTTGACCATCGCCACGCCGATGGCGGCATGGCCGACATGGACATCTTCGAGTTTGCCGCGATGATCGAGGAAACCCCGATCAAGTCCCGCGTCATCGAATACACCCGCCCGCCGCAGGAGGGTGAGCGTGGCCGCCCCCTCGTCGCCGTCTGTCTGACCGATGTCTTCGATGACGGGCTGTCGATGGTCTACAGCTTCTACGACCCCGAATTTACCCATCTCAGCCTTGGCACCCATGTGATCCTTGACCACGTCGCCATCGCGCGTGAGGCGGGGCTGCCTTACGTCTACCTTGGCTACTGGGTCCCCGGCAGCCGCAAGATGGGCTACAAGGCGGGCTTCTCGGCGCTGGAGATCTACAAGGGCGGCGAATGGGTTCCGGTCGGCGACACGGCCGAACATGGCGCCGACCTTCATCCGTTGTCGGTCGACCCGATCGCCGAACAGGTCGCCCGGATCAGCCTGCCGGACACCCGGCTGTAAGTGCCTGCCCGCATTTCCGCCATCGCCCTTGTCGTGCCGGACTATGACGCGGCCATCGCCTTTTATGTCGGCACACTAGGCTTTAAGCTGACCGAGGACATTGACCAGGGCCACAAACGCTGGGTCACTGTGGAGCCTCCGGGTGGCGGGACCCGTCTTGTCCTCGCCCGCGCGGAGGGGCCTGTGCAAACAGCCGCCATCGGCCACCAGGCCGGCGGCCGTGTTTTCCTGTTCCTGTCGACAGACGACTTCACCCGCGACCACGCCGCGATGCTGGCCGCCGGGGTGGAGTTCGAGGAAGTGCCCCGCCACGAACCCTATGGCAGCGTCGCCGTCTGGCGCGATCCCTTCGGCAATCGCTGGGACCTGATCGGCCCTAGCCGCGCTGGCTAAGCCAGACGCCGACCGCCATCAATCCCAACCCTGCCAGCCGCATCGGGCTGACGGGTCGAGCCGTGAGGCCCATGAGGCCAGTCGCATCAATCAGCGCAGCACTGACCAGCTGGCCCAAGAGGACGAACAGGATTGCATTGGCCAACCCAAAGCGCGGGGCGACGAAGGTGATCGACAGGATGTAGAAGGCGACAAGACACCCGGCCAGGAACAGGACCGGCGGCTGCCCCGACACCCGCGCCAGCGCCCCTGCCCCGCCCATGACCAGCAGCACGGCAAGCGACACCAGGAAAGCCACCGCGAACAGGACGACCCCCGCCGCGACGGGCGAGCCGATCCGTTGCCCCAGACTGGCGTTAAGCGCGGCGAGCAGCGGAATGCCCACTCCCGCCGCAACCATCAGGGCCGCGTGGCGCAAGCCCTCACCCACCGGCCCGGACCCTCGCCCGATACGCCTCGACCGGGAGACCGCCGATGCCCCAATCTTCCAGCGCGACCTCGTCGATGACGACAAATGTCGTCGCGGGGGACTTGTCCAGAACCCTGACCAAGAGGTCGGTCACCCCCGCGATCAGCTCGGCCTTCTGCGCCGCGGTCGCCCCCTCGCGGGTGATCTTGATGTTGACGTAGGGCATCCTCACGCCTCCTCGACATAATGAAAGACCTTCGAGATCACCTGCCACCGCCCGTCCAGCCGGATGAAAGTCAGGTAATCGGTGAAGAACCGCGGCCCGATCGCGCAATGCAGCACGGCGCGGGCAGTGACGGCGCCGGCAAACTCGATCGAAACGATCTCGTCCCGGCGCAGTTCCCCGCGGCTGGCGGGCGATGGCCTGGCATCGACCACCGGGAAATACTCGGCCATGTCGCGGTACAAAAGCGTGCCGTCGGTCACGCAGACATACTGCGCCTTTGGATGGAAGACCTGCGCCAAGAGTTTTGTGTCGCTGTGATAGAGCCCGTCGAAGTAGGTGGCAATGACCGCCGCCACCGCGCTGAAATCCGCGCCGATCATGCTGCAAGCCCCTCGGCCATCAGCACCTTCTGCACCGATGGCCGCGCGCCGACCCGGGCCATGAAGGCGTTGATCCGCGGCCAGCGGGCCAAGGCGATCCCGGTGGAATTGGCCCAGTTCGTCACCACGAATGCATAGGCATCGGCGATGGTGAACGCCTCACCGGTCAGATGCGCCCGACCGTCCGCAAGTCGCCCCTCCAGCCAGTCCAGCTTCATCGCCACCGCCTGCCGCGCAGCCTCTTTCTGCGCGTCGGTCGCGGAGCCACTGAACAACGGCCCGAACGCGATGTGCAGCTCGGTCCCGGTGAAGTTCAGCACCTCGTTCACCCGTGCCCGTGCCAGCGTGCCAGATGTCGGCGCCAGACCAAGGTTCGCCGCCCTGTCGCCGAGGAACTGCAGGATCGCCGGGCCCTCGGTCAGCACCTCGCCCTCGACCTCCAGCGCGGGCACCTTGCCCTTTGGATTGATGTCGCGATAGTTCGCCCCGCTGGCCGTCTCGCCATTCGCAGTGTCCACCACTTCCACCGCATAGGCCCCGCCGATCTCGGCCAGGATGATATGCGAGGCCTGCGAGCAGGCACCGGGCTTGATGTAAAGCTTCATCGTCATCTCCATTGGTTTGCGATGCGCAAAGGTTAGCGCAGACGATCACCTTTGGTAACGCGGTAACTTGCGGTAACGGGCAGAATGGAGTATCCGCAGAGTAACCACCGCGAAGGCCCGACGATGACGCTGAAACGCCGCAAGAACCGCACGCCGCACCCGATGTGCCCGCTGTCGGACTGCATGTCCTTCATCGGTGGCGCCTGGACACCGAACATCATCTGGTATCTCTCCTCCGGCTCCCGCCGCTTTTCCGAGCTGCGCACCGACATCCCGCTCGTCTCGGCCAAGGTCCTGACCCAGCGCCTGCGCGAACTGGAGGACCGCGGAATCCTGTCGCGTGCGGTCATGGACACCTCGCCCCCGTCGGTCGAATACTCCCTGACCGCCCTGGGGCTGGAGTTCATGCCGGTGATTCAGGCCATCGCCGAAGTCGGCCAACGGCTGAAGGACAAGGCGGCGGCGTCTTGACCCTGCGGTAGACGGCCACCCGGCGGTTGAGTTCTTCCCACGACAGTCTAGATTGAGACCCTATTCATTGGCACTCCGGGCAAACCGGCGGCACTTCAGGGGGGTTTTCTGGATGCAGGCATTGCTTGCCATCTCGCGTGGCATCGACCGCGTGAATACATTTATCGGTAAGGCGGTGATCTGGCTGATTCTGCTGGCGGTTCTGGTCAGCGCCGGGAATGCGGTCAGCCGCAAGCTGTTCAACCTGTCGTCCAATTCCTGGCTTGAACTGCAATGGTACCTGTTCGGCGCGGCGTTCATGGGCGCGGCGGCCTATACGCTGCAGCAGAACGAACACATCCGCATCGACGTCTTCTACGCCTCGCGCAGCCGCAAGACGCAGCATTGGATCGACCTTCTGGGCCATGTTTTCTTCCTCTTGCCCTTCGCCGCCCTGATGGCCTGGCTGCTGTGGCCCTACACCATCCAGGCCTTCTATTCCGGCCAGATCTCGACCAATGCCGGGGGCCTGATCATCTGGCCCGCCCGCGCGATCCTTCTGGTAGGCTTCATCATGCTGGTGTTGCAGGCCCTGTCCGAGATCGTCAAGAAAATCGCCGTGATGCGCGGGTTGATGGAGGACCCCCATCCGTTCATCTCGGCCCAGGAACAGGCCCTGAAAGAGGCCGAGGAACTTGCCGCCGAAGTCCAGGCTGCAGCCGGGGTGAAGAAATGATCGAGCTTATCGCCCACAACATGGCTCCGATCATCTTCGTGAGCCTCGTCGTCTTCCTGCTTTACGGCTATCCGGTCAGCTTCGCGCTGGCGGCGAACGGGCTGATCTTCTTCGTCATCGGTGTCTGGCTTGCGCCCTATTCCAACGGCGAGATCACGCTGGACTGGCCCCTGCTGGGCACCATGCCGCAACGATTGTGGGGGGTCCTGTCGAACGAAACATTGCTGGCCATCCCCTTCTTCACTTTCATGGGGATCATCCTGGAACGAAGCGGCATGGCCGAGGACCTTCTCGACACCATCGGCCAGCTTTTCGGTCCGATCCGGGGAGGCCTCGCCTTTGCCGTCGTCCTGGTCGGCGCGCTGCTGGCCGCCACCACCGGGGTCGTCGCCGCATCGGTCATCGCGATGGGCCTGATCTCGCTGCCGATCATGCTGCGCTATGGCTACGACCGGCGCACGGCGACGGGGGTCATCGCGGCCTCGGGCACTCTGGCGCAGATCATCCCGCCCAGTCTGGTGCTGATCGTGCTGGCCGACCAGCTGGGCCGGTCGGTGGGCGACATGTACAAAGGCGCGCTGATCCCCGGGCTGATCCTCACCGGCATGTACATGGGCTACATCTGCATGATCGCGATTTTCCAGCCGCACAAGGTCCCGGCGCTCCCGCCCGAGGCGCGCACGCTGGGCGGCGGTGTGACCTCGCTGCTGGTCGCGCTCGCCGCGGGCGTCGGCATCGGCTACGCCGCGCATTTCCTCTGGTATGACGCCTGAGGCGCCAATGCCGATGTACTGGGTGCCACCATCGCCACGCTGGTGGTGTACTTCTACGCACTTGCGGACCGCTATCTTGGCATCAACCTGCTGTCGCGGTTGGCGCAGCAGGTCATCATGGTGCTGATCCCGCCTCTGGCGCTGATCTTCCTGGTGCTGGGCACGATCTTCATCGGCCTTGCCACCCCGACCGAAGGCGGCGCGATGGGAGCGGTGGGCGCAATGATCCTCGCCTGGGCCAAGGGACGCTTCAAATTCCCGGTCCTGCAATCGGCGCTGATCGCCACCACCCGGCTGTCCGCCTTCGTCATGTTCGTCCTGATCGGCGCCCGGATGTTCAGCCTGACCTTCTACGGCGTGAACGGCCACATCTGGGTCGAGGAACTGCTGACCGGCGTGCCGGGGGGGCAGTACGGCTTCCTCCTTTTGGTCAACCTGATCATCTTCGTCCTGGGCTTCTTCCTGGACTTCTTCGAGATCGCCTTCGTCCTGGTGCCGCTGTTGATCGCGCCGGCCCAGACGCTGGGGATCGACCTGATCTGGCTGGGGGTCATCATCGGCGTGAACCTGCAGACCTCGTTCCTGACGCCACCCTTCGGCTTTGCGCTGTTCTACCTGCGCTCGGTCGCCGCCAAGGTGCCTTATCTCGACAAGGTCACCGGCAAGAAGATGGACGGGATCAGGACCGGCGAGATCTACAAGGGTGCCATCCCGTTCATCATCATCCAGGTGACGATGATCTTCGTGGTCGTCTTCTTCCCGCAGATCGTGATGCACTACAAAGGGCCGGTGGTCGATGCCTCGACCATCGAGATCAAGGTGCCGACCCTGACGCCCCTGGCACCGGGAGCTTCGGGCGGGGTGACCCCGGCCCCTGGCGGTTTGCCCGGCCTGCCGGGGGCACCCCAGCTTGGCGCGCCGAACCTTGGGGGGACCCCACCAGCCGAGGGCGCGGCCCCTGCTCCGGGTGGATTGCCAAAGCTGGGCGCGCCGGTGATAAACCCATAAGGCAGAAGACTGAAATGAAACGGCCCCGGATGTGATCCGGGGCCTTTCCTTTTGCCGGGGTCGGAAGCTTACAGCTTGCCGGCCTGCTGCTGCGTCATCATGAAGACGTCGTAGTTGTATTCCGCGATCTGCGCCCAAAGGTAGGCGTCCTTCTTGAACGCGGTCTGGCTGTCGTGGATCTTCTTGAACGCGGCATTGGTCGCGCTGATCTCGGCATAAGTCGCCATCGCAGCCTCGTAGGCGGCGTTTAGCACGTCAGCCGGGAAGGGCCGCAGCTGCGCCCCGTTCGCCACCAGGTTCTTCAGCGCGGTCGGGTTCTTGTAGTCATAGTTGGCCATCATGTTCGAGTTCGATGCCTCGCAGGCCGTCGACAACACGCCCTGATAGAACTTCGGCAGCTCGTTCCACTTGGTCAGGTTGACCATGGTCGACAGCGTCGGGCCACCTTCCCACCAGCCGGGATAGTAGTAGTACGGCGCGACCTTCTGGAAACCGAGCTTTTCGTCATCATACGGCCCGACCCATTCGGCGGCGTCGATGGTGCCCTTCTCCAGCGACGGATAGATGTCGCCGCCTGCGATCTGCTGCGGCACGACGCCCAGCTTCTCGATCACCTTGCCGGCAAAGCCGCCGATCCGCATCTTCAGGCCCTGCATGTCCGCCAGGCTGTTGATTTCCTTGCGGTACCAGCCGCCCATCTGCACCCCGGTATTGCCGCAGGGCAAATAGTGCAGGTTCTGGGTGTTGAAGAACTCGTTCAGCAGGTCGATGCCGCCGCCGTGGTACAGCCAGGCGTTCATCTGGCGATAGTTCAGGCCGAAGGGCACCGTGGTCCCCAAGGCATAGGTCGGGTCCTTGCCCCAGTAGTAATAGCTCGCCGTATGGCAGGCCTCGACCGTTCCGGCCGACACGGCATCCGCCGCTTCCAGACCCGGAACAAGCTCGCCCGCCGGGAAGACCTGCAACTGGAACTTGCCGTCCGTGGCCTCGGCCACATACTTCGACATCGTTTCGGCCGCGCCGTAGATCGTGTCGAGCGACTTCGGGAAGGACGAAGTGACCCGCCAGGTCACGGTCGGCGCCTCCTGGGCGATTGCGGGTGCGGCCAGCGTCGCCGCTCCGGCTGCTGCCACGCCACCGACAGAGGCCTTGGTCAGAAACGAACGTCTATCCATGCAGTGCTCCTCCACTGTTTATGACCCGCTTCTTCGCGCCCTTGATGGGCGGGCGGGATTTTCGAGAGATAAAGTGTATTTCCCGTCCTGCAAGATAGGAACCCCAAACCTCACGTCCAGCGCGAAAACTTCCGAAGAACACCCGCGGCGGAAGAACCGGGCCCTTGGAAATCTTCAAATGGGCTGCAAGATGCCGGACACCTTGGGATGGAGGCTTCATGTTCAGCTATGTCTCGCTTGGCACCCGCGATCTGGCCCGCGCCCTGCCCTTCTATGACGCGGTGCTTGCACCCCTCGGCCACCAGCGGATCGAGGATTACGACCCCGAGGACCGGTCGGCCGCCTGGGGGCTGGACGACCCGGGCCCGCATCTGTGGGTGACCCAGCCCTTCGACGGTGAGCCCGCGACGCCGGGCAACGGGACGATGGTGTCGTTCCTGGCCGAGACGCGCGCTGCAGTGGAAGCATTCCACGCCGCGGCCCTGGCGCATGGCGGCACCGACGAAGGCGCGCCCGGCCTCAGGCCGCGGTACGGGCCGCACTTCTATGCAGCCTATGTCCGCGACCCCGACGGCAACAAGCTGAACGCCGTCTGTTACCGGCCCGCCACGAACAGCACCCCACCTTGAGCAAATCCGCGCCCTGCCTACGGAAATCGGCAGGCCGCCCCTTGCTTTCTGCCGCAATCACCCAACCTGTGCTGCACAGCAGCAGGGTGATCTTTCGTGACCTATCTCATGTTTTTCGTCGGCCTCGTCATCCTTGTGGCGGGGGGAGAGCTTCTGGTGCGCGGTGCCTCTTCGATTGCCCGGGCCTTTCACCTGTCACCCCTCCTGATCGGCCTGACCATCGTCGGTTTCGGCACCTCGGCTCCCGAGCTTATCGTCTCGGTCCAGGCCGCGCTGGCCGGGCAACCCGGCATCGCCATAGGCAACGTGATCGGCTCGAACATCGGCAATGTCCTGCTGATCCTTGGCATCTCTGCCCTGATCGCCCCGCTGATCATCCCCGGCCGCAAACTTTGGCGCGACCTCGGCTTCATGCTGGCCGCGACCGCGATCATCTGGGTCATGCTTCTGGATGGCAATGTCACCCGGATCGACGGGCTGATCCTTCTGGCGGGCCTCGCGGCCTTTCTTGTCGTGGCCTTCGTGGCCGGCAGCGGCCAGCCGCCCGAGGCGGATACCGAAACATTCGGCGCAAACTGGAGGCCCTGGGTCATGACGGGCGCCGGCCTTGTCGCCCTGGTCATCGGTGCGCGCTTCCTGGTCGACAGCGCCACGACCATCGCCCGAGACTTCGGCATTTCCGAAGCGGTGATCGGCCTGACCATCGTCGCGATCGGCACTTCGCTGCCGGAACTCGCGACCAGTGTCATCGCCGCCTACCGCAAGCACACCGACATCGCGGTCGGCAACATCGTCGGATCGAACATCTTCAACATCTTTGGCATCCTCGGGGTTACCGCCGTCATCGCGCCGATCCCGGCCGAAGCGCGCTTTGCCGCCAATGACATGTGGTGGGTCGCCGGATCGTCGCTGGGCCTTGCCGTGATCGCCTTCAGCCTTGGCGGTCTGCCCCGCAAGGCCGGCGTCGGGCTCCTGGCGGCCTACGGCGTCTATCTCTGGTTCGTCGCCTGAGTCCCCTGGCATTGGTCCGTCACGGCCGAAAAATCAGCACAGAAATGCGAATGTTGCCGAATGCAGGTCGCATTCGCAAGAAAAGTTCAAAAATCACGCTGTCATGCGACATTTTCTAATTGCAAATCCCGTTGACGCCCGGCATATCCGCCCCTACTGTTCCGACCGAACGTGAAGGGGATGGGCCAATGGCCAGACTTCTTGTCATCGTAGGAAGGAAGCGCATGGGCCGGTGACGGTTTGACCATAGTGGTTCCCATGCGCCCCCGAAGGAAACTCCGGGGGCTTTTTGTTGCGCATAACGGAGACGTGGAAATGTCGAAGCAGATGACCGGTGCTAGAATGGTGATCCAGGCCCTGAAGGACCAGGGTGTCGAGGTCGTCTTTGGCTATCCCGGCGGCGCCGTGCTTCCGATCTATGACGAGCTGTTCCAGCAGAACGACATCCGCCACATCCTTGTCCGCCACGAACAGGGCGCGGTGCACATGGCCGAAGGCTATGCCCGCTCGACCGGCAAACCCGGCGTCGCCTTGGTGACCTCGGGTCCGGGGGCCACGAACGCGGTGACCGGCCTGACCGATGCCCTGATGGACTCGATCCCGATCGTGGTCCTCACGGGCCAGGTCCCGACCTTCATGATCGGCACCGACGGCTTCCAGGAAGCCGACACCGTGGGCATCACCCGTCCCTGCACCAAGATGAACTGGCTGGTGAAGGACACGGCAAAGCTGTCGGACACCATCCACCAGGCCTTCCACGTCGCCACCCACGGCCGCCCCGGCCCGGTGCTGATCGACATCCCGAAGGACGTGCAGTTCGCCACGGCCGACTATGTCCCGGCGGAGAAGGCCAGGATCAGCCACTACCAGCCCCGGACCGAAGGCGACCCGGCGCAGATCGCCCGTCTGGTCGAGTTGATGGAATCCGCCGAACGCCCGATCTTTTACACCGGCGGCGGCGTGGTCAACTCGGGCCCTCGCGCCAGTGCGCTGTTGCGGGAACTGGTGGCCGAGACGGGTTTTCCGGTCACTTCGACGCTGATGGGGCTCGGCTCCTACCCGGCCTCGGGCAAGAACTGGCTGGGCATGCTGGGGATGCACGGGCTTTATGAAGCCAACCTCGCGATGCACGGCTGCGACGTGATGATCAACATCGGCGCGCGCTTTGATGACCGGATCACCGGACGGATCAAGGATTTCAGCCCCCGGTCCCGCAAGGCGCATATCGACATCGACCCGTCTTCGATCAACAAGGTCATCCATGTCGAGGTGCCGATCGTCGGCGACGTGACCAAGGTGCTGGAAGAAGTCCTCCGCCAATGGCGCGCCCGCGGGTCCAAGACCGACAAGCGCGGCCTTGCCCAGTGGTGGAAGCAGATCGACGAATGGCGGGCGGTGAAGTGCCTGACCTACAAGCCTTCGACCACGACGATCAAACCGCAGTACGCGCTGGAACGGCTGGAGGCACTGACAAAGGGCCACGACCGCTATATCTGCACCGAAGTCGGCCAGCACCAGATGTGGGCGGCCCAGTTCCTGGGGTTCGAGGCCCCGAACCGCTGGATGACCTCCGGCGGCCTTGGAACCATGGGCTACGGCCTGCCCGCCAGTATCGGCGTCCAGATCGCCCACCCCGAAGCACTGGTCATCAACGTCGCCGGTGAGGCGTCCTGGCTGATGAACATGCAGGAAATGGGCACCGCCATGCAGTTCCGCGCGCCGGTGAAACAGTTCATCCTGAACAACGAACGCCTCGGCATGGTCCGCCAGTGGCAGGAACTTCTGCACGGCGAGCGTTATTCCAGCAGCTGGTCGGAATCACTGCCCGATTTCGTGAAACTGGCCGAGGCTTTCGGCTGCAAGGGCATCAAGTGCGACGACCCGAAGAACCTGGACGACGCGATCATGGAGATGCTGCGCTACGACGGCCCGGTGATCTTCGACTGCCTGGTCGAAAAGCACGAAAACTGCTTCCCGATGATCCCGTCAGGCAAGCCGCACAACGAGATGCTTCTGGGCGAAGCCGATACCCAGGGCGTGATCGGCGCCAAGGGTGCGGTGCTGGTTTGATGCGATGAACGAGGCCGAGCGGCTGAACGCCCTCGATTTTCGTAGCCCATCCGACCCTGACGCTGCAGGCTGGTGGTTCGACGAAGACACCGGGCAAGCTTGGCGCAACTGGAATTTGACCGAGAAAGACAGATCATGTCCGCACTGAACATCAAGAAGGGCTCGACCAGCCATTCCGCCTATGACCTCCGCACCGCGAATTCCGAGGTCGAGGAGAGCCACACCCTCGCCGTGATCGTCGAGAACGAGCCCGGCGTCCTGGCCCGTGTCATCGGCCTTTTTTCGGGGCGCGGCTACAACATCGACAGCCTCACCGTGGCCGAGGTTGACCACACCGGCCACCGCAGCCGGATCACCATTGTCACCCGCGGCACCCCCGCCGTCATCGACCAGATCGAGGCGCAGCTTTCCCGCATGGTTCCGGTCCACGCGGTGCACGACCTCACAATGGAAGGCCCTAGTGTCCAGCGCGAGCTGGCCCTGCTCAAGGTCGCAGGCACCGGCGCGCACCGGGTCGAAGCCCTCCAACTGGCCGAAATCTTCCGCGCCAATGTGGTTGATTCCACACTGGAAAGCTTTGTCTTCGAGATGACCGGCACGCCGGACAAGATCGACGCCTTCGCCGAACTGATGCGCCCCCTCGGCCTGTTGGAAATCGCCCGCACCGGCGTTGCCGGCCTGAAACGCGGGGTCTGACGCCCACCGCCTAAGAATTTTCGTCGCGAATTCTTGGGCTTACCTCCCGGTAAACCGCGGAGCGCGTTTCTCCTGAAACGCCGCCACGCCTTCGCGGAAGTCCTCGGATACCCCGCAAGCCCCCTGCAACCGCGCCTCGACGGCCAACTGCGCCTCCAGGCTCTGGTCGAAGGCCCCGCGCAGGGCCTGCTTCAGCGCCGCATAGGCGCCCGTGGGCCCAGAGGCAAGCTTTGCCGCCCGCGCGGCCACCACCTCGGCGAACCGCTCGTCCGGCACCGCTTCCCAGATCATGCCCCAGGCCTCGGCTTGCCGCGCACTCACCGGCTCGGCCAGCAGTGCCGCGCCCATCGCGCGCTGCAATCCCACCCGGCGCGGCAGAAAACTCGTGCCCCCGGCGTCAGGAATCAGCCCGATCCGGGTGAAGGCCTGGATGAAGACCGCGCTTTCACAGGCAATCACCAGATCGCACGCCAGCGCCAGATTGGCCCCCGCTCCCGCAGCGACACCGTTCACAGCCGCAATCACCGGGACCGGAGCCTCGGTGATCGCGCGGATCATCGGCACATATTCGTCGTTCAGCGTGGCCTCGAACCCGGCAGCGTCCAGCCCCTGTGCATCGCTCAGATCCTGGCCCGAGCAGAACCCGCGCCCCGCCCCCGTCAGCACGATCACCCGCGCCGAATGGCCCGCCTGCAAGGCCGCCGTCAAGTCGCGCCGCAGGTCACGGTTCAGGGCGTTCATCACCTCGGGCCGGTGCAGCGTGATCCGGTGCACGCCACCCTCGGTCTCAACCTTCACCAGTTCCGCCATGATCCGCCCTCCCGCCTTGTGCCGCCACCCTAACGGCGGGCGACACCGGGCCAAAGGCGAACGCGGCGTCACTCCTTCAGGATTTCCCGCACCCGCGCCTGTTCCTCGACGGTTAGAGAGGCCTCCGGTGCCACCCGCCGTCGACCTGCCGCCATGGCAACACCGATTCCGGCCAAAAGCAGCGCCGGCCCGGCAAGCCAGAGGATCAGGTTCGCCCCCTCGGCCGGCGGGTTGAACAGCACCCCCTCGCCATAGCGGGCAACGATATAGTCGACGACCGCCTGATCGCTGTCGCCCGCCACCAGCCGTTCCCGGATGATAATCCGCAGGTCGCGTGCGATGGGAGCATTTGAATCGTCGATCGTCTCGCCCTGACAGACCGGACAGCGGATATCGCGGCTGATCTCGCGGGCGCGGGATTCCAGGCCTGGGTCCGCAAGCATCTCGTCCGGCTGCACGGCGGCAACCGGCGTCGCAAGCAGCAACAGCGCCAGGATGTAGGGTGGGCAATCTGCCCACCACCGCTTGAGGATCCCGGTCATTCCGCAGGCACCCCGGCCGGCACCCGCCGCGCGCCCGCGGCCACCCGATAGCGTCGGTCCGACAGGCTCAGCACCCCACCAAGCGCCATCAGAAGCGCCCCACCCCACAGCCAGTTGGCAAAGGGCTCGACATAGCTGCGTACCGCCCAGCCGCCGCTGTTCTGCTTGTCGCCCAGCACCAGATACAGATCGCGCACAAAGCCGTAGTCGATCGCGGCTTCCGTGGTCGGCATCTGCGCCACCGGATAGACCCGCTTTTCCGGGTTCAGGACCGCGACCAGCGCTCCGCCGCGCGTCACGGTCATCGTCCCCATGGTCGAGACGTAGTTCGGCCCCTGCACCTCTTCGACCCGATCAAGCCGCACCTCGTAGGACCCCAAGGGGAAGCTCTCGCCCTCCTGCACCACCCGGATATCCTCGACCTTCCAGGAATTCATCGCTGCCACCGCAAAGATCGTGACGCCCAGACCCAGATGCGCCGTGGCCTTGCCCCAGTCCGCCCTCGGCAGCCGGGTCAACCGGGCCAGCCGCGCAGCCATGCCATCGCGCCCCGTCCTTGCCCAAAGGTCGGTCAGGGCGCCAAAAACGACCCAGGCCCCCAGCATAAGCCCCACCGGCCCCAATGCCGACCGCCCGGTCTGCATCGCAAAGGCCAGCGCTCCCAGAGCCAAAGAAAGCACCAACGCCGGGACCAGCCCGCGCATGGAGCGTCCCACCGATCCCCGCTTCCACGCCAGCATCGCCCCCGGAGGCAGAATTACCGCCAGCCCGACCATGAAGGGCGAGAAGGCCGCATTGAAGAACGGCTCGCCCACGGACAAGTCCCGTCCCAGCAACATTGTCCCTACCAGGGGCCAGATTGTCCCGATGAACACTACAAACGCCGCCACCGACAGCAGGATATTGTTCGCCACCAGCGCGCTCTCGCGGCTGACCAGGCTGAAGACCCCCCGCGCCTCCATCGACCCGGCCCTGAGCGCGAACAGCACCAAGGCTCCGCCAGTGAACACCCCAAGGATCATCAGGATGAACACCCCCCTCTCCGGGTCGTTGGCGAAGGCATGGACCGAGGTGATCACCCCCGATCGCACGATGAAGGTCCCGATCAGGCTGAACCCGAAGGCCATGATCGCCAAGAGGATTGTCCAGGCCTTCAGGCTTTCGCGCTTTTCGACCACGATAGCACTGTGCAGCAGCGCGATCGCCAGCAGCCAGGGCATGAAGCTTGCGTTCTCCACCGGGTCCCAGAACCAGAACCCGCCCCAGCCCAGCTCATAATAGGCCCACCACGACCCCAGCGCGATGCCGATGGTCAGGAACACCCAGGCCGCCAGCGTCCAGGGCCGCACCCAGCGCCCCCAGGCGGCATCGACCCGCCCCTCGATCAGCGCGGCCACGGCGAACGAAAACGCCATCGAAAGCCCGACATAGCCCAGATACAGGAACGGCGGGTGAAACGCCAAACCGGGATCCTGCAGCAAGGGGTTCAGGTCCTCACCATCCAGCGGCGGCGTCGCCAGCCGCCAGAACGGGTTTGACGTGAGCAGCAGGAACAACAGGAACGCCACCCCGATCATCGCCTGCACCGACAGCACCCGCGCGCGCAGCCGCTCGGGCAAGCCCCCGCCGAACGCCGCCACCGCCGCGCCATAGATCGCCAGGATCAGCACCCACAGAAGCAGCGACCCCTCGTGGTTCCCCCAGACCCCCGACACCTTGTACAGCATCGGCTTCAGCGTGTGCGAGTTCGACACCACCACCGCCAGCGAGAAGTCCGAGGTCACGAAGGCCCAGGTCAGCGCCGCGAAGCTTCCCGCGATCAGCACCAACTGCAGCCCCGCTGCCGGCCCGGCCAGCGCCATCAGCCGATGATCGCCCCGCTGCGCCCCCCACAGGGGCAGCACCGCCTGCACCAGTGCCACCATCAGCGCCAGGATCAGCGCGAAATGTCCAAGTTCGACGATCATGTGCAGAACTCCTTCAGCCCCCATGATAGGCGCGCTGCCCCCCGGGCGAAAGCCCTGCGCCCTTCCGCCGCGGCTGACCGGCAGATTGCCGACGCCAGGCCCCGCTTCCGGCGGAATGCCGGTTGCCTTAACCCGAGCGGCACCGCTACACCCTGACCAAAGACCCGGAGGTTGCCATGCCCAGATGTATCCTGATCGGCGCGCCCATCGACAGCGGGCAAAAGCGCCCCGGTTGCCTGATGGGCCCGGCCGCCTACCGCGTCGCGGGGATCGCCCGAGAGGTTTCCTCCGAAGGCCACGGGGTCGAGGATTGGGGCGATCTGGTCCTCCCTGGGTTGCGAGACATCACCTGCCCCAATCCTGTCGTGCACGACCTACCCGAAACCGTAGGCTGGACCGAAACCCTGATGGACCGGGTCGACGATGCCCTGTCGCAGGGCGGCTTCCCGATCATCATGGGCGGCGACCATTCGCTGGCCCTCGGTTCCGCCGCCGGTGCCGCCGCCTTTGCCGAACGGCAGGGCCGCCCGCTGTTCCTCCTTTGGCTCGACGCGCATTCCGACTTCCACACGCCGCTGACCACGACCACCGGCAACCTGCACGGCACGCCCTTGGCCTACATCGCTGGCCGCGACGGCTTTGACGCCTTCCCGCCCTTCCCCGCCCCGGTGCCAGCGCACCGCATCTGCATGTTCGGCATCCGCTCGGTCGATCCGGCCGAACAGGCCGCGATGCTGGAACGCGACATCTTCATCAACGACATGCGGGTGATCGACGAACGCGGCCTTGTCGCGCCCCTGCGTGAGTTCCTCGATGTCGTCCGGCGCGAGAACGGCATGCTCCACGTCTCGCTTGATGTCGACTTTCTCGACCCCGCCATCGCCCCCGCCGTCGGCACCACAGTCCCTGGAGGAGCCACCTTCCGTGAGGCACATCTGGTGATGGAGCTTCTGCACGAATCCGGCCTGGTCACCTCGCTCGATCTCGTGGAACTGAACCCGTTCCTCGATGATCGCGGCATGACGGCCCGGCTGATGGTGGATCTGGTCGGCAGCCTGATGGGCAAGAAGGTCTTCGATCGCCCGACCCGTTCCAAGTAAGCCGTCCCTACCACCTATTGATTCGATCAGCCTGAAATATTCGATATCTAGATTTGTATATACGTTCGTATCTACTTTGGTATATACAATCGGCACAGTCGTCTGCTGTAAGGTTCATTGTTGATTCCGCAGCAACAGAGCCCTCGGAAACTAGGATTTCCAGGCAACAGAACGTGCCGCATAGCCTCACTGTTTCCCCTTGATCCATAGTGCAATCTCACTGGGAGAAAGTGAGCAAATCTTCAGTCGCGCACCGGATCAACCGCGACCGGATTCTGCGTTTCCGGGCTGCTGACAATGTCCGCAAATCTGTCGCAATAGTTCCGGTCCGGCTATGAATTGAGCCGGTGGCCTGCTCTGCCGGTGCGAAACAAAGCTCCGTCGCCTCGGCCGCAATCGCCCTGCCAAAGGCCGCTTCAGTGGATCCGGAACTCGCCCACCACGTTCCGCCATTCCCCGGGCGCGATCAGCTTGCGATGGGTAAAGCGCACCGAATGCAAGGGTCCCTCGATCTTCTCCTGCCAGAACTCGATGAACCTGAAAAGCTCCGGATAGTCCGGTGCCAGGTCATACTCCTGCCAGATAAAGCTGTTCAGAACACTGCGGTAATCCGGCATCCGGTAGTACAGTTCCGCCGTCGTCAGGCCATAGCCCTTCAGCATCAGTTCCGTCTCGCGTCCGACCATTCCCGTCCCCTCTCTGGCGACCCTGACGGAAATCATGCCTAAGCATCATTTAAAATCAATTAAAACAGTATGTTGGCACTCTACATCCCCGGCTGCCAGCGCAGTGCCATCCCGCCATTGCACCCCATAGCTAGGATGGTGTATCTTCCAGCCTGCTAAATCTTGATCCCGCAAGGAAGGCGCGCGCCCTCATGGCCGATACCCCGGAAGATACTGATAAAAAAGAAGAAGCACCGGAGCGTCCCAGCTGGCACGGCCCTCAGGTCGACATCGCGGCCGAGATGAAGACTGCCTACCTCGACTACGCGATGAGCGTGATCGTATCCCGCGCGATCCCCGACCTTCGTGATGGTTTGAAACCCGTGCACCGCCGCATCCTGTTCGCGATGCAGGAATCGGGCAACACCCACGACAAGGCCTACCGCAAGTCGGCCCGCCCGGTCGGCGACACGATGGGGAAATACCACCCGCACGGCGATAGCGCGATCTATGACGCGCTGGTGCGGATGGCGCAGCCGTTTTCCATGTCGCTGCCCCTTCTCGACGGTCAAGGCAACTTCGGCTCGATGGACGGCGATAACGCCGCGGCCATGCGTTATACCGAAGTGCGGATGGACAAGCCCGCCGCCTTCCTTCTGGCCGATATCGACAAGGAAACCGTCGATTTCCAGGACAACTACGACGGCAAGGACAAGGAGCCCACCGTCCTTCCCGCCCGCTTCCCCAACATGCTGGTCAACGGCGCAGGCGGCATCGCGGTCGGCATGGCCACCAACATCCCTCCGCACAATCTGGGCGAAGTGATCGACGGCACGCTGGCGCTGATCGAAAACCCCGACATCTCCATGGAACAGCTGATGGAGATCATTCCAGCCCCCGACTTCCCGACCGGGGGCCAGATCCTCGGCCGCTCCGGCGCACGAAAGGCTTACCTGGAGGGGCGCGGCAGCGTCATCATCCGCTCCAAGACCCATATCGAGGAGGTTCGCAAGGACCGCTGGGCCATCGTCATCGACGAGATCCCCTATCAGGTCAACAAGGCCACGATGATCGAAAAGATCGCCGAGCTTGTCCGCGAAAAGCGGGTCGAGGGCATCGCCGGGATCGCTGACGAATCCGACCGGATCGGCGTCCGCGTGGTGATCGAGCTGAAACGCGACGCGACGCCGGATGTGGTCCTGAACCAGCTCTTCCGCTTCTCGACCATGCAGGTCTCGTTCGGCTGCAACATGCTGGCCCTGAACGGCGGCAAACCCGAACAGCTGACGCTGCGCGATTTCCTCAGCTATTTCATCACCTTCCGCGAAGAAGTTGTAGCGCGCCGCACCGCTTACGAGCTGCGCAAAGCGCGTGAACGCAGCCATGTTCTCTGCGGTTTGGCAGTGGCGGTCTCGAATGTCGACGAAGTCGTTGCCACCATCCGCGCCTCGGCCACACCGGCAGAAGCCCGTGAACAACTCATGACAAGGCGCTGGCCCGCCCATGAAATCGCGCCGTATATACGCCTGATCGACGATCCCTCGCACCCGATCAACGAGGATGGCACCTACAACCTGTCCGAAGTGCAGGCCCGCGCGATCCTGGACCTGCAACTGCAGCGCCTGACCCAGCTTGGCGTGAAGACCATCACCAACGAACTGGAGGAACTGGCCGCCAAGATCAAGGATTACCTCGACATCCTCGGCTCCCGCGACCGGATCATGGCGATCATCTCGGACGAACTCCGCGAGGTCCGCGCCCTCTTCGCCGTCCCCCGCCGCACCGAGATCACCGACTGGTCCGGCGACATGGAGGACGAGGACCTGATCGAGCGTGAGGATATGGTCGTCACCATCACCTCGGGCGGCTACATCAAGCGCACCCCCCTCGCCGAGTTCCGCGCCCAGAACCGCGGCGGCAAGGGCCTGTCGTCGATGCAGACCAAGGACGATGACGTGGTCACCACGCTTTTCGTCGCGAATACGCATACTTGGCTGTTGTTCTTCACAACCGACGGCATGGTCTACAAGCTGAAGACCTGGCGCCTGCCTCTTGCCGGCCGCACTGCGAAAGGCAAGGCCCTGGTCAACATCCTGCCGATCCAGAACGGCATCTCCATCGCAGCCCTGATGCCCGTCGACGTGCCCGAAGAAGACTGGGGCAACCTTCAGATCGTCTTTGCGACCTCAGACGGCGACGTACGGCAGAACGACCTGTCGGACTTCACCAACGTGAAACGCAACGGCAAGATCGCGATGAACCTGCCCGAAGGCATCACCCTGGTGAACGCCGCCATCGCCGACGACCAGGACGATGTGATGCTGGTCACCGAAGCCGGCCGCGCCATCCGCTTCTCCACCACCGAAATCCGCGTCTTCAAGTCCCGCGGCTCGACCGGCGTCCGCGGCATCCGGCTGGCGGACGGCGACCATGTCGTCTCCATGTCGATCATCCGCCACTTCGAGGCCACGCCCGAAGAACGCGAAGCCTACCTCAAGCAGCGCCGCCTGATGGCCGGAATCACCGAGGACGAGACCGACGACGAGGAAGAAACCGTTGCCGCAGGCCAGCTTAGCCCCGAACGCTACGCCGAGATGTCCGCCTCGGAGGACCTGATCCTCACCATCACCAAGGGCGGCTCGGGCAAGCTTTCCTCCTCGCACGACTACCCCGTCCGGGGCCGTGGCGGCATGGGCGTCAAAGCCATAAGCCCGGGGCCAAGAGGCGGCCGCATCATCGCTTCCTTCCCGGTCGAGACCTCTGACCAGATCATGCTCGCCACCTCCACCGGCCAGTCGATCCGTACCCCGGTCGAACAGGTCAGCTTCCGGTCGCGCAGTGCCGGAGGCGTCAAGGTCTTCGCCGTAGCCGCGGATGAGGAAGTCGTCTCTGTCGCCCGCGTGGCCGATCAGGGCCCCGACGCGGAGTGAACCGGCTTGTACGCAGACTCGCGGCCCTCGCGGCCGCGGGTGAAACCATCTCCTACGGCGACCTCGCGCGAGAGCTTGGGCTCCGTATGGCTGACCTAACGGCTACCCTCGAAGCCCTGATGGAAGAGGACGCCGTCCAGAACCGCCCGTTCCGCGCCGCCCTCCTCCGCCAGCGCCTCTCGCCGGACGACCTCCCAGCCCCCGGTTTCTTCCAGAAAGCTACCGAGCTTGGCGCCGATATCCCGGACCCTGCCGCCTTCGTGCAGAGCCAGCGACAAAGCCTGTATCTACAGCCCTGACTGCGCGCCAGCGCACATGAACCCTGCCGTCGCAGGGAATTTGCACAGATCGGCCCGCATGCGACACACCGGCATCCGGCAACAGACCGGGACTGTGCTCAAGGGACCATCATGGAACAGCTCAAAACCTACTCCCCGCTCATCGCCCGCCTCTTCATCGGCGGCTTCTTCCTCCTCGCCGGCGTCGGCAAGGTGGCAGACATCGCCGGCACCGCCGGCTACATCCAGTCCGTCGGCCTGCCCGGCTTCCTCGCCTGGCCCTCGGCCATCTTCGAGGTGCTGCTCGGCCTCGCGCTGATCGTCGGCTACCAGACCCGCATCGCCGCCCTTGCCGGGGCCGCCTTCTGCATCGTCACCGCCGTTCTCTTCCACAACAACTTCGCCGACCAGACCCAGATGATCATGTTCCTCAAGAACTTCTCGATCGCTGGCGCGTTCCTGATGTTCTTCGCCAACGGTGCGGGCAAACTTGCGCTCGACAAGGCCTGACCCTTTCGCCGGGGGCGCCACAGCCCCCGGCTTTCCTTTTCCGGCGATCCGCCCTAAATCGGCGGCATGACCGAACCTCTTCATATCATCGGCGGCGGCATGGCAGGCTCCGAAGCCGCCTGGGCCGCCGCAAACCTTGGCGTCCCCGTCGTCCTGCACGAGATGCGGCCCAAGATTGCCACCTTCGCGCATCGCACGGGCGACTTCGCCGAGATGGTCTGTTCCAACTCCTTCCGATCCGACGACCACGAGCAGAACGCCGTTGGGCTGATCCATTGGGAAATGCGTCAGGCGGGCAGTCTGGTCATGGAAATGGCCCATCAGCACCGCTTGCCAGCAGGCGGGGCCCTTGCCGTCGACCGCGATCCGTTCGCCGCTGCGGTCACCGCAAAGCTGAAGTCACATCCGTTGATTTCCACGTCTTATGAGGAAGTTACCGAACTTCCCTCATCTGGTCACTGGATCATCGCCACCGGCCCCCTGACCAGCCCCTCGCTGGCCCAGTCGATCCGCGCTGCCACCGGGGCCGAGGCGCTGGCCTTCTTTGATGCGATCGCCCCCATCGTATATACAGAGACAATCGACATGTCGGTCGCCTGGCTGCAAAGCCGCTATGACAAGGGCGAAACCGAGGATGAACAGAAGGCCTACATCAACTGCCCGATGACAAAGGACCAGTATGAGGCGTTCATCGACGCACTCCTTGTGGCGGAAAAGACCGAGTTCCACGAAGGCGAAACCGCGGGCTATTTCGACGGCTGCCTTCCCATCGAAGTCATGGCCGAACGCGGCCGCGAAACCCTGCGCCACGGCCCGATGAAGCCCGTGGGCCTGACCAACGCGCACAAGCCTGACGAAAAGGCCTATGCCGTCGTCCAGCTCCGCCGCGACAACAAGCTTGGCACCCTGCACAACATCGTCGGTTTCCAGACCAAGATGAAATACGGCGCGCAAACCGCTGTTTTCAAAATGATTCCAGGGTTGGAGAACGCCAGTTTCGCCCGCCTCGGCGGCATCCATCGCAACACCTTCATCAACTCGCCAACCCTGCTTGACGCCCAGATGCGGCTGAAGTCGCACCCGTATATACGCTTTGCCGGCCAGATCACCGGGGTCGAGGGCTATGTCGAATCCGCCGCGATGGGCCTTCTGGCTGGTCGAATGGCCGCGCGCGATCTTCTCGGGCGCGAGCTTTCACCGCCGCCCCCCGAAACCGCGATGGGCGCACTGGTGACCCACATTACCGGCGGGGCCGAGGCCAAGACCTTCCAACCGATGAACGTGAACTTCGGCCTCTTCCCCCCGATCGACGCCAAGGGCGGTCGCCGGGGCCGCAAGGACCGGTACAAAGCCTATACCGACCGCGCCAAAGACGCCTTGACGGCATGGCTTTCGTAACCCGCTTTGCCCCCAGCCCGACCGGCCCCTTGCACCTGGGCCATGCCTACTCCGCCATTCTTGCCCACGACATGGCGCGCGCCGCCGGGGGCCGGTTCCTGTTGCGGATGGAGGATACCGATCTTGAGCGCTGCCGCACCGAATACGACACCCTGATCCAGGACGATCTCGCCTGGCTGGGTCTCACCTGGGACGGGCCGATCCACCGCCAGTCGCAGCACATCGCCAGCTACAACTCCCGCCTCGAAGCGCTTGAGGACAAAGGCCTTCTCTACCCCTGCTCCTGCACCCGCTCCGACATCCGCGCAGCCTTGTCTGCGCCGCAGGAAGGTGTGGCCTTCAACGTCTATCCCGGCACCTGCCGTCACCGGGACATGGCGACGCGAAAGCCCGGCGACGCCCTGCGCCTGAACCTAGCCGACGCAATGGCGTCGCTTGCGGCCGCCGACCTCAGCTTCACCGAGACCGGGCCCAGGCACACCGGCTTTCACCGCGTCGACCCGGATCAGGCATTGCAGCGGATCGGCGACGTGGTCCTGTCACGCAAGGGTGAGGACATCGTGGCCTACTTCCTCGCCTCGGCCTTCGACGATGCCGATCATGGCGTGACCCATGTGATCCGCGGCGAGGACCTCTTCGATTTCACGCCGGTCCAGGTCATCCTGCAGCACCTCTTCGGCCTGCCCACGCCCGTCTACCACCACCATCGCCTGATCCGCGACGACCAAGGCAAACGACTGGCCAAACGAGACGATGCTCGGGCGATTTCCAAGTATCGGGCAGAGGGTGCAACCCCCGCCGACATCCGCCGGATGGTCGGATTACCAAATCCTTAACGCCCGCGACCAAGCCTTTGATTAAAAAGGTAGGATCAGCTTTGTCCACCGTGGACAGGCTGCAGGATCTCGACCTCCTCGCCCTGCCGAACCGCCGTGTAGAAGCAGGACCGACGGTTCGTATGACAGGCCGGCCCCTCCTGTTCAACCAAGGCGAGCAGGCAATCCCGATCACAGTCCACCCGCAGCTCGACCAGCCGCTGGTGGTGCCCCGAGGTCTCCCCCTTGACCCAGAACGCCCCCCGCGATCGCGACCAGTAGGTGACCTTTCCTGTCTCCAGCGTCGCCGCCACCGCGCCTTCGTTCATCCAGGCGACCATCAACACCTCACCCGAAACCGCGTCCTGCGCCACGCAAGGCACCAGCCCGGCAGCATCATACTTTAGTGTGGCCGGGTCGAACGACATGGGCTTCTCCTTGGCAGGCGGGTTCGCCGGGTCTACATACGGGGTCACGGAAGAAATTTCCATGCGCGAAGGCGATCATTCCAAGTGAGCGACAGCGACCTCATCAAGCTCTACTCCGCCCGGATCCTGGGTCTGGCCGCCGACATCCCGCATCTCGGCCGCCTGCCTGCACCGCAAGGCACCGCCCGCCGCCGCTCGCCCCTCTGCGGCTCGACGGTGACCGCTGACGTGATCGTCAAGGAGGGCCGCATCGCCGAGTTCGCCCAGGACGTGAAGGCCTGTGCGCTGGGTCAGGCCTCTGCCGCCGTGCTGGGTCAGGTCGTGATCGGCCGCACCCTGCCGGAACTTCGGGCCGCAAAAGACGCGCTCCAGTCGATGCTGAAATCGGGAGGCCCAGTCCCTGCAGCCCCCTTCAACGGGTATGAAGTCCTGCTTCCGGCCCGGGACTACAAGAACCGTCACGCCTCGATCCTCCTGGCCCTGGAGGCCGTGTGTGAGGCGATGGAGGCCGCGCAGGCCGCAGCCTGACATCCAGCCAAAAGAAAAAACCGCCGCACATCCCAGGGATGGCGGCGGCAGTAGCGCGTCTGGAACGGGTGACGGCAGGCCAGGCAATGGCGGGAAGACCGTCGTCCTTGGGGGACAGAGCGCGGGGCAGAATGGTCAGGCGAGGTAATCGTCAGGCAAGGCTGGGCAGCGACAGCACGGCAAACAGGATCACGAACAGGGCAGCAAGGCCGACAAGGTCCTCAACCGCCCCATGGGGAGTGCGGGACAGCAGGGTCTTCATGGCGTCTTTCATCGCAATCTCCTTGCTTGTTGCCTGATTGTTCTCATACGGGTGACCATATGTAAAGAACTTTTTAAGAACATCTGGGAACAAACGTGAACCTTGGCCCTGCCGGGATCAACCGACCGACATCAGCCTGATCGCCCGGTCCTGGTTCATCAGCCACAGCAAGGATCGCGCTGCCTGCCCGCGAGGGCTGGCCAGGTCGGGGTCGTCCAGCATCAACTTGCGCGCATCCGTCTGCGCCAGCGCCATCAGCGCCGCCTGCCGTTCCAGATCGGCCACGCGGAACCGCGGCAGGCCCGATTGCGCCGTGCCGATCAAGTCTCCCGCCCCACGCATGGCCAGATCCTCTTCGGCAATGCGAAACCCGTCCTCGGTGTCGCGGATCGTCGTCAACCGGCGCAGGCCGGTTTCGTTCAGCGGCGCCTGATACAGCAAAAGGCAGGTCGAGGCCGCCTCTCCCCGCCCGACCCGGCCCCGCAGCTGGTGGAGCTGCGCCAGACCGAAACTCTCGGCCTGCTCGATCACCATGATCGTCGCATTGGGTACGTTAACACCAACCTCGATCACCGTCGTCGCCACCAGGACCGAGGTCTCGCCAGCAACAAACCGCGCCATTGCGGCGTCCTTCTCGACCGGAGGCATTTGCCCGTGCACCAGCCCGACCCGGTCCCCAAGCGCTGCTCGCAGGTGGCGGAACCGCTCTTCGGCGCTGGCGTAGTCGACCACTTCGGACTCTTCGACCAGCGGGCAGACCCAATAGGCCTGCCGCCCCTCGGCCACCGCCTTGCGCAAGTGATCCACCACCTCATCCAGCCGGTCCGAGGACACCATGGCTGTGCGGATCGGCTTTCGACCCGCAGGTTTTTCATCCAGCACGGACACATCCATGTCGCCATGCGTGGCAAGCGCCAGCGAACGCGGTATCGGCGTCGCGGTCATCACCAGCACATCCACCGCTTCGCCCTTGGCCCCAAGCTCCATCCGCTGGGCGACGCCAAAACGGTGCTGCTCGTCCACGACGGCAAGCCGCAGGTCCTTGAATTCCACGTCCTTCTGAAAGACCGCATGCGTGCCAACGAGGATCGGGATCCGCCCCATCGCCAGATCTTCCAGCTTCATCGCCCGATCCGAGCCCCGGTCGCGGCCTGTCAGCAGCTCCAGCCGCACGTCCGCCGCCCGGGCCAAGGGTGCAAGCCCCTCAAAGTGCTGTCGGGCCAGAATTTCCGTGGGGGCCATCATCACGCCCTGCCCGCCCGCCTCGACCGCGACCAGGAGCGCCTGGAACGCCACCAGCGTCTTGCCGGCGCCGACGTCGCCCTGCAACAGCCGGTTCATCCGCAAGGGTTGCGCCATGTCGGCGGCGATCTCTGACACGGCGCGAACCTGGGCTTGAGTTGGCGCATAAGGTAGCGTTTGCAATACCTTGGCGCGCAGGCCCCCGGTTCCGATAGTGGCAATGCCTTTGCCCTTGCGGATCCGCGTCCGGGCGATGGCAAGGGTCAGCTGATGGGCGAAAAGCTCGTCATAGGCCAGCCTGACTCGCGCTGGATGGATCGTGGCCAGCGCAGCCGGACCCTCAGGCCGATGCGCGGTCTGCAGGGCCTCGGACCAGTCCGGCCAGCCTTCCCGCAGCTTCAGTCCGATGTCGATCCACTCCGGCAGGACCGGCAACCGCATCAGGGCACCCGCGACGGCTTTTGCGACCACCCGTTGCGTCAGCCCCGCGCTCAGCGGGTAGACCGGCTCATAGGCCGGCACTTCCGCCGCTTCCTCCGGCCGCAGGACATGGTCGGGATGCACCATCTGTGCGATCCCGTCGAAGAGTTCGACCTTACCCGACACCAGCCGCCGCTGACCGGTCGGCAACAATCGCTGCAAAGCCTCGTCGCGGGCGTGAAAGTAGACGAGCAGAAACTCAACTTTCTGGTCGCGCACATGCACCCGGTAGGGCCCACCCTTGCGCCGTGGCGGGACATGTTGGCCGATCTCGACCTCAACCGTCAGAGTGGCCGGCGGCGTCACGTCGCGCACCGAAGCCCGCAGGCCCCGGTCAACGCCCGAATGCGGCAAAAGATACAGAAGGTCCTTCGGCAGGGTCACACCCAGGGATTCGAACGCCTTTGCCGCCTTTGGCCCGACGCCCGGCAGCGTCTCCAGCCCGGCAAACAGCGGAAACAGGACCTCGGGGCGGCTCATCCCCCGATCAACCGCAGCCAGGCATCTTCGTCGATGATCTCGACCCCCAGCCGCTCGGCGTCCTTGGCCTTGGACCCTGCGCCCGGACCGGCCACCAAAAGATCGGTCTTGGCACTGACACTGCCCGCGACCTTTGCGCCCAGGGCTTCGGCCCGCGCCTTGGCCTCGGCCCGGGTCATCTTTTCCAGCGTGCCGGTGAAGACGACGGTCTTGCCTGCGACCGGAGACTCACTTGCCGCGGCAGCGACGGGAAGCACGGTCAGGAACCCGACCAGCCGGTCGATCTCGGCGCGCTCGGCTGTTGCCGGGTGGAGCGCATCGACCAGGGCACCTGCGCTGACCGCACCGATGCCGTCGATGGCGGTCAGTTCCTCCCAGTCCGGGCCGACCTGATCCTGCGCTCGGTCGATTGCAATCGCGAAGGCGTCCCAGCTGCCATAATGGCGCGCCAGCAGGTTGGACGAGGTCTCGCCGATATGGCGGATGCCCAGCGAAAAGATCAGCCGGTCCAGCGGTATTGTCCGGCGCGCCTCGATCGCGGCGAACAGCTTGGCGGCCGATACCTCGCCAAATCCATCGCGAGTCTTCAGCTTTTGCAATGGGTTGGAGAGGTCTCTTTCAAAAAGGGTGAAGATGTCCGCCGGGGTCTTCACCGGCAAGGTTGGGTCGCGGAAGAACAGTTCAACCTGCTTGGCCCCCAGCCCCTCGATGTCAAAGGCCCCGCGGCTGACGAAATGCTTCAACCGTTCCACCGCCTGCGCCGGGCAGATCAGACCCCCGGTGCAGCGCCGGACGGAATCGCCCGCCTCGCGGTGGGCCGGGCTGCCGCACTCCGGACAAAGTTCTGGAAAGACATAGGGTTGTGAGCCTTCCTTGCGACGCGAGAGGTCGACGTCCGCCACTTTCGGAATCACGTCCCCTGCGCGGTAGACCTGAACCCAGTCGCCGACCCTAATGTCCTTGCCGCCCCGGATCACCTCACCCCGGGAATCGCGCCCGGCGATGTAATCCTCGTTGTGGAGCGTGGCGTTCGACACCACCACCCCGCCGACCGTCACCGGCTTCAGCCGCGCGACCGGTGACAGCGCACCGGTACGGCCGACCTGGATGTCGATGCCCAGAAGCTCGGTCCAGGCCAGTTCTGCCGGGAACTTGTGGGCGATGGCCCAGCGGGGGGTCGAAGAGCGGAACCCCAGCCGAGCCTGGAGAGCAAGGTCGTTAACCTTGTAGACCACGCCGTCGATGTCATAGCCCAGCGTCGCCCGCAGCGCCTCGATCCTGCGGTATTGCGCCAGAAGCGCCTCCGGCCCGTCACAAAGCACGGTCAGGGGGTTGGTCTGGAACCCAAGCGCGGCCAATCGAGAGATAGCATCGAACTGGGTCGTGGCCAGCGGAGCAGACAGGTCCCCCCAGGCATAGGCAAAGAAGCGCAAGGGGCGGCTGGCGGTGATCCGGGCATCGAGTTGACGCAGCGACCCGGCAGCCGCGTTTCTTGGGTTGGCAAAAGTCTTCTCGCCCACCTTCGCCTGCCGGTCGTTCAGCGCCGCGAAATCGGCATGCGACATGTAGACTTCGCCCCGCACCTCCAGCACGTCGGGCGCCCCGGTCAGTCGCTGCGGAATGTCGGCGATGGTCCGGGCATTTTGCGTGACGTCCTCGCCCACCTCGCCATCACCCCGGGTTGCGGCCTGGATCAACACGCCCTTCTCGTAGCGCAGCGAAAGCGACAGCCCGTCGATCTTCGGCTCGGCGGTGAAGCCGACATCGCCGGCCAGCCCGAGGAACCTCTTCACCCGATCCGCAAACTCGGCCACCTCTTCGGCGGCAAAGGCGTTCTCCAGCGACAGCATGCGCACCCGGTGCGCAATCTTGCCAAACCCGTCGGCAACGGTGGCCCCGACCTGGTCCGAGGGCGAATCCGCCCGCTTCAGGCCGGGAAAACGCGCCTCGATGGCAAGGTTGCGGCGTTTCAGGGTGTCGTAGTCCGCATCCGAGATCTCGGGTGCGTCCAGCGTGTGATAGGCGGTGTTCGCGGCGGCCAGAGCCTTGGCCAGCCGGGCGAGTTCCGCCTGTGCTTCGGCCTCTGTCAGTGCCTCAACCGCCTTTTCCGTCATCCCCGCCCCCTGGCCAACACGGCGAAAGGTTAGGCGGCGGGGCTGCGAAGGTAAAGATCAGGCGCTGGCCGCAAGCTTGGCCTGTGCACCCGACGGATCGCGCAGCACATAGCCGCGGCCCCAGACGGTTTCGATGTAGTTGTCACCGCCCGTCGCCTCGGCCAGCTTCTTGCGCAGCTTGCAGATGAAGACGTCGATGATCTTCAGTTCCGGCTCGTCCATGCCGCCGTAGAGATGGTTCAGGAACATCTCCTTGGTCAGCGTCGTGCCCTTGCGCAGGGACAGAAGCTCCAGCATCTGGTATTCCTTGCCGGTCAGATGCACGGCCTTGCCCTCGGATTCCACGGTCTTGGCGTCCAGGTTGACCGACACGCGGCCGGTCTTGATCACCGACTGGCTATGCCCCTTCGACCGGCGGATGATCGCGTGGATGCGGGCGACAAGCTCCTCACGATGGAAGGGCTTGGTCAGGTAATCGTCCGCCCCGAAACCAAAGCCCTTCAGCTTGTTCTCGGTATCGTCCGCGCCCGACAGGATCAGAATCGGCGTCTCGACCCGGGCCTGGCGAACCTGGCGAAGCACTTCATGCCCGCTCATGTCCGGCAGGTTGAGATCCAAGAGGATCAGGTCGTAGTCGTAGAGTTTCGCCAGATCGATCCCGTCTTCGCCCATATCGGTGCAATAGACGTTAAGGTTGGCATGGGTCAGCATCATTTCGATGCTGCGTGAGGTCGTGGGGTCGTCCTCAACCAGAAGAATACGCATAATCCAAAAGCTCCGCTCCGGTGGTCATCGTTAACAATTTTGCCGGGCAATGGTTAACCGACCGTTACTATGCCAGAGGGAGAATCCGAATCCATCTAAAGTTGTCTGTATTTCCGGATCGCCGTGACTTTCAGGCCATCCTCGCCATGCTTCAGCGCGGCCGAGCGCCAAAGGCCGAACTCTTCCTCGGACAAGGCATAGCGCTCCAGCGCCTCCTTCTCAGGGATCAGCCCATAGACGACCGCCTTGACCACCACGGCCTTGCGGCTGGCAACCCAGCGGCGCGTATCACCGGGTGGCAGATCGGCCCGGGTCAGTATGCTGCCATCCGGCAGGGTAACCTGCCTTGGCCCGTCGACACGTTTGAGAAACATCGCAGTTCCCTCGCTCATTTCGGGCAGAATGGCGGAACAGCCTTAATCAATCCTGAAACAGGGGATTGAGAGTGCACAGCATTTTCATATATTCCCCATCATTCCCGTAACCCGGACAATCTTCATGCCCCGCGACCTGGCGCTCAACTCTCTTGGCCTGCCCAAGCCCCCGTCGGAAACGCGGGTTGTCGTCGCCATGTCCGGCGGGGTCGACAGCTCTGTCGTGGCTGCGATGCTGGCCGAGGAAGGCTATGACGTCGTCGGTGTGACCCTGCAGCTTTACGACCACGGCGCGGCACTGGCGAAAAAGGGTGCCTGCTGCGCGGGTCGCGACATCCATGACGCGCGGCGTGTGGCCGAAACCATGGGTTTTCCGCATTACGTCCTCGACTACGAAAACACCTTCCGCGAGGCGGTGATCGAGGAGTTTGCCGACGCCTATCTGGCCGGCGCGACCCCGGTGCCCTGCATCCGCTGCAACGAACGGGTGAAGTTCAAGGACCTTCTGGCCACCGCCAAGGACCTTGAGGCCGATTGCATGGCGACCGGCCATTACATCCAGCGCAAGCTTGGCGCGAACGGCCCAGAGCTTCATCAGGCCGCCGATGCGGCGCGTGACCAGTCGTATTTCCTGTTCTCGACCACGCCCGATCAGCTGGATTACCTGCGCTTTCCACTGGGGCACCTCGCGTCGAAGGCCGAGACCCGCGCGCTGGCCGCGAAATACGGCCTGCCGGTCGCCGACAAGCCCGACAGTCAGGACATCTGTTTTGTCCCGAACGGCAACTACGCTGCCGTGATCGAGAAACTGCGCCCCGGTTCGGCCGACCCGGGCGAGATCGTAGACCTTGATGGCAATATTCTCGGCGACCACCGGGGCGTGATCCATTACACCATCGGCCAGCGCAAGGGTCTGGGCATCGGCGGGCTCGAAACCCCGCTCTATGTGGTGCGACTGGACCCTGCCACACGTCGCGTCATCGTCGGGCCGAAAGAGGCGCTCTCGACCCGCATCATCCCGGTGCGCGAAATCAATTGGCTGGGCGACGCAGCCTTCGACTCGCGGTCAGAATGGCACCTGAACGTCAAGGTCCGCTCCACCCGCCCCCCGCGCGAGGCGATCCTCCGTCCGACCGGCCCGACCACTGCCGAAGTCGAACTCCTGTCCCCTGAAGACGGGGTCAGCGCCGGACAGGCATGTGTATTCTACGCGCCCGAAGGCAGCCGCATCCATGGCGGCGGCTGGATCTGGAAAGGATGACGCCTTGAAGCTTCTGCCCCTGCTGGCGCTTTTGGCACTGCCACTGCCCGCGCATGCCGAAACCCGTGAAGAGCGTGTCGCGGTTGCGACCGAGTATGTCGACCTCGCCCTGCAGGGCTTCGACATGGCAGCGGTCATCGAAACCATGTACCAGCCGATCCTGCAACAGGTCGCGGCGGGCGGGCAGAAGCTGTCTGAGGATCAGGTGGCGCACATCCGCCAGCTTTACCTCGACACGTTCACCGAACCGATGACCACGCTGATGCGCGATCAGGCGCAGATCATGGCCGACATGATGACGCTGGGCGAAATCACCGCGCTCCGCGATTTCTATGCGACGCCCGAGGGCCGGTCGGTCCTGGCAAAGCTGCCGCAACTGACTGCGGCGCAGCAGCCGGGAGTGATGGCGCTGATCAACGGCAAGATGGCCGGGCTGATGCCGCAGGTCCTGGCCATCGTCAACGGCGAAGCGCCCCCAGCACCGACCGCGCAGCCCTGAGGCCCGGCGGCTCGCCGCCCTGCCCCAGCCGCTGCATCGTCACCGCCATCGCCGCCTTCTGCGCCGTGGGGTCCGCAAGGACAGCCTCCAAGGCCGGAACGATCGCCTCGGCGCGACAGGCCGGGCCCAGGAACTCCGGCACCACCTGGGTTTCGCTGACGAGGTTCACCAGCGTCACCGTGTCGATCAACGCCGCCCGCTGCATCATCCACCAGCTGAGCGGGTGCATGTCATAGGCGATCACCATCGGGCAGGCGTTCGCGGCCAGTTCCAGCGACACGGTCCCCGAGGCAGCCAGCGCCACATCAGCTGCCGCGAAGGCGCCGCGTTTGGCCGAAGCGTCCTCGATGATCCGGGGGGCGACGGGCCACGAAGCCGTCAACTCGCGCACCAATTCGGCCACGCCGCGCACAGTCGGCAAGGCAACGCGCAGGTCCGGGTGGCGCGCTTTCAGATGCCCGATCACCTCGCCAAAGACCGGGGCGAGCCGCGACACCTCGCTGCGGCGCGATCCGGGCAAGACCAGAAGCAGTGGCCCTTCACCGGCAAAAGCCGCCTTTTCAGATGCCGAGGCCAGGGGTTCCGCCACCACCGGATGACCGACGAAATCGCAGCTCATGCCGGCGGCGGTCATGTACGGCGGCTCAAACGGAAGCAGCGCCAGCACATGGTCGATGACCCGTGCCATCTTCGCCGCCCGCCCCGGACGCCAGGCCCAGACCGAGGGGGCGACATAGTGGATCGTGCGGAACTCAGGCCGTGCTGCCTTCACGATCTTCGCAACCCGCAGGCAGAAGTCGGGGCTGTCGATGGTCACCAGCGCTTCGGCACCCGATGCCAGGACCGCCTCCGCCGCCTGCCGGATCCGGCGTTTCAGCGGGAAATACTTCGGCAGGACCTCGGCGATGCCCATCACCGACAGCTCCTCCATCGGGAACAGACTGGTCATGCCTTCCGCCTGCATCAGCGGCCCGCCCACACCCGCGAACTGCACCGTTTCCAGCGACTTCAGCCCGGCCATCAGCGCCGCGCCCAGACGGTCGCCGGAGGGCTCTCCTGCAATGAGAAACAGCTTCAACGCGATCGTCACGCCCGCGCCCAGAGGAAAAGATCCAGCTCAGCAGCCAGCCGCGTCATCTCGTCCAGGTCGAGGCAGATCACCGACCCGGCCTGGAACGCGATCCCGCCCAGACCCGCCGCCGCTGCCGCACGCATGGTGTCCGGCCCGATGGTCGGCAGGTCGATCCGGCGGTCCTGATCCGGCTTCATCGCCTTGTAGAACACACCCCGCCCGCGCGTCGGGTCAGGCCGCAGCGTCGTGATCGCGGCCACTTGCGCCAACAGCGCATCGGTCCCCGGCAGCGCCTCGACGCCAAGGCACAGGCCCTGCACCACGACAGCACCCTGCCCCACATCCACCGCGCCAAGCGCCGCCACGATCGCCGCCGCCCGCTCGGCATCTGCCGCATCGCGGGGCGAAACCGCCCCGGCCAGCACTCTAGCCGCAGGCAGCAAGGCCGGGGCAATCTGGTCGACACCGACGACCGAAAAGCCAAACTCCTCGAAGAGGGCAATCACTACGCGCAGGGTTGCGTCATCGCCTGCTGCCATCGCCTGCATCAGCCGAGGAAGCAGCCCGGCCGTCGCTTCGTCCAGCAGCGCGGGATCAAGCCGGGGCCGGGTCACCGCTCCGGCAAAGATCACCTGCGATATGCCATCCCGTTCCAGCGCGCGCAGGAAAGGGACCAACCGTTCAACCCGGAAGGTCAGGTCCACGGTCAGGCCGTCGGGAGAAAATCCGTCCAGCGCCGCCACCAGCGGAGCCTCCGCCATGGCCGCAGCCAGCGCGGCAGGCAAACGTCCCTGCCCGGCAATGACCGCCGTTCGCGGGGCCGAGGTCACCGGCCACCTTTCGGGGTAAGGAAGCTGCGGTCGGACTTTGACAGGATGAAATCCGCGATCTCGCGCACCAGGGGCGAGTCGCTCTCCTCGGCCAGCTTTCGCGCGCGGTCCAGAAAACTGCCGTCTTCCTGTGCCAGCGTCTGATAGGCCGCCCGCAAGGCGGTGATCCCGGCCCGATCCACGCCCCGCCGTTTCAACCCCACCAAGTTCAGCCCGTCCAGCTCGCCCCGTGGGGCCTGCACCAGACCGTAGGGGATCACGTCATTCGTCACCATCGTGACCGCCCCGATGATCGCGCCGTGCCCGATCCGCACCCACTGATGCACACCCGACAAGCCCCCGACGATCACATCGTCGCCCAGCACGCAATGCCCGGCGATAGCCACGTTGTTCACCAGGATCACCCGGTCGCCGATCTGCGCGTCATGGCCGACATGAGCGCCCGTCATGATCAGAACATCGTCGCCGACCCGCGTCACCCCGCCGCCACCTTCCGTCCCGATGTTCAGCGTCGCCGCCTCACGGATCCGGCAGCGCTTGCCGACGACGAGCCGCGTATGCTCGCCGTGGTATTTCAAGTCCTGCGGCACCTCACCCACCGTGGCGAAGGGGAAGATTACCGTCTCGTCACCGATCTCGGTCCAGCCGGTCACCACCGCATGCGATTTGACCTCGACCCGCGCGCCAAGCACCACCTCGGGCCCGATCAGCGAGAACGGGCCCACCACGCAGCCTTCCCCGATCACCGCACCAGGTTCGACGACGGCAGAGGGATGGATGCGGGCGGAGGCGTGGATGGTCATGCCCCGGCTCACGCCTTCGCTACGTCGAACATCGCCATGAAGGTGGCCTCGCAGGCCAGCTCGCCTTCGACCATGGCGCGGCCCTCGAACTTCCAGACCCGCCCCCCGCCGCGCAGCGCCTTGACGTGCAGCTCCATCACGTCGCCTGGCACCACCTTGCGGCGAAACTTCACCCCATCGACACCCATGAAGAAGACCTTGGCATTCTTGTCGACCAGATCCATCGACAGCCCGACCAGCACCCCCGACGTCTGCGCCATCGCCTCGATGATCATCACTCCGGGAAAGATCGGCATGCCCGGGAAATGCCCCTGAAACTGCGGCTCGTTCAAGGTGATGCACTTGATGCCGACGCAGGATTCGTTGACCACGATGTCGCGGACCTTGTCGATCAGCAGGAACGGATACCGGTGCGGAATGATCCGCTGGATCAGATCCAGATCGGCATGTCTCGCGGCAGCTGCATCCATGGTGTCACCCCTTCCCCGGCCCTCAGCCAAACGGCTTTTGGTCTAGCTAGCAAGTCGCGCGGGACGGCACAAGTTGATCAGGGCAAAGACCCGCCGGATCAGGGCTTTGGGACCGGCTGTTCGGCCAGCGCGGCATTGACACGGGCAATGGCCTCGTCAGTGATGTCGATCGCCGACAAGGACAGGATCACCAGGTTCTTGTCCAGGATCGCCGTCGCCTTCTTGTCCCCCAGAAGCTTTCCCAGGACGGGAACCGCAATCTCGAGGAAGGCCTTGCGATCCTGCTCGCGCCCTTCGGTCAGACGGCGGGCCTTGGCATCTTGGGCTGTGCGGATCTGTTGCACCTTGGCATCGAAGGCCTCGGCCTTGGCGGCAAATTCCTCGGGCGTCATCGCGGCACGCGCCTCGGTCAGCGCCTGCTCTTCGGCGATAAGTTCCGTCTCGATCGTGCGGTTTTCCTGCTCCAGCGCCGCCGTCGCCACCCGCTCCCGTTCGATGGTGGCTTTGCCGAAATCGGATTCCAGGAACAGACGTTCCTGATCCAGCGTCAAAAGCGGTGCCGCAGCATCCTGCGCAGTCGCCTCTTGCGCGGCAACCGGCAGACCCAGACCCATCACACCCGCGACGATCCAGGCCCGCAACAACCGGGGCCCGTATCCGCGCCACCCCGCCATCGTCAGAACTTGGTCGAGATCGTCAGGTCGAAGGTCTGTTCCTTGTCGTAGTCTTCCTTCTTGACCGCCCGGCTGAAGTTGAACCGCAGCGGACCGATCGGAGTGGTCCAGAACACCGACACGCCGACCGAGGCGCGCGGATTGAACCCGTCATCAACCTCGCCGCCGGCGCCTGCGGTGTTGTCCAGGCTCCAGACCGAGCCGACGTCAAGGAACGCCCCGCCTGTGATGCCGTATTCCTCGGGCAGGCCGACCGGGAAGTCCGCCTCGAACCGGGCCACTGCGAACATGTTGCCGCCAAGAGCGTCCTGGTTCGTCGCCCCCAGATCGCGCGGACCAAGCCCGTTCGGTTCAAAGCCACGGATCTTGCTGTTGCCGAAGAAGCGGTCGGTCACCCGGGTGACATTGCCGCCCAAAGAGGTGACCGCCCCGCCTTCGAAGATCGCGCGCAGCGTCACTTCCTCGTTCAGAACCTTGGTTTCAGCCAGGGCCAGAGCCGTGGTCTTGATGTATTCGTTGTCGCCGCCAAGTCCTGCGAAATCCTGACCAAAGCGCAGCAGCACCCCGCCCTTCGGGTTCAGACCCGTGATGCGGTTGTCGAACTCGTAGGTATAGCCCAACGACACCGTGCTAAGCGCACCCTGGGCAGCTTCCGCCGTGATGATCGGCGAATCGCCGGTGTAGTTGAACAGCTTGTCCTCGGCGACGCCGATCCGCAGGTCCAGATTCGACTGTTCGCCGACCGGAAAGCCGATGCCGGTGTTGAAGCCGATGTTCCGCGTATCATAGGCCGAAAAGTCGGATTCCGACGTCCGGTAGAACGCGCCGATCGAGAAGCTCAGGTCACGACCCAGGAATGCCGGCTCGGTGAAGCTGAAGCTCGAGTTCTGGTTGTCGGCAGCCGTCGAGATCGAGGCCGACAGCCGCTGGCCGCGTCCCAGGAAGTTGGTTTCCGAGAACCCGACGTTGATGCCGGTCCCGTTCGAGACCGAATAGCTCAGGCCCAAGCTGAGCGAGCCGGTCGGCTGTTCTTCGACATCGACGTTGACGACGACCTGATCGGGCGCCGAGCCCTGATCGGCATTCACCTGGGCGTCCGAGAAGAAACCCAGGGCCCGGATGCGTTCCGCGGCCTGACGGATTTCGCGCGGGTTGAAGGGGTCACCTTCGCTGGTGCGGAACTGGCGACGGATCACCTGGTCCAGCGTCGTGGTGTTGCCTTCGATGTCGATGCGCTCGACGAAGACCCGCTCGCCGCGGACGATGGCAAACTCGATGTCGACCGCCTGTCCGCGGTCATTGCGCGTGATGCGCGGCTCCACGCGGATAAAGTTCAGCCCCTTCTTCAGGGCCAGCGTCTCCATCCGGGTGATGTTGTTGTCGATCAGAAGCGGGCTGTAGGTCTGGCCCGTGCGGAGCTTCTGAACGGCCGCGAATTCGGCGGCATCCAGCCCTTCGACTTCGGACACGGTCGAAATGTTGCCGATGGTGTAGGGCAACCCTTCGCGCACCGTGAAGGTCACGAAGGTCGCGTCCCGCTCGCGGCTGACTTCGGCGCTGGCATCCAGGATCTGGAAGTCGATATAGCCGCGCGACAGGTAGAAATCGGTCAGGACCTTGCGGTCAAGCTCCAGCCGCTCGACGACATAGGTGTCGCGCTGGATCAGGTTGCGGAGGAACCCGGCCTGCTTGGTTTCCAGAACCTGCCGCAGCCGGCGATCCGAGAACGCCTTGTTGCCGACAAAGGACAGCCGCTCGATCTCGACGACGCGGCCCTCGGTGATCTCGAACACCAGATCGACCCGGTTGTCGTTGCGACGGATGATCTTCGGCGTGACCTGCGCGGCCAGACGGCCCGCCACGCGGTAGGCCTCGGCAATAGCGGCGGCGTCCGATTCTGCCAGGGCCGGCGAATAGACCCGGCGCGGCTGCGACTGGATCAGTTCAGCCAGCTTTTCGTCCTTGAGGCGCTTGTTGCCCTCGATGCTGATGACGTTGACGATCGGGTATTCCTGCACCCGGATCAGCAGCGTCGAACCCTGCGGCACCATCTCGACCGACTCGAACAGGTTCGAGTTCAGAATCCGCTGATAGGCGTCGTTCAGCGCGGCCGCCGAGACCTCTTCGCCACGCTTGATTCCGGCATAGTTCAGGATGGTCGCGGCATCGACGCGCTCATTGCCTTCGATGGTCACGTTCGAAAACGAAAAGGACTGGGCAAAGGCCGGCTGGAGGAACGGCTGCGAAACCGTTGCGGCACCGATGAAAACCGCCGTTGCCAGCAGACGAGCCCTGGACCTTGCCTGGGCAGACCGCCCCTTGGCCACGCTCTGGGTCATCCGCATATTCCATCCTCGCCGAATTTTATCTTTCCGGATTGACTAGCGGGAAAGCAAAGCTTTGTCAAAAGCCTGCGGTCCTTGTGGATAACTTTGCAAGATGTTGTGGTGCGAAGGCGATAGCCGCCCGACGGCGGCTACCGCGGCACCGACCCCGATTGCTATCCTACTGGCACATCAGGTCGCGGCTGAGACCGAAGATCATGATCGACAGGACCAGCGTCAGACCGACTGTCATCAGGACGCGCAAGGCCCGTTCGGACGGCTTCCGCCGGGTCACCGCCTCATAGGCGTGGAACACCAGATGTCCGCCGTCCAGCACCGGAATCGGGAACAGATTCAGGATGCCGACGCCCAGAGACAGGATCGCGAGCATGCCGACAAAACTCACCGCCCCGTTGCGCGCCGCATCGCCTGCCGTTTCGGCCATCCCGATGGCCCCGGACAGGTTGCAGCTGCTGATCGCCCCCTGGATCATGTGCGACAGGCCCGAGAACGTCGTCGTCGTCATCAGCCACATCGACTGCGCCGCACCCGACAGCGCTTCCCAGGGTCCGACACTGCGCACCGCAGGCTCGAAGAACATGCCCGAATAGAGGCCAAGCAGATAACGCTCGGTAAACCCGCCATTACCGTCATCGACCGTGCGGATGCGTGGCGTCAGGGTCAGTTCGAACGTCTCGCCATCACGCCAGACCGTCAGCGGCACCGGCTGCCCTTTGCTGTCCGCGACAATCTTCGGAAGCTCGTCAAAGAAAGCGACATCCTTGCCGCCGGCCTTCAGGATCACGTCGCCCGCCCGGATCCCGGCATCAATCGCCGCCGAGCGGATCTGCACCTCGCCCACCACCGGGGCCTGAGGATGCGGGCCGGTCACCACAGTCTCGTCCGCGCCGCGCCGCACCGTGTAGTCCAGCGTCAGCTTGCCCACCAGCGCATCGGTCACCGTGTTGAACGTCTCCCAGTCCGGGGTCGCCTGACCGTCGACGGCCAGAATCACATCCCCGACCGCCAGTGCCGCGCCCTCGAACGGGACCGGGCGGATCGAGCCCACTGTCGGCTCTTCACGCGGGACTCCGACCGCAACCGCAAGCCCGGCCAGAAGCACAAACGTCAGGATGAAGTTGAACACCGGCCCCGCAGCAACCGTCGCCGCGCGTGCCCACAGGGGCGCCCCCGACATCGTGTGCCGCCGCTCGTCTGCCGACAGGCCGGATACGTCCGTTGACCGGACCGAGGACGCATCCGTATCGCCCATGAACTTGACGTAACCTCCGAAGGGGATCGCCGCGATCTGCCATTTCGTGCCGCGCTTGTCGGTGCGGCTGAACAGGACCGGACCGAACCCCACCGAGAACACTTCCGAATGGATGCCCGACCAGCGCCCGACGATGTAGTGTCCGTATTCGTGGACAAAGACGATCACCGACAACGCGATGACGAAGAACGCCACCGTCCAGGCCGTGCCGCCAAGAGCCGCAACTACCGCTTCCATTACCTTGCTCCTGCCGCCACTACCGCGATCTCGTTCGCCCTGACCCTAGCCAGATGGTCCATCCCTTGCACATCCTCAAGGGTCATCTGTCCGATTTCCTTGCTCAATTCCCCGTCGACGGCCGACAATGTCGTCTCGACGACCTCGGCCATCTGCATGAAGCCAATTCCGCCGCCCAGGAAATGGTCCAGCGCCACCTCTTTGGCCGCGTTGAACGCCGCCCCCGCCAGCCCGCGCCGCGCCATCACCTCGCGCGCCAGCCGCAGGGCCGGGTAGCGGTCGATCTCTGGCGCGCGAAAGGTCAGCGTGGCGATCTGCGCCAGGTCCAGCCGCGCGACCGGCAGGTGTGACCGGTCAGGCCAGTTCAGCGCATAGCCGATGGAATGGCGCATGTCCGGCGCGCCCATATGCGCCATCAGCGCCCCGTCCCGGTAGCCTACCATCGAATGGATCAGGCTTTCGGGATGGATGATGACCTCGACCTGATCGGGCGCTACGCCAAAGAACTCACGCGTCTCAATGACTTCCAGTGCCTTGTTGAACATCGACGCGGAATCGATAGTGATCCGCTGCCCCATTGCCCAGTTCGGATGCGCGAGGGCCTCGGTCACGGTCGCTTTGGCCAAACGCTCCAGCGGCCAGTCGCGCAAGGCGCCGCCGCTGGCCGTCAGGATGATCCGCTCGACCGCGGCGATGTCCTCGCCCACCAGCGCCTGGAAGATCGCCGAATGCTCGCTGTCCACCGGCAGGATGCGCGCGCCATGGGCGGCGGCTTTGGCCATCAGCAAAGGCCCCGCGGTCACCAGGCTTTCCTTGTTGGCCAGCGCCAGCGTCGCGCCATGCCGCAGGGCGCGGAACCCAGGCGTCAGCCCGGCAGCCCCGACAATCGCGCTCATAACCCAGTCCGCGGGCCGGTCGGCCGCCTCGGCAATCGCCTCCGGCCCCGCTGCCGCCGCGACACCAGACCCGGAAAGGCGCTCGCGCAACTCCTCCATCCCGGACGGATCGGCACAGACCGCCACCTCCGCCCGCAACTCCCGCGCCATCTCGGCCAGTCGGCTGATGTTCCGACCCCCGGTCAGCGCCACGACGCGGAATGCATCCGCCCCACCCGCCCGCTGCAAAAGATCAACCGTCTGCTCGCCAATCGAGCCGGTAGCCCCGAAGATCGAGACGCTGCGCATCCGTTTAAGCCCCGAACAGCGCGGTCACCGGAGCGACAAGCCCCAAGACCAGCACAAAGACCATGGCGCCGATCAGCGCGTCGAAGCGGTCCAGCACCCCGCCATGCCCGGGAATGAGGTTCGAAGCATCCTTGACCCCCGCCCGCCGCTTGACCCAGCTTTCCGCGATGTCGCCCAACTGCCCGGCAAAGGCCACCAAAGCCGAGACCGGCACCAGCAGCCAAGCCGCACCTGCCCACAGAACAACCGCCAGTCCCACCAGCGCCGCTCCGACCCAACCGGCTACCGTGCCGGACCAGGTCTTCTTCGGGCTGATCGCAGGCCAGAACTTCGGCCCGCCGACCGTGCGGCCGACGAAGTAGCCCAGGACATCGGACGCCACGACCACGACGACAACCCACAGGATCGCACCGCTGCCCCCGGCCTCACGCAGGTCGACCAAGCCATAGCCCGCCAGCATGATCGCCAGAGCATAAGCCCCCGCAAGCCGCCGGTCGCGGCGCGGGGTCAGGATCATGACCAGCGTCGGCGCCATCAGGAACAGGGCGGCAATCTCGCTGCGCAGGACCAGCGCCAGCGTCAGCGCCACGCCCGCCACCACGCCGATGGTCACCGGCGTCTGCTTGCGCGCCGGGGCCGTCATCGCAGCCAGTTCCCAGACCATGACGGCCGTCAGGACGACAACTAGCGCGGCAAAGGCCGTGCCGCCCAGCCAGATCTCGACCGCGCCGACCGCCACCATGACGATGGCCGACAGGACGCGCGTCCGCAGGTCGGCCCATTTTCCGCCAGGCGCCGGGCCTGGGTCGATCATCGCAGGACCCCGCCGAACCGGCGCTGCCGGTTCGAAAACCGCTGCACGATGGCCGTAAGCTCATCCGGGCCGAAGTCCGGCCAGAGCGTTTCGGTGAACTCATACTCGGAATAGGCCGCCTGCCAGGGCAGGAAGTTCGAAATCCGCGTCTCGCCACTGGTGCGGATCACCAGATCCGGGTCCGGCAGCCCGCCGGTATCCAGCCGTTCGGAAAAGGCCGCTTCGGTCAGGTGCTTGGGGTCAAGAAGGCCCGCTGCGGCCGCCTCGGCCACCTTCTTCACCGCGCGCACGATCTCGTCCCGGCCACCATAGTTGATGGCGACCGTCAGGTTCAGCCGGTCAAGTCCCGCCGTCCGCGCCTCGATCCCGGCCATCATGCGCTGCAGCTTGGGGTCCAGGCGGCTCCGGTCGCCGATAAAACGCATCCGCACCCCAGCCTTGGCCAACCGGTCCGCCTCGCGTTCGATGTAGCGCGCGAATATCGCCATCAAGCCCAGGACTTCCTCGGTCGACCGCTTCCAGTTCTCGGTGGAAAAGGCGTAAAGCGTCAGCCACTTGATCCCAAGGTCAGGCGCGCTCTTGACAATCTCGCGGACGCGCTCGGCACCCTTGCGGTGGCCCACCAGCCGCGCCCAGCCCCGGTTCGTGGCCCAGCGGCCATTGCCATCCATGATGATCGCCAGATGGTTCACCGGCCGCGCCACGGCCTCCACCTGCAAGTCTTTCGACAAACGCCGTCCTCCTGCGCTGCAGGTCAGACCTGCATGATTTCCGCCTGCTTGGCCTCAAGCGCCTTGTCGACTGCGGCAATCGCCTTGTCGGTCAGTTCCTGCACTTCGTCAGACCAGAATTTCTGATCGTCCTCGCCCATTCCTTGCGCCTTCGCCTTCTTGATCTGGTCCATGCCATCGCGTCGCACGTTGCGAATCGCAACCTTGGCACTTTCGGCATATTGCGCGGCAACTTTGGTCAATTCGCGGCGACGTTCCTCGTTCAGCTCGGGGATCGGCAGGCGGATCAGCGGCCCGTCGGTAACCGGGTTGATCCCGATCCCGCTTTCGCGAATGGCCTTCTCCACCTTCGAGATCATGCCCTTGTCCCAGACGTTGATCACGACCATCCGCGGCTCGGGGACGTTCACCGTGCCCAGCTGGTTGACCGGCGTCATCTGGCCATAGGCATCGACCATGATCGGCTCGACGATCGAGGCACTGGCCCGCCCGGTGCGCAAAGAGGCGAATTCTGTCTTCAACGCCGCCATCGCGCCATCCATCCGGCGCTGGATCGCATTGGTGTCGATCTCGATTTCTTCATTTGCCATGGGACAGGTCCTTCACTTCGATTGCGAGCTTTCCCTCGCGATTTCGCGCTCTATAGCAGAGCGTCGCCGCCTGGGTATAGGCCAAAGCTCCTTACCCTTGTGCTGGCCAGGTGTCGCCGATTGGTTAACCGCGCCTCTTGCAACCGCACGTGCATACGCCATGCATACGGATAGAATACGGAAATCATACGGCTACAGGGACGGCTGTTGGCAGAGTAACCACAGCGTCCGCAAGGACTTAGCCCTGAACCCGGGTATAGGTCCCCTGCCCCGCCAGAATCCCCCGGAACCCGCCCGGTTCGTCCAGGCTGAAGACGATGATCGGCAGCGCGTTGTCCCGCGCCAGCGCAATCGCCGTGGCATCCATCACGCCGAGATGCTTTTCCAGCACCTCGTCATAGGACACATGGTCGTACCGCTTTGCATCGGCGTGCTTCTTCGGGTCCTTGTCATAGACCCCGTCGACTTTGGTGCCCTTGAAGATCGCCTGACAGGCCATCTCGTTGGCCCGCAGCGTCGCCGCCGTGTCGGTGGTGAAGTAGGGGTTGCCGGTGCCAGCCGCAAAGATGCAGACCCGCTTCTTCTCCAGGTGTCGCACCGCGCGGCGACGGATGTAGGGCTCGCAGACCTGATCCATCGGTATCGCGCTGATAACTCGGGTGAAAACTCCGATCGCCTCCAGCGCCGACTGCATGGCAAGGGCGTTCATCACCGTGGCCAGCATCCCCATGTAATCCGCCGTCGTCCGCTCCATCCCCTGCGCCGACCCTTGCAGGCCGCGGAAGATGTTGCCGCCGCCGATCACCATGCAGATCTCGACGCCCATGTCGCGGACCGACTTCACCTCTTCGGCGATGCGTGACACGGTCGGCGGGTGCAGGCCATAGCCCTGGTCGCCCATCAGCGCCTCGCCCGAGATCTTCAGCATCACGCGGTTGTACTTGGTGGCTGTCTCCGGCATGGGACCCCTGCATTTCGTTTTATGTTTGGACTGCGCCGCAAAATGTCGCAAAACCGCGGCGGGTTCAACTGCCGATCGGGCGGGGTTTAGGGTGAAGGTCGACAGCATAACGCGCGAGGCTCCCGTGCTGATCGCTGGCCCCACCGCCAGCGGCAAATCGGCATTGGCGATGGAGCTTGCCGCGCGCGACGGCCGGTTGATCGTCAACGCCGACGCGCTGCAGGTCTACGCGAACTGGCGCGTGCTCACTGCCCGCCCCAGCCCCGCCGACGAGGCCGCCCTGCCCCATGCCCTCTATGGCCACGTCCCGCGCGAGGTGGCGTACTCCGTCGGCCACTGGCTGCGCGAGGTCGCCCCGCTTCTGTCGCAGCCCGTCGTGATTGTCGGCGGGACCGGGTTGAATTTCAACGCCTTGACCAGGGGCCTGGCCGAGGTGCCGGAGATCCCCACAACGGTCCGGGCCGCAGCCAATGCCCGCCGCGCCGCGGAAGGACACGCAGCATTGCTGGCCGAACTGGACGCGGCCACCGCCGCGCGGATCGACCGCCAGAACCCGGTCCGCATCCAGCGCGCCTGGGAGGTCCTTCGCGCCACCGGACGCGGGCTCGCCAGTTGGCAGGACGACACGCCCGCCCCGCTTTTGCCCCTGGACCATGCCGAGGCTTTGACCCTTGTCCCCGAAGTCGCCTGGCTGAACGACCGGATCGACCGGCGGTTTCGCCAGATGTTTCACGAAGGCGCTTTGGATGAGGCCCGCGCCAACCTGAGCGACTGGGACCCGACCCTGCCGTCCTCCCGAGCCATCGGCGCGCCGGAACTGATCGCGCATCTGTGGGGGGAAGTGTCGCTGTCCGACGCGATCGACGCCGCTGTCGTGGCAAGCCGTCAGTATGCCAAACGCCAGCGCACCTGGTTCAGATCGAACATGGGGACGTGGCGGCAGCTTTCCCTTCCCTGACCTAGGCTTGCACGACGAAGCTTAGGCAGATTTCCGCTTGCCCACAGCCTTATACACAGGAATATCCAACATCGGTGGATAACTTCGGCGGCGTGATGCCGATTTTGCTTGGGTTGCCGAGATCGCCCTGCTTTACTCGATCCGTCAGCGCCTCTGCCATGGGATCTGCCGCCAAATGATTAAGACTGCTGCTGTTTCATCCTTGCGTCTTGTTGCCATTCCCCGCCTCGCCTCCGGCGGTCGCTGGCGGGTTGAAGCCATGCGCTCGCTGTCCGAACCCTGCCTGCTGTGGTTCACCAAGGGCCAGGGTCGCATCACGATCTCGGGGGTGACGCGCGGCTACACGGCACATAATGCGGTCTTCATCCCCGCAGGCGTCATGCACGGTTTCGAAGCCGGGTCGCAGGTCTTTGGCACGGCGGTGTTTTTCGGACGCGATCCGAAGGTCGTCTTGCCCAAGACCCCGCAGCATCTGCGCATCCGCGAAGTTCACGCTCAGCAAGAGGTGAACGTCCTGCTTGATTCGATCCTGCGCGAGATCGAAAGCGACACCCCCGCCCATGAACGCGCGACCGAGGCCTATGTCGGCCTCCTCGGCGTCTGGCTGGAACGGCAGGTGCGCAAGGCCGACCCGTTCGAAGGCCCGCGTCAGGACGCTACGCGCCGGCTCGTGGCCCGTTATACGGCCCTGCTGGAGCGCAATTTCCGCACCGGGATGAACGTCGCCGACTTCGCCGCCGCGCTGGGCGTCACGCCGACCCACCTCACCCGCTGCTGCAACGCGGCCTGCGGTCGCCCCGCCTCGGCCCTGCTGCAGGACCGCCGCATCTTCGAGGCGCGCAAGCTTCTGTCCGAGACCCGGATCCCCGTGGGCCGGATCGCCGAACAGCTTGGCTTCAACTCGCCGGCCTACTTCACCCGCGCCTTCCAGCACCTCACCGGCAAGTCGCCGACGGCCTTCCGCCGCGCCGGTTGATCCGGTTTTGGCGTCGCGATGCCCCGGATTCGACCTGATCGTGTCGCTAACGTGACATTGATTGTCGAAAGCAGCCGTTGACGGATTGGCGAAAAAGATGCGCAATGGCCCCCATGGGGGTGTGTGTATCGCTGTGATGTTCGGACTGTCCCGGCGCGGCCGGGTCGACTCATTGGCGGGACCAATTGCACTGCCGCAATCAAAGAAAAAACTCGCAGGGAGACAAAGATGAAAGACATGAATATCGACGCTGAGCTGCATCCCGCAGCGCAGATGTATGTGACCGAATACGCCGACGGCAAGCTGAGCCGCCGCGAATTCCTGACCCGCACGACTGCACTGGGTGTGTCCGCTGCCGCCGCTTATGGCCTGATCGGTCTGCCCACCCCCGCCCAGGCTCAGGACGCCAAGGTCGGCGGCATCATTCGCGTTGCGATGGAAGTCAAAGGCACCAAGGACCCGCGCCTGGCCGACTGGCCGCAGATCGCCAACATCTACCGCGGCTGGCTGGAGTACCTGATCCAGTACAACCCGGATGGATCGTTCGAAGGCCGCCTCCTGGAAAGCTGGGAAGCCAACGCCGACGCGACCCAGTACACGCTGAAAGTCCGTCAGGGCGCGACCTGGAACAATGGCGAGCCCTTCACCGCCGACGACGTCGTGCGCAACTTCGGCCGCTGGGCTGACGGCAACGTCGAAGGCAACGCGATGGCCTCGCGTTTCCCCGGACTCGTCGACGAAGCGACCAAGACGCTGCGCGAAGGCGCGGTGGTCAAGGTTGACGATGCGACCGTCCAGCTGAACCTCTCGGCCTCGGACATCGCCGTGGTGCCGAACCTTGCCGACTACCCGGCCGCCGTTGTCCATTCGTCGTTCCAGGACGGCCAGGACCCGGCTTCGAACCCGATCGGCACCGGACCCTACATCCCGCAGGAAGTCTCGGTCGGCCAGAAAGCCGTTCTGGTGCGCGCCCCGAACCACACCTGGTGGGGTGGCACTGCGCCGCTGGACGAAGTCCACTACGTCGACTTCGGCACCGATCCGGCCGCGATGGTCGCCTTGTTCTCGTCGGACGAAGTCGACTCGAACTACGAGACGACCGGCGAATTCATCGACATTCTCGACGGAATGGGGATGATCAAGGAAGAGCTTGTCACGGCTTCGACCATCGTGGTGCGGATGAACTCGTCCTCGGATCTCTACAAGGACAAGGCGGTTCGTTCGGCGGTCCAGCTGGCGGTCGACCCGGCTGTCGTGCTGGAGCTTGGCTACAACAACCTCGGCAAGACCGGTGAAAACCACCACGCCTTCCCGATCCATCCCGAATATCCGACCCTTCCGCCGCAGGTGATCAACCCGGCTGGTCTGATGCCGGCGCTGGAAGCCGCGGGCCTGAAGGACACCGAGTTCGAAGTGATCTCACTGGACGACGGCTGGGAAGCGGCGACGACGGCTGCGGTCCAGGCCCAGCTGAAAGACGCGGGCATGAACATCAAGCACACGGTCATGCCGGGCTCGACGTTCTGGAACGACTGGCAGAAGTATCCCTTCTCGTCCACGACCTGGAACCACCGCCCGCTCGCGGTCCAGAACATGAGCCTCGCCTACACCTCGACCGGCTCGTGGAACGAAACCGCGATGACCAACCCCGAGTTCGACACGCTGATGGCACAAGCCCTGTCGCTGGCTGACGCCGACAAGCGGCGCGAGCTGATGGTGCAGATGTGCACGATCCTTCAGCAGGAAGGCTACATCATCAACCCGTTCTCGCGGTCGCTGTTCAGCCACCACAAGGACGGCTTCGTCGGACTGGGTCACCACCCGGCCTTCGAGCACCACCATTACAAGTGGTCGATGGCCTGACAGGTCTGACCTGTTGAAATGACGGAAAGGGGCGCGCCTGCCGCGCCCCTGCTCTGGGGTTTTATCAAAAAGAGGACCGGCATGGGACTGTTCGTGCTCCGGCGTCTGGCAGTCATGCTTCTGACCGCCCTGGCCCTGACCTTTGTGGTCTTCTATCTGACCAACCTGCAACCGAACCTGGAAAAGCTGGCGCGGACCGAAGGCTCGGTGCGCATGACGGACGAGGCGGTACAGGACTGGATTGATCAGAACGGTCATTCAGGTTCGGTCTTCGCGCGCTATGGCCAATGGCTGGGCGTGGTGCCGGGCTGGACCTACACCGACGAAAAGGGCCAGACCCGCGGCCGCTGCTTCGAGATCGGTCAGGACGCCGCCGCCGCTCCCAGCTTTTGCGGGTTGTTGCAGGGCAACTGGGGCTATTCGACCTTCTTCAAGAAGCCCGTGGCCGAGTCGCTGGGCGAAAAGCTGGCCGCGACCGGGTGGCTGATGCTGGCGGTGATGCTGGTGATGGTCCCGACCTCGCTGTTCCTGGGCGTTCTTTCCGGGATGCGCGAAGGCTCGGCCACCGACAGGACGCTGTCGACCTTCTCGATCGCCTCGACCGCCACGCCGGAATATGTGTCTGGCGTCGTGCTGGTCGCGCTCTTCGCTACTGCCGCCACCGGCATCTCGCCGCTTCTTGCCGAATACGGTCTGATCGAGCCGAAGAAGACCCTCTTTCTGGCCTCGGCCACCTCGGCGATGGATGACATCACCTTCTGGAACTTCGCCCTGCCCGTGATGACCATCGCGCTTTATGGCATCGGCTACATCGCCCGGATGACCCGCGCCTCGATGACCGAGGTGATGACCCAGCAATACATCCGCACCGCTCGGCTGAAGGGTGTCCCGTTCCGCACCGTGGTCATGCGCCACGCGCTGAGGAACGCGCTGATCGCGCCGTTCACTGTCATCATGCTGCAGTTCCCCTGGCTTCTGAACGGCGTGGTGATCGTGGAGAGCCTCTTCAATTACAAGGGCTTCGGCTGGACACTGGTCCAGGCCGCCTCGAACAACGACATCCCGCTCCTCTTGGCCTGTTCGGTCGTGGCGGTCGTCGTCGTCCTTCTGACGCAGCTGATCTCGGATATCGGCTACGTTTTCCTTAACCCCCGCATCCGGCTGGCCTGAGGAGGATACACCCATGGACTTCCTCACCTGGACGGGATCGGCTGGAGCGGTTCTTCTTCCGGTCTTCCAGATCGCGCTCCTCGCGCTTGCTGTTTCCCTGCTGGCCAAGCTGCTGTTCGTTCTGGCGGGTCTTGACGCGCCCGAGTTGCCTGGCCCCGACGGCGCACTGGCGGCGCGGTCCCCCGGCCACTTCGCAGGTCTTGGAATCCGCTACAGCTTCCTTGCCGCACTGGCTGCAATCTTCTTCATGATGGCGGCCGGCGCGGTCATGCCTTCTCCGGTCGAAGCAGGGATCCTAGGAGCTATGGCCGTGCGCTTCTGGCCGGTCTGGCTTGCGCTCGTTGCTGTCTTTGTCCTGTCGATCCGCTACCGCAGAAAACTGGGCCTCTACGGCAAGCTCTTCGATTCCACCGTGGGAATGATCGGCTTTGCCATCGTCATGTTCTGGGTCTTCACCGCGATCTTTGCCGACGTGATCATCACCCAGGACCCCTTCGCCCAACTGTCCGGCCTGAAGAACAAGGCACCCGGAGTACTGGCCCCGGAAAGCCCCTTCGGCTGGTATCTGCTGGGCGGCGACCATCTGGCCCGCGATGTCTTCAGCCGCATGGTGATGGGCGCCCGCGAAGTGCTGAAGATCGCCCCCGCCGCCACGCTTTTCGCCTTCATGGTCGGGATCACGCTGGGCCTGCCGGCGGGTTACTTCGGCGGCAAGCTCGATACCTTCATCTCGTTTCTGGCAAACCTCGTCCTCGCCTTCCCGGTGATCCTCCTGTTCTATCTCCTGGTGACGCCGGAAATCCGTGACACGGGTATTCCCATCGTCCTCGCGGCGCTTCTGTTCATCTTTCCGATCGTCTTCCTGTCGGTGCTCTGGAACAGCCGCTACTATACCGACCCGCCAAAGCGGAACCTCTATGTCGGCGTCACGTTGGTGATCGGCCTCTGGGCCTACTCGGGCCTTGCTTTCAATATGGACCCCCTCGGCGTCTGGTCGATGGAGCCGAACATGCTGAACGTGTTCGTGTCGGTCGTCTTCGTGAACTCCCCCGGCGTGTTCCGGATCGTCCGTGGCCTCGTGATGGACATCAAGGCGCGGGACTATGTCGCCGCTGGCCAGACCCGTGGCGAAAGCCCGTGGTACATCATGCTGTGGGAAATCCTGCCGAACGCCCGCGGCCCGCTGATCGTCGATTTCTGCCTGCGGATCGGCTACACCACGATCCTCCTCGGCACCCTTGGTTTCTTCGGCCTTGGCGTCAGCCCTGACAGCCCGGACTGGGGGTCCACCATCGACGACGGGCGCAAGCTTCTGAATCTGTTCCCCCACCCCGCCCTTGCGCCAGCCCTTGCCCTCATGAGCCTCGTCCTCGGTCTGAACCTTCTTGCCGACGGCCTGCGCGAAGAAAGCCTGAAGGATTGATGCCATGACAGCCCCTGCAAGCGATCAACCCTGGGACCCGTCGCAACCGATCCTGGAGATCGAGCATCTCTCGATCTCCTTCTTCACCCGCCTGCGGGAGATCCCTGCCGTGATGGATTTTTCCTGTACCGTCATGCCGGGCGAGGCGATGGGTCTGGTAGGCGAATCAGGCTGCGGCAAATCCACCGTCGCGCTGGCGGTCATGCGCGAGCTTGGCAAGACCGGCCGCATCGTCGCAGGTTCGATGAAGTTCAAGGGTCGCGATCTTGCGCTGATGAACGACGAAGAGCTGCGCCACATCCGCGGCTCTGAAATCGCGATGATCTACCAGGAGCCGATGGCCAGCCTTAACCCCGCAATGAAGGTCGGCGCGCAGCTTGCCGAAGTGCCGATGCTGCATTCCGGCATGTCGAAGGACGAGGCGTGGAAACTGGCCCGCCAGATCGTCGCCGACGTCCGCCTGCCCGACCCCGACCGCATCATCAACGCCTATCCGCACCAGCTCTCGGGTGGCCAGCAGCAGCGCATCGTCATCGCGATGGCGCTGATGGCCAAACCCGCGCTGCTGATCCTCGACGAACCCACCACCGCACTCGATGTGACGGTCGAGGCTGGGATCGTCGATTTGGTCAAGGAACTGGGCAAGAAATACGGCACCTCGATGCTGTTCATCAGCCACAACCTTGGCCTGGTGATGGATGTCTGCGACCGGATCTGCGTGATGTATTCCGGCGAGGCGGTCGAGACCGGGAACGTCACCGAAGTATTCGACAAGATGCGCCACCCCTACACCCAGGCGCTCTTCCGTTCGATCCCGCTGCCGGGGGCCGACAAGAACTCCCGCCCCCTGATCTCGATCCCCGGCAACTTCCCCCTGCCCCACGAACGCCCGCACGGCTGCAACTTCGGCCCGCGCTGCGACTATTTCCAGAAGGGCCGCTGCGACGAGACGGACATCCCGATGGCGCATATCCCTGGCGACGACCGGCACGACAGCCGCTGTCTGCGCTGGCAGGAAGTCGACTGGGATGCTCCCCCTGCCAAGCGCGAGGTGAAAGAAAAGGCCAAGATCGGCGAGGTCGTCCTGAAAATGGAGGACCTGCGGAAATACTACTCCGTCTCGACCGGCGCTTTCGGCGGCGGCGCCTCAAAGGTGGTCAAGGCCAACGAAACGCTCAGCTTCGAGGCCCGTGAAGGCGAAACCCTCGCCATCGTCGGCGAGAGCGGCTGCGGCAAGTCGACCTTCGCCAAGGTGCTGATGGGGCTGGAGACGGCAACGTCAGGCTCGATCATGCTCTTTGACGAAAACGTCCAGTCGACCCCGATCCAGAAGCGCAACACCGACACCGTTTCCCAGGTGCAGATGGTGTTCCAGAACCCCTTCGACACGCTGAACCCGTCGATGAACGTGGGGCGCCAGATCATCCGCGCGCTTGAAATCTTCCACTACGGCAAGTCCGACACCGAACGGCATGACCGGATGCTGGAGCTTCTCGACCTGGTAAAGCTGCCCCGCGCCTTCGCGGAACGGATGCCGCGCCAGCTTTCCGGCGGGCAGAAGCAGCGCGTCGGCATCGCCCGCGCCTTCGCCGGTGGGGCCAAGGTCGTTGTCGCCGACGAACCGGTCTCGGCGCTTGACGTGTCGGTCCAGGCGGCGGTGACCGATCTTCTGATGGACATCCAGCGCGAGAACAGGACCACGCTTCTGTTCATCAGCCACGACCTGTCGATCGTTCGATATCTGGCTGACCGGGTGATGGTCATGTATCTCGGCCATGTGGTCGAAATGGGCACTACGGACGAGGTCTTTTCGCCCCCCTACCATCCCTATACCGAGGCGCTCCTCTCCGCCGTGCCGATCGCCGACACCAAGGTGATCCGCAAGCGCATCGTACTGGAAGGCGACATTCCCTCGGCGGTCAATCCGCCGCCCGGCTGCCCGTTCCAGACCCGCTGCCGCTGGAAATCCCAGGTGACACCAGCCGGTCTGTGCGACCGCGAGGTCCCGCCGGTGCAGATGCTGGAGGGCGGCCACCAGATCAAGTGCCACCTCAGCCGCGAGGTGCTGGCCCAGATGGAACCGGTGATCAAGATCGCCGCCGAGTAGCATCGCGCGGGCGTAGGGTGGGCAATCAGCCCACCTTCCCCGCCAAGTCGAGGCCTAGCCGAGAATGGCCTTCACGTAATTCTCGGTCTCGGCATAGGGCGGGATACCCTTGTGCTGTTCAACCGCGCCCGGCCCGGCATTGTAGGCGGCCAAGGCAAGCTCCCAGGTGCCGAACTTGTCGTACATCATCCGCAGGTAGCGCGCGCCACCTTCCAGGTTCTCTTCGGCATCATTGATGTCAACGCCCAGATGCTGTGCGGTCTCGGGCATCAGCTGCGCAAGCCCGGTCGCGCCCTTGGTCGACACAGCCACCGGATTCCAGCCGCTTTCCTGCTGCACCAGCCGCAGGTACAGGTCTTCCGGCACGCCATGCTTGCGCGCGACGGTCTTGGCGACCTCAAGATACTCACCCTTGTAGCTGCCGCGATAGGCCGGGACGCCCTTGGCATCCGCCGTCTCTTCGCCCTTCTTGTACTTGGGCGTGAACTTGACGGACCCGCTGTACTGCTTTGACAGCTTCTTTTCGATCAGGTCGGACTGCGATTTGAAGATCGCGCTGCGCGACTTGGTCGACCCGGACAGATTCAGACCTTCGCCCAGGCCAGGGCTTGCAAGCCCGACGGCCAATGCGGCCACGAAAGCTGTCCGGCAGACAATCTGCATCCCGAAATCCACACCCACCCGTTCCGCGAACCCACCGCGCGACCCGCCGGACTATAGCCGTTTCGCCCCGATTTTCCAGTCGCGAATTCACCGGTAATCCGGACCTTGCCTGCCGCCGCCGACGCCTTGGTTGCAGCCGCCAGAATCCCCGGTATAGGTTTGTTAACCATCCGCGGCAAAGCTGCCCCGGACACCAGCAAGGGAGATTCGCATGGCGGGGTCGGTCAACAAGGTCATTCTTATCGGCAACCTCGGCCGTGACCCCGAGGTGCGCAGCTTTCAGAACGGCGGCAAGGTGGTGAACCTGCGCATCGCCACCTCGGACACCTGGCGCGACAAGCAGACGGGCGAACGGAAGGAACGTACCGAATGGCATTCGGTCGCGATCTTCAACGAAGGCATTGCCAAGATCGCCGAGCAGTATCTGAAAAAGGGCTCGACAGTCTACATCGAGGGCTCGCTTGAAACCCGCAAATGGCAGGACCAGTCCGGCCAGGACAAATACACGACCGAGATCGTCCTGCGCCCCTTCAACGGCAACCTGACTCTGCTCGGCGGCCGTGGCGAAGGCGGCGGCGGTGGTGGTGGCGGCTATGATGACCGCGGCGGCTATGACGAGGGCGGCCAGGGCGGTGGCTATGGCGGTGGCTCATCGGGCGGCGGCAACCGTGGCGGATTTGGCGGCGGCTCTGGCGGCGCTGGCGGTGGCGCTGGCGGCGGCGGGCGGTCGGACCTGGACGACGAAATCCCGTTCTGATCGCGGTCGATGTCAGCTTTCAGTGCCACTGGACCTTGTCCGACCCATTCCCTATATAATCGGTCAACTTACCCAAGGCACTGGAACGACCACATGCAGGACCAGACCGAGGCACGGACCGAGGGCCAGCCCCTCATCAAGCCCTCTTCCACCGACCATCCGCTTTATC
>LNFM01000808.1_pt1 | contig 74382 bp, 69 predicted proteins | sample 596031 | NCBI WGS metagenome assembly LNFM01 (sample SAMN04254537, study PRJNA301005) | activated carbon metagenome | isolation source: dual media filters at the Ann Arbor, Michigan drinking water treatment plant | place: USA: Ann Arbor
TGAGCAGTGGCTCGTCGAGCGGCATGGGTTTCGCTCCCCGGCTCAGGTGCGGCGAGACTTCCTGAGCCCATCGGCAGCCGCATGAGAGCACGAGCACCTCAGGTCATCAGGGGATTCACCGTGTGGACGAGAACATACGACGCACAGCGTTGGCTCAGGAACGACGATCGTCGAACGAGGCGACCCGCAGGTCGGGGCCAATATGGCAAGAACCGTGTCCAAGAAATCAGAAGCAGTACATTCCAAATCCTGCAATAGAGTCGATATTAGGAGAGCGCGACAGGCCGCGCCGAGTCTCGGATCACCGAACTGCTTCGTCTCTAAACTCTTCCGTGTACCATCGTCGTGTCTTCATGCTCATACTCTCATCCGATTGAGCCAGGCCCAAAAAAGTGGACGCTTTCACCCTATGCCCTGAAATCTGGAGGTGTGGGATGGAGCGGTTACCGCGACAGAAGTATATGAAGGAGTTCCGTGAGCAAGCTGTGTGGTGACTCTCAACCAAGAGCTGCCGATTCCGGAGGCGGCGAAACGACTGTCCATGTCCGTGAAGACGCTTGCGAACTGAATGTTTCAGGGGCGGCATAGACAGCTGGTTGGGCTGGGCGAGACTCGGCGGCCGGTCAGTCCAGATTGCATGATTTCTTGAGCGCCTGAGAACATTCAATGCACTGGTGCACTTTTCTGTTCGCCCACTTGCTGTAACAGTAGGAGCTCTGACTCATTTTTTGACCATCTCCCTCAGGAATAGTGTCGGTTTGTCTAGGTTGCTGGGACCAAGGAGGCTACATGTGACGTGGCATAGATCATGCCTTTATCTCGACGAACCATTCGAAGGTCTTGCAAGCTAACATTAGAGGCAATTTATGATGAGAATAAGAGTTATCCTGTCGCTGGCTATCCTCTTGGCCCTGTGCGTACAGGCACTTCCCGCACTGAGTGCCACCTACTACATTTCACCGACAGGATCCGACGCCAATCCCGGTACTTTAGCGAAGCCGTGGTTCACCTTCGCCTACGCCATCGATCCCGCTCGTGCAAGCTGCGGTGATACACTGCTACTAGCCAATGGAACCTATGGTGATGGGACCTCGACCGGGAAGATCTCCATTTCCAAGCTGATCTGTGCAGCCGGGAACGAGCTGACGATTCGGGCGATGAACCAGCGGCAGGCTAAGATCAACGATGATGGGAGTAGCTACGGAGTTCATATACGGAATAGTGCCTATATCATCATTGACGGGTTGTATGTGCGGTCCAACGACAATCCCAACTCGATAACGACATATGGAAGACCAGTTGAAATCACACAAAGCAGCAACATTATTATCCGCAATAACGTATTCCTTAACCCGAATCGCTATGCAAATGCACACAGTTTAGCCATTTTATACTCTCAGGATGTATTGGTTGAAGACAACGAGAGCTATGTCTTCCATCGCCATTGTGTCACTGGTTGGGACTCCACACGTGTCGTAGTGCGTCGGCAGTACTGCAACCCTCGCGGCGGGAGAATTCCTGGTGGATGGACTGCAGTTGGGTCGCCGCCAGGTTCGGGGGATGCGGTGTTTTCGATGTATCCGTGCAAGGACTGCATCCTGGAAAACTCGATTGGGGACGGCACAACCAACGGCATGTTTCTCAACGAGATGAACGCGACATTTGGCAGCGGTGTCCTCATGAGTGGGTCCAAGGTGCTTGGCTCGATTTGTTACAAATGTGACGTTTTGAACGGACTTTTCCCCAATAGTAGAAAAGTAGCCGATCTCAATCACACACCTCAAAATATTGTTATACGAGACGTGGCGATTGTCGATTGGAGTTCGGCAGGTCAGGGCATTAAATGCCAGGATTGCGTCAACGCGGTAATTGATCACGTTACCATTCTTGGCACCGGCTTGACTGGGAACGGTATCCAGGCCTTTGATTCCGCTTTCGGTGGGACACCGGCGCAAAATTCCATTTCTATAACGAATACCATCGTGAAGGGCGTAACAGGGACTGGGCTCAGGATTTCCGGGCACAACACATGGAGCGGTGACGAAATCCATTCTAACGGCAACAGCGTAGCATTCAGTCCAGCCTTACCCTCGAACTGGACCAACGCCGTGACGACCGACCCAGGACTGGGGACCTGCAAGCTCTGGGTGCCGACTGGCGCAGCGGCCAAAGGGGCTGGGACTGGCGGGAGCGATATCGGAGCGACAATCCTCTATCGATACATCAACGGTGTGCTGACCTCGACTCCCCTCTGGGACCCCAAGACCGGAGAGTTTCCCCATGGTGCACCGGATCTTGATGAAACAAACCGCGTGAAAGGACAATCGCTGTTCGACATTCATACGCGCCTCAACGTGAACACGGGGGGTTGTTCATTTCCTAAAAATTATGGAGATGGAGACACGAAACAACCAGCAGCGCCAGCTAGTCTTAGGGCTTCCTAGCGGTGACCTGCCCTGAAAGCTACCCTGCAGGCGGTACGAGCAGCTATTGAAGAATGTTCAGCGCCCCCAACGTGTCCCCCAGCTCCTTTCGCAAGGGGCCACGGAAACCCCCAACCCATTAGAGCTTACAACTCAAAACTTTTTCCTCCTTACCTATCGAGCACACGGTGCCCATCATCAACTGCGCCCACGAGTAGCGGTAATCTTGTGCCACATCCATCGCCCCTCAAGAACATTCCGCTCCTTCTGAGTAATAACGTGATGGCCTCTCGTGCGTAGAATGTAATCCAGTAGAGTATCGACCGGAACAAACCACCCGTTCATTTTGCTCAATCGTTCCATAAGCACCTCAAAGCGCCTATTTACTCTTCCATTTTCTTGAAAGCCTGAGGCAAAATGTGTGTACATTATGCAGGCTCCACCTTCTCTCACCAACCTGTCTTGGTTTTCCTCGCTTAGCGTTGCATTGAACAAGTTGATGTTAGAACCTTCCGAAGAAGCAAACCAGTGGTTGACCAGTGGACGGACAGGATCATGATAAGGCATCACAGGACAGGCCTTGAGCGTGTTAATGTCTCCAAACACAAAATTCCTGACGTACTTGATCTGTGCCTTGCAGAAATCACCCCAGAAGAGCGGGCTACCTTCGATGTGTCCTTGAGATACGACCTGCCTGTTTCCGTTCAGTCTCAGATTCAGCATATTGTAGAGAACCCGATACACACCGGACAGACGAGCACTTCCCCAGTAGATATTTTCACCGCACCCCGTATGATTGGCCATCGAGTAGGGGGTATGGCCAAATAAGCTTCGAAATCTCTCCAGGCCGAAAGCGGTCCGCTCCCGCGTCGAAGTCCGGCTGGTGACATTGTGGAGCCCGATTTCGAACCCCTGTTTTTGCAACCCCAGAACCAGCTCGAGATACCGCTCGTTTTCGCAGGTGGTTGTCTTCTTGCTATCTCCCTGGATGGGCCAGACAGCTTTCGTCGTGCGGAAGCCAAGATCGCAGAGAAACGGGTACACAGTTTCAAGATTCTCAACGGTGTCTTGATCAGGGTCGTCAAAGATCGTGAAGGCAAAATCTTTCCCATCTGGCCAATCAATCTTTGGGATCATGAGTTTGCTTTCCCTCACCTAGACAGTTACCTGTAGAACGCAGTTATCGCCTCAACCACCTCGGTCTGTTGTTCGGCGGTCAGCTCCGGATAGATGGGAATCGCGACAGTTTCCTTGGCCGCCCGCTCCGATTCCGGGAAGTCTCCTTCCCGATAACCTAATGAGAGAAAACACTCTTGCAGATGGAATGGGACTGGGTAGTAGATTTCTGCGCCGATTCCTTTCTGCTTTAAATGGGTCATCAAGGCATCTCGCTGCTCAACCCTGAGCACAAATTGGTTATAAATGTGATAGTGCCTAACACCAGAGTTGCGATAGACAGGCTCTGGTAATTTCACTTTTCCATTCTGCGCGAGGCCGCTCAGGTTGAACAAGGTCTCGTACCGACTGGCGTTCTCCTGCCGTTTTTTGGTCCACCCATCAAGATAATTGAGCTTGACGTTCAGAACCGCAGCCTGAATCGTATCGAGACGGAAGTTCCCGCCAATCCGCTTGTGATAGTACTTGGGCTTGCTGCCATGGACTCGTAAGACTCGCATCCGCTCTGCGAGATCAGGGTCGTTGGTCACGGCCATCCCGCCATCACCCAAACATCCAAGATTCTTGCTCGGGAAAAACGACAGGCAGCCGATGGTTCCAATACTGCAAGCTCGCCGCCCGTCCCCATATTCCGACCCAATGGCTTGAGCCGCGTCCTCGATAACGCTCAGATTGTGCCGCTTGGCGACATCCATAATTGGGGCCATATCGGCGCATTGTCCGTAAAGATGGACCGGAATAATCGCCTTGCTGTTGGCAGTCAGCGCCGACTGAATTTTCGTGGGATCGAGGTTATAGGTGACGGGATCAATGTCTACAAGTACTGGTTTAGCACCCAGTCGCACGACCGCCCCGGCCGTGGCAAAGAACGAATAAGGCGTCGTGATGACCTCATCACCGGGACCGATACCGAGGGCCATGAGGGCGACCAGAAGGGCGTCGGTCCCAGAGCTTACGCCGATACCATACGTCGTCTGGCAATAGACGGCGACTCGTTCCTCCAACTTACCGACATCCGGGCCTAGGATAAATGCCTGACTTCGGAACGTCTCCTCAATTGCCGCCATGATTTCCTGATGGAGCGGCTCGTGATGTGCCTTCAAATCGAGTAATGGAACACCCATGCAGATCTCCTTTCCTAAACTGCCGTCATCCCTGTACGTTCGGCCCGGTATTGTTGCCCACAGGTCGGACAGGCGGCTTTCTTACCCTTGACGCGGAGCTTCACCCCGCACAGACACATCCAACCCGTCACCCGGCCGGGATTGCCGACGACGAGTGCGTGATCCGGCACGTCCTTTGTCACAACCGTTCCTGCGCCGACGAACGCATATCGCCCGATTGTAATGCCGCACAAAATGGTTGAATTGGCTCCCAGTGTGGTTCCTCGTTTCACAAGCGTCTGCCGCAGCTCGTTCATACGCGGAATCTCGCTCCGCGGATTAAACACGTTTGTAAATACCATTGATGGCCCGCAGAAGACATGGTCTTCAAGTGTGACACCTTCATACACGGATACATTGTTCTGAATTTTGACTCCATTGCCCACGATGACACGGGGACCGACGACGACATTCTGACCAATCTTGCAGTGCTTCCCGATGCGCGATCCTTTGAGAATATGAGACGTGTGCCAAATACTCGTTCCCTCGCCTATGTCCACACCTTCGTCGACGAAAGCCGATTCATGAGCAAAGTACGGCCTATCTAGCTTCGGGGGAGAAGGTATCCTGCGCGGACCGGCCTGTTCCAGCGCCTCTTGGCACCGCTGCAGCACGGACAGTACTCGCAACCCTTCCTCCCCGTCCGTTCTCGGCTTGGTTCGCGTTGCCACACAGTCCAGGAAGTGCTGGCATTCAGCTCGCAGTGGCTCTCCCTGTTCTAGTTCAACAGTCTGGGCGTCCGCTTTGTTCGCGATTGGAAGATTGTCCTTCCAGTCGATGGAATGGGGATAGAGGAATAGCTTGTCCTTTTTTTCTAGATCGTCGAACATAGCCATTTTTCGGTCGCCCACCACGATCAGTTTTTGCTCCTTGAAGGGATGAAGCCAAGAGACAAAAATATGCGCTTTCACACCACTCGGAAATGCAAGCAACGTCACCGTAGTATCGGCAATTCTCTCATGCAAGTAGTTCCCACCTTGCGCGATAACCGATCGAGGAGTCTCCCCAAGGAGGCCAAGAGTGACAGAGACATCATGTGGAGCAAAGCTCCAGAGAATATTTTCCTCGCGGCGAATCTTTCCAAGGTTGAGGCGGTTCGAGTAGATGTACTGAATACGCCCCAGTTCGCCTCTATCAATAAGCTCTTTAAGCTTCAGGACTGCAGGATGGTACCAGAGCAGGTGCCCGACCATCAGGATACGGCCATGTTCTCGCGCCAGGGCGACCAGTTTTTCTCCCTGCTCAACAGCCAAACATAGTGGTTTTTCAACAAAGACATCCTTGCCCGCCAACAAAGCCTCACGAACCATAGCTCCATGGGTTTCGGCGGGAGTCGAGATCGCCACTGCGTGAATGGATTGATCTCCTAGCACTTCGGCATAGGACATATACATTCGGCATTGAGGATACTGTTTGCTCAATATCTGAAGCATGTCGGCATTGCTATCACATACAGCCGATAGAGCCTCAAGGCCGGCAAAGTTGCGTACCAGATTCTTGCCCCAGTATCCCGACCCGATTACAGCAACTCTTATCTCAGACTGTGCGCGATGGCCAGACACATCACCCATGATACCGTTCCTCCTCAGATTCAACCCAGGCTAGCGAATCGGAAGTCCTTTTAGAAGTCTTTTTAATGGGTAGGGGCTGGACGGAGCCATCTGCCCGAAGACATCAAGGCTCGACGGTGCGTATTCCCTATTCTCTCTCTTCTATCACAAGAGGCTACAACTCCTCTAGAAGTTCGCCGATCCATGCAAATGTGAAGACGTATTCTAGAATTGGTTTCGCATATGATCGCGCGGTCGAGGAGCCCGTACGACGCGATAGGTGTCCGTACCTTGCGTCAAGGCACGATGCATCGGATCTTTACCCATCAGACGCATGACGAGACCCATCGGCGTGATCAGAAGATAATAAATGATCCCGAGTATGATTTTCGTATTGATCGCTCCGAGAACGTGGCCGACCTTCATCCATCTGCCGTGAACCTGTTTCAAGCTCCGCGGAGCAATCGCACCCAGAACAATGAGTAGGCTCCCGAGAATCATGGCCCATAAGCGCGGCGACTCACTTCGAAACACAACAGGCCACAATCCGATCACTGCAAACACACCTCCAACCATGATTCCAAACTGCCGCAAATCCTTCGTAGTGGGCTGTGGACTCGTTCGATCCATTACATACTCTCCTAATCAAGTTCAAATTCTTTTTGCCAGTTGGTATCGTTCTCCATGGGCTTTTGTTGCGTTTTGTACAGGACGCAGTTTTCCAGAACGAGCACATCCATTTCAGTCCGCATAAAACAGCGGTAAGCATCCTCCGGCGTGGACACAATCGGTTCACCTCGAACGTTGAAGGATGTATTGACCAGAACAGGATAACCGGTTTGTGCTTCGAACGACTTGAGCAACCGGTAGTAACGAGGGTTGGTCTCCTCATGGACTGTTTGAATCCGGGCTGAGTAGTCCAGATGGGTGACAGCAGGAATATCAGACCGTGGAATATTCAATAGATCAATTCCCCATAGACCAGATCGATTGTCAGGCGAGGGAAGCCGTCGCTTCTCCGTCACCGGCGCCACTAGCAGCATGTAGGGGCTATCCGTATTCATCTCAAAGAAATCCGATACACGTTCCCGTAAGATCGAAGGGGCAAAGGGACGGAACGATTCGCGATACTTAATCTTGAGGTTCATGACCGACTGCATCTTGGTATTCCTGGCATCGCCAAGAATGCTTCGACCACCGAGCGCTCGCGGACCAAATTCCATCCGGCCCTGCAACCAGCCAACGACCTTCCCTTCTGCAAGATCTTTTGCCACTTGGTCAAAGAGATGATCGTCGTCCAGCAATTCATACGGCGCCTCGGCCTGCTTGAGAAACTGCTCGATTTCGGCATTGGTATGTCGAGGTCCAAGATAACTCCCCTTCATTCGGTCCGTACCCATCGCACGTCTCGGTTGCTCATCGTATCGATGCCAGGCAGTCAACGCCGCACCGACCGCCCCACCCGCGTCCCCGGCCGCAGGTTGAATCCAGATCCCCTTGAATGGACCTTCGCGTAGGATTCGCCCATTCCCAACACAGTTAAGCGCCACACCACCGGCCAGACAGAGGTAATCAACTCCGGTCTCTCGATACAGAGTTCTGGTCACACGGAGCATGACCTCTTCGGTCACTTCCTGGACTGAACGGGCCAGATCCATCTCCCGCTGGGTCAACTTACTTTCAGGCTTTCGCGGGGGCCCGCCAAACACCTCATTGAACTTGCCTCCTGTCATGGTCAAACCCGTACAGTAATTGAAATAGTCCATGTTCAAGCGGAACGTCCCATCAGGCTTGAGGTCAAGCACATGGTCATAGATCGCCTTGACGTATTTAGGTTCGCCATACGGAGCCAATCCCATCACCTTGTATTCGCCTGAATTGACCTTAAACCCTGTGTAGTATGTGAAGGCGGAATAGAGGAGCCCCAGGGAATGAGGAAACGGAATCTCCCACAGTGGTCTTAAGGAGTTGCCATCGCCGAGCCACGCAGACGTCGTGGCCCATTCCCCGACGCCATCCATACAAAGAACGACTGCCTTCTCATAGGGTGACGGATAAAAAGCTGAGGCCGCATGTGACTCATGGTGCTCACCAAATAGCAACGGCGGGAGTTCCGATTTCTTCATCTCCGGAGCTAGTGCGGCGAATTCCGTCGCAAGCAGGTTCCGGAGAAACAGCTTCTCCTTCAGCCACACAGGCATTGCCGCCACAAACGATTGGAGCCCCTTCGGAGCGAATGCCAGATAGGTTTCGAGTAAACGCTCAAATTTCACGAGCGGCTTATCATAAAAAACGATATACCGGAGGTCTCCAAGGGAGATTCCGCCCTCCTTCAAACAGTAGGTCACTGCATGAGAAGGGAAACCCGGATCATGCTTCTTTCGGGTAAACCGTTCTTCCTGAGCAGCCGCGATGATGTCTCCCTCACGAATGAGGCACGCCGCGCTATCATGGTAGAAAGCCGAAATCCCAAGGATATGGCTCATACTCAACTCCGCAAAATATTTGTCAAACCAGTTTCAGATGTCGCGATTATGGATTCAAATCCAATTGAGCAAGCGACCCCCTCTCAGACACTACTTCGGTGGCCGTCATGCTAGATGGTAACCGTTACCATGTCCATACCCCCATACGAAGAAAAATAAGAATTTCCCCGTATTCATAGAGACCAGCTAACACGTGAGATTGTTAACGGGAAAGCCCTATAGCCATTTAGAACAGGGTGTAAATAAATGGCGCGACTGCGGACCCCTGTGTCAGCACAATCAACGTACCGAACAAGAGCAGAACCACCAGAATCGGCAACAGCCAAAACTTTTTTCGCTCTTTCATGAAGGCCCAGAGTTCCATGATAAATCCGCCCATGACGTCCCTCCATTACTTTTCGCCAAAAAAGACTGCAATGGATTCAGCTCACCCACGCAGTACCGAACATGACAACGGATCTTCCATCGGCGTCAGCTTGCAAACCCATATACATTTACATTCCAGCGCTGATGATTCCTTCATTGCACAAACCGACATACTTAGTTAAGTAATCCAACATTTTTCGAGCGGCTTGTCCATCCCACAATGGGTGGGGCAACCTCCTACCAACCTTCAGGAATCTCTGACCCACCAGGTAGAACGGACTCAGAAAATGGTCAATCAAGAAGACACTCCCACAGATTTTCAGGTCTTCAATTATTTGAATTGGATAATGTGGTCGCTAATATCCTCAGCCATATGTTCCGCCATCACGCGATGACCTTCCGCATTGGGATGGCCATCAACCTTGGAATTCACGACTGACGATACGTTAATCCCCTCAAACCAAGGTGCCATATCCTTGACCGGAACTCCCTTGGCATGCCTCACGACATCGGCAAGTAATAAATTGTTCTCGTCCGGATGCATCCGTCGAAAGAACACAACGAGCGGGATCTTGTGTTCTTCACATATCGAAACCAATTCCTCTAATGCTGACATGGACTCACGCCACCCTCTTGATTCCTGCTGAGAGGTTAGCGTTGGACCTGACTGAGGCTTGGGCAATGCATAGGTATAAGTATGATGCACCAGTCGATAGAACCAGAGCTTCCCCACCATGGTTATCACCATATCAGGGAACGACTTTCCCCACGGAGAACTTTGAGCCCATGGGTCAAATGGCCCTTTGTTCACTTCGACATCATTCTGTACGTACGTCAGCATCACCAAATTCGGCTGCAGGGTAAGCCCTTCCTGCTTAAAATAGGTCACCTCCTGCACTGTGTTATATCCCCCAACCCCACTGTTGATCACCCGTACAGGTCGGTGGAGTCGCTCCTGCAGTAATGGCTCTAGCCGAGCGGCGAACGTCTTATCTTGGTCTACCCCCGTTCCAAAGGTGACTGAGTCCCCAAGGGCAAGCACCCGGTATTCATTCCCTCCCTTTGACAGGATGGGCCGGTCACGCAGGCCATGCTCGTTATAGGTCACGAGCACCTCGCCATAATGGGTCTCCCACGACGGTTTGTGCCGGAAGATGAGCTGATCATCGGCCAGCTTGTCGCGCACATAATCTCCGGCATGCTCATAGTAGGAAATGCCAAGGGGATCCACCGCACGAATGACCAATTCCACCGCAGTGATCGACAAGAGTAATGATGCGCCGCTTACGATGATTCCTGCTCTTGCCTGGTAAAGCTTCAGATACCAAGCAGGCTTTACCAGCGAGAGCATCAAAGCGATGCCACAGAGGAAGACCAGTAGCACGACGTACCCCCAGCTATACCGGCCGAACACCACAGGGGTATGCGACCGATAGGTAACCGCCAGCAAGACAAAACTCCACGCCACAACCACAACGCAGAGTTTCAGGTACCGAAGGTGTGTGTTCATTGCCAGGCCCCGAAAGTAAACTTTGAGTATTGAGTACCCCCCTCTGAATCCTCCACGAATAGGACCCACTCCCACATTGCAACGTCTTCGCACGAAGGCTTGATGGTCAACGTGTTCTCCCATGCGGGTTGATCATCCGGCATGTGATGTCAAATTCTCATCTCCCATGAGGCGGGAAGCATCAGAAAATGCTCTTCGGAAGAACACCAGGGTCCACCGTGTTAGCTACCGGTTTCAGAACATGTCCCCTTGTCGCTGCGTTCGCTCTGATCACTACGATCAGCACCTTTGATAATCCCACGTAGGACACCCCACGCATACGCCACGTGCAGAATCGAAGCAGCGACGGGAAATAGAACCACAACTCGCCAGTTCTGATTGCCCTTTTGCATTACACCAGCGGTCAGTAATGCCGCCCCATAGAGTACTGGCAGTACCCCTGCCATGAGTTTCCACCACCCCGGCAACAACAATCCCACGATCACACTTGCCGCCATGAAGGACATGAAGAGCGGCGGCACAATTTGACGGAATGAAGCCGGAACCCGATGCTTTCTTAACACGGCGACCCGCCAATATCCGTACTCAAAATATTGACGAAAAAGCGAGGCAACCGTTTCTCTTACAAAGTACGTTGCGCGCGCGCGGGGAGAGAGAAACACCTTTCCCCCTTGTTTTGTAAAACGATAATTGAGCTCATCATCCTGATTGCGTACCAACATTTCATCGTACGGCCCCACCTGCTCAAAGACTTCTCTTCGAAACACAGGAAAGCAAGCCCCTTCAGCGTAGCCTTCAAAGTTGGGATGCCGATGTCTGGCATTACCGATCCCAACAGGATGAGACATAGCAGCGGCAACAGCCTGCCCAAAGAGGCTTTTGCCGACACTAATGATGGGGCCACCGACACATCCTGCCTCCGGATGTTCATGGAGCAGAGCGGCGCACACCCGCAAGTAGTCGGACGCATAATCGCAGTGTGCGCCTAAGATGGCGATGTATCGGCCACGTGCTTCACGAATGCCGGCGTTCATCGCGCACGGAGTGACACGACCGGGATTGTCCACCACCCGTAGTTCGGGATGTTCCTTGGCAAGCCGCTCCAAAATCTCTCGGGTGCCGTCGTCCGACAGGCCATCCGCGACAATAACTTCCATTCCACCTGGAGGACGCTCTTGGCTCAAGATCGATCGTATACAGGTCTCGATATAGCGACGTTCGTTGCGACAGGGGACAATCGCGGAAAGCAGTGGTCCCTCGATGTATTCAGGTGAGATGTCGTGCTTCATGGAAAACGAGCGAAAGCGTCTTAGATCCGGATTCGTTTGCGATCAGCGTAGTTCCCAGCGGTACCTAATTCACCCGCATACCACCGTAGTCGTTCAGCGATGATCCACTCAGACCAGAAGCGCTCAGATTACCATAAGAACAGATTCAGTCCCAGCCAATAGGCATCAGTCTCGGGGCCATCGGATATGGTCAGACTCCAGACTCCCATCAGAATGATCCACCCCTCTACCTGTAGGCATGTCCATACTATGTTTCAAACTAGAGCATGGAATCACATGATAATACCAAAATAAAATCAAAGGCTTCATGAAATGTTAACTGGCATGAAGTATGCTTATCACTCAATAGTTGGTTGACCATATGTTTTATGGTGAATTAAGTACTACCCCTATAGGAGCTCATAATGGCAAACCGCTTTATCAAGTCCTCACACTGTGCATCGCTCTCGTTCTCTGGAGTCTGTGCTTCGTTAATACTTCTTGGTGCGATGACAGCCGAGGGAGCCACTTACTATGTGGCGACGACGGGAAATGACTCCAACTCCGGTACATCGTCCAGCCCCTGGCGAAATCCTCAGCGATGCACAACTTCGCCCATCCGCGCTGGTGATACCTGCATCGTGCGTTCAGGAACCTACACGGATACAAATGGTGACGGACCTGTCGTGTATGTGCATGACAGAACAACTACGCCTTCCGGCACTGCGTCGCAGCCGATTACGATCAAGAGCGAGAAGCCACTTGGGGCGAAGATCGTCGGACCCAGTAACAGGAACGGCTGGGGATTCTATGTCCAGAAGCCCTACTATGTCATCGAAGGATTTGACATTTCTGGAGTAAACAACAACAGCAGCACGGGTGGGGGTGCGGGGATTCTTATTGTAGACACTGGAGATGGGACAATCGTCCGATTGAATGCCATCCATCATATTGGCCGGCAATCATGCACAAATTCCACTGGAGGATTTTTTGCTGTAATCGTTAGAGGTGCCTCCGGAGTACTGATCGAACGTAATCGAATCTCCTATATTGGAAGAAAACGAAATGGTGAAAGTGGGTGTAGTACGGTCCCTGACACACACGATCATGCAATTTATATTAAAGCTGCCTCGGGTACCACCATACGGCGAAACGTTATCTATAATACGATAATGGGAATCCCCATTCACGTATACGGCGGGACAACGTCCAATCTAAACATCTATCACAACACTCTTCATGGCTATACTGCTCTCGCATCTTCACACATCCTCTTGAGCTCAACGATCAGGACGGCAAATATTAAGAACAATACCTCGACTGATGCCAATCGTGCGATGGTCCGTCTCTATAATTTGACGGCTTCTGGCGTGACCATCAGTAATAACGTTAGCAGTGGCAGCCTGCAATTTGGGAGTGCTTCAGGCGTCACGTTCTCGAACAATCTTCAAAATACGAACCCTGCATACATAAACAAGTCGGCGAACGATTTTCGCCTGACGTCCAGTAGTCCCGTAATCAATCGCGGCACAACGAGCGGAATCCCGCCAGTGCCAGATGGAAAACCGGACTCCAGCGCCTATGAATACTCTCTACAAAGTAGCACCGCATCCCTCTTGACTCCCACGGGAGTGAGTAGCTTTTAACGCCAGCGGTTTCCGTTCTTAAAAGAAGCCGATGGCGGCCGTCCGATCTCCTAGATCGGGCGGCCGCATTAGGGAGTGACATCTCCCCCGAAAACGACGACACCGTAAAAGTAGCGTAGGATGATGGCTTCGGCACTCCTCGAGGACAGCCAACTGGAGGAGAGACCAGCCGATTAAAACGGCTGGTCTCGGACCTCACCCTCGATAAGCAGCTGTTGTCGGAAGCCCCTCGAAAAAAGTCTGAGGCCCGTCCGCCGACGAGCGCTCGATGAAATATCTTGTTGAGAATGGAGCCAACGTCAGAAGCCAGAAATTCCCACCCTGGCTGGGTCTCGTTCACAGGCAGCTTACAAAGCCAGCTCAGAACTAGTGGAGTCTATAGCTGATAAGTTATGTCAGTAAAATTTGCGTTCTTTCCGTTGAACGATAACGAGGGAGATATACCTTTATAATGTTGCGTAAGCGATTGGACGAGCAACAGTGCCTCGATTTCTCGACACTGGGTCGCAGACAAATCGCCGTTAACCAGTACCCTCGTTTTCTTCAAGCTCAACGGAATGTTCCCTCCACTTTTGGAGACCCAATTTTGTTCGAATACATCGAGCCACTCAGATGGGATTGATGAAGGACTTTGCTTTTGAGCAGGCGTCTTACTGCTAAAATGCCGTTTATAAGCACTCCAAAAGTCAAGCACAGTGTATTTAGCGTAACTTCCTACGGAGGATAATCGCAACGGTCTCATCGGAGCACCGGTATCAGTAGGTATTGCGGACAATACAGGGCTCATTTTCATTACTGCGGCGGTGACCAGCCTCCTATGAAGCCTGAACCTCCATGGAGCTCTCAAGCTCGCAAGAATGATTTCATGTGATAGGAAAGGCAAAATTAATTTGCGCATATCCGACAGAATCCAACAATAAGACCTGCTCATGAGCTTGTGCAGATAGATTACGTCAAGCTTATAAACATTCTCAAGGTCAGGTGCTGCCGAGGCAATTGCTTGGTAGGGGCTCAGGAGCGATAGATTGTGATCATGTAGAGTCAGTTGGCCGTCTGAGACACGTACAACATCAACATTGTTAGAAGCATACAGCCGGTGCTTTAGCAACGCATCGAAATTTACCCGATTGGTACGTCCCATCTTTAGGAATTCGTGGCGCCAGAAAAAGTCTCGAAACAGCTCACCGCCTAAAGAACCTACATGTCCAATCAACGAACCGGAATACTTCGACTCTTGTGTCCTCCTGCGATGTACATTGTTAGGCAGATGATTCCCATCTGACAATATCGACGCCTCCAGTAAGGATTTCGCTGAATACGCCTCCTCAGTCCACCTACTGATTCTTTGCAGAGTCCAACCAAATTTATTCGCAATCTGACGAGCTATCATTACATCGGGAAGGTCTTCCTCCCCGACAACTTTGAAGGTCACTTGTTTCCCTATTCTACCCCCCTGTGATGAAGACAGAGCGGCCGCCATAAGGCGGCTATCATTTCCACCCGTCAGGTCCACTACAGTTGACGGACCACTGGCAGCAGATGGACAAACCCTGGCAAGGACATCGATCAGTTGATCTACAGCTTCGTGGAACGTTATGTTTTGAGGAGTCCGATATAAGGGCTGCATTTGGACCATGCGAGCCGTTCTATTTCTCAGATCCATGCACAAACCACGTCCGCATGTCACACGCCACACGTCGGAATAGAGAGTCCTGCCAGGGGGAATACCGGTGTCACGCAATAGCGACAAATAACTGACTCCGTCAATACTTGTATTCAATGCCTGGGCAACAATCGACGCCTTTGAGCTTACGACTACCTTGCTGTCATTTGATCCATAGTAAAATCCGTGTTGAGCCCACATGTCTGTGCAGAGCCATAGTGTTTCACTGAGGTGATCGTAGGACAATAGGGTATAAATTCCACTCAACGCATCTACGTCAGGTATCGTTTTAGAGCGATGAGATTGAAGAAATTCGAACATCGCCTTTTCTTCAAACTGATTGGCGTTATTTCCGCATTGATAGCACCAACCAAAAGATATGACAAAAGAGGTACTGTGCGGGTCATTATTTTGCTCGCAGTAAATATTCCCGTTGCGCCTCTCTGTGAGATCTGCTGAAAGGCGGAAACCATCTTTGACGATACTTACAGCGTGACTGTTCCTTGCGAATTCTCCCCCACGCACACGACCGTCACTCCCACCCGAAGGAGCATTCGTGCGCTTAGGCTTATCCAATATGACTGTAAACTCCGACACACGAGCCTCCTCCGGGCACAAGCCCGACAACTTAGATTCCGTCGATGTGGTATTTTAACTCTGGGTCTACCTACCGGACACCTAAGGATCTCCTTTCAAGCTCTCAACCACAATATCAGTACGCTCATTGGACCACAGAAACTCAAGATCTGCATAACTGTAGACTACAAAATGATGCGACCCTAGTAAAGAGGCTACACCTGCTTATAATAATTGAGGAATTGTCCAGATGCCCGATGAAATGTTCTGAGTGGCTTCCATGGTTGTCTCACGCCGCCTTCTTGTCGAAGCGGACTGCGGCTCCGCCTGTTCAGCCTCGATGGTCGCGAGGACCTCGCGCAATGCCTGCAAAGCCTTTCACGCGCTTGAACTGCTGCTCACGGTAGCGCAACACGGTCCCTCGCCACCGTTGGAGCAGCGAACTCCCTCGTGAAAGCTTGATATTCCGTTCACTGTGCCAGACCAGGGAGAACATGCTCTCGATCGGGTTGGCCGACAGCCACGTCTTGCCAGCAAGACCGGCACCTTCAGCCGATGCTGCGTCAACAGCTCCTCAAACGCCTCTAAGGGCGACTCCGCCGCCGACTCGTTCTTGGTCCGCAGCCACGCCTCCAGCTCCAGCAGCATTCGTCTGGTGTCGGCATAGCTGGTCTGCTCCAAGGCCACTATGGGCCGCCGATGCGCCTGGGTCCGATACGGCGTGGCCAGGTGCCGCTGCAGGTTCAGACTCTTATGAATGGCGCAGCGTTGTTGTGGGAGCCTTTTGCCGAAACGATCCCTCAGGGCTTTGAGCAGGCCATTCTCCCCATCCGTCACGAACAGGATCGGCCCGGGAAAGCGCAAGCCCGCGACGCTCCAGATCCCTGAACAGCGCCTCGCAGATCTCATGATTCTCCGAAGAACCCTCCCAAAATCCCAGAGCCATCTTCTGGCTACTCACGTCCACGCCCAGCACAACGAGAAACGCCTCGCCGCCCCGGTGGATTGTGTCGAGAAACACCGCGAACGGATTGAAGTCGGCCAGGGATCGTGCGTGGAATTCCTTCAGCTTCGTGGCGGTCAGCTCCACGAGCCGGCGTGAGACCGAGGAAAGGGACATCTCGAATGCCCTGGCAGCATCGATCACGGCGTCGGCGTATTTCTGGGCGGACACCCCCGTGAGAATCTTCTCCAGCAGTTCCTCAGAGAAGGCCCCAGGGGCGAGCATGTTGGCGTAGGACTGGAGGGTCACCTCCCCCTGCTCCCCATGTCGCAACAAGGGGGCGTGTCACTTTGACCTTCTGGTCGCCGAGATAGAGGGAGCCCTCCTCATGCGCCCACTTCTTGAACGCCGGATCGGTGGGATCATAATCCGGCCCCGCCACCTCCTCGCGCTCCATCAGCATCACGCTCTCCGCCACCATGCGTCCCATCTCCAGCATCACTACATCCAGTGCCTGCTTGCCCGACCGGATCACGCGGACCAGCGTTCCCAACATCTCGTCCTGGCCCGAAAGTGCCCTCCAGCCCGCGAGAGCTCTCTCGCGTTGTCTCGTGTCTCTTCTCATCGGTGGCTCCCTCCTGTTCTGAACCGTGGAGTATCCAGGCGGAGCCACATAACTTCGCATCGGGTTGCGATATATCCAACCGGGGAAGCCGGTGCAGAATCCTTTCGTCGAGCAGTTCAACCGGAGGTTTCACACAGAAGTGCTGAGTGCTACGCTGCCTACCCGGTAGCCCTTTGTCAGCAAGCCACCCTAGCCCCCACGCCTACCTCACGCGGTCTGGATCAAGCCGCCGACGAACCACTCACCCCCGCAGGATGGCGTAGGAAGCACGATCTCGACCGCAGACGACCACAGGTTGCGCACACCATGGTGAGCGAATCGAAGCGATATCAGAGACCGTGGGCGACAGGCCACACACGAGCATGATGTCGACCAACGAGGTTCCCAAACTCATTGACACGTTCCAGTCTGCAGGCCGCTATGTATCGGACCCAACTGGAAACCGAACGTTTTCCTTTGGCCGTATCTCGTTGGCAGGGGATCTTCAGCATCTCACCAACGGAATTGAGAATTTCTGAACTCAAGCGAATCTGCAGGCACCAGCCCTACATAAGCATCTCAAACCTGGCATAAATCAACCAAAGTATTAGTGCTTAGTTATGAGAGCTCCTTTTATTTTTGCACTCACCCAGCTTATCCCATACGGTATATAGCGCCACTTGGGCTTTAACATGAGCCTCAACATCGCTTTAAACTCTAGGCTACTCCTAAATTCCTGATGAGCCTTGGCCACTATGTCATTTGCTAGCGAATGGCGCGGGTCCATTTCATTGAGAAGGGCTACGCTCAGGTCTTCAAGTCTGAGAAGATCCTCCGAGTGAGTTGCTCCCGAAGATAGCTCGGGCCGAAGATCTATTCCCTGTCGAAACGGGTGCCATTGGATCAACTTTTTTTCATGGCCAAGCTGAACGGTTAACACTGCCCCTCGAGAAAATTTATGCGGATCACGTCGCACTTCTTGAGGGGCCAGCCGTCCTAACGCCATTCTGGAAAAGTTCCGCTCTGTGACATGTGGAAGTGAGTTGTGGAAAAGAAAATCGCCAAGACTATACGCAATTGGGGTTGCACCATGCCACTCAAGACCCTGTAAAACGTGAGGATGATGGCCTACTACAATATCAGCTCCATTTTCAGCGAGAAAACGGAATCGGGACCTGGTCTTGGCAGGAGGAACATCTGAGTACTCCAGTCCATCATGGAGGGCAGCAACTACAATGTCGGAATTGACACGCGCACTCCTCAAGACGTCACGCATGACCGTAGGATCGCATGGGGCCACTCCAGGAGACGAACTACCGGCGGCAGGACCATAACAGAACGCAACTAGTCCGACGGTCACGCCGCGCACTGGTATAAATGCTGGCTTTAAGGCCTCGGCCAGATTTTTACCGGCGCCGACGTGATACAGTCCCACCCTCTTGATCTCCTGTAATGTCTCGGATAGTCCAAGTTGGCCACAGTCTAAAACGTGATTGTTCGCAAGCGTGACCGCAGAAAACCCAGCCTCTACCAGCTCTTGCAATCGGCTTGCAGGAGCGCGGAAAACCAACTCAGACGGCTTATTCTCGATAGGCTCTGCTTCGACTACGCACGGAGACTCAAGATTACCGATCAGTAAGTCAGCACCTTCCCATGCAGGGGAAACCCCGCTAAGCCAGTCTGCCATTGTTGCGTTCCCCATGTACTGAGCAACTTCAGCACCTGGCATAATGTCGCCACAGAACGCGATCTTTAGGTCCATGCGGAAATGTCCTTAAGATATTGATTTGTTACCGAGACAAACCTACCACAAGGGGGTTAGGGTAGGAAGATGCTAGCTTCATCTTGACCTTGGCCCATTTCTAAACTAGAACCTATCTCAAAACTGATTTGTGAGCCGAAGTAGATCCGCCTGACGAACCATGCGGTTAAGAGTAAACGGCAGAATCCCTGGGAATATTGAGGTCACGCTCTAGACCTCTCGTCACTGAAATCCCGTTGAGTGGCGTTTTGAATTTTGAGATAGGTTCTAGTGAGCCCGAGTAGAGGGCTTTTCTGGCTTCCCGTTGTTTCTTACGTTGGCTGACGAACTCGTCCAGACTAAAGATCCAACACTTACTTTCATGTCTTTGACAACCGTGGGCCTAAGATCTCACGGTACAGAGCCAGGAGCCTCGTGCCTTCATGAGCCCAGTTATACCTTTCCATGACGGCGCGCTTGCCCATTTTGCCCATTTGCTGGGCGATTTGTGAGTTATTCACGAGATATTCGAGGGCATCCGCAATTTGTTCGGGCTTTTCCGGATCAACCGCCACCCCCACGCCATATTCACGTACATACTGTTGAAACAAGGGAAAATCCGAATAGATAACCGGCAATCCCAACGCCATGCACTCGAACAATTTGATCAGCAGTGTTTTGAGAAAATTGCCGGTAGGCAACACCGTGGCCATCCCAATACTCGCGCGTGACTCTAGGGCCACCGCATCTTTATGGGAGAGGATTCCGAAATAGCGAACTCGGTCGGAGATTCCTTCATCAGCCGCAAGCTTCTGAATTGCACGTTCATACTCGGGGCTGTCCCATTTGCCAGCCAGCCACAAGGAAATGCTTACGTTCCGTTTTCGCAGTAACCCGATCGCCAGCACCATATTCGCCAAGTTCCTATCTCCATTCAGAGTTCCTGCCAGCACACAGGCCGGCTCATGGCCGTGCGGAGAATCGCCATTGAATTCATCCCGTGAGAGATCAGGAAAGTTCCTAATTATCTCTACACGCTCATGAAGCTTCGAATATGGCTCGGCAATTGGCTCAGAGACGGTAACAATGGCCCGGCACCGCCGCACACACTTGGCTTCCGACCTCTGCCATAAGGCCTGCACAACCGGGCGAACCAGTGCAGGAATCCAACTGCGATGCCCTAGCAAATCCCAATACGACTCATGAACATCGTATATCACAGGCTTATCACCAACACGATTCAGGACCGGTCCCAGGAGCTCGGGTTCGTGAACGTGATAGAGATCTGCCGACACGCGCGCCGCAATATTCGCGACCATCCACCGTCGAGAGAGCCTTTCGAAACGACTTTGGGAAGGAAGGAGCGGATGAATGGTGACATCGCCTGATTTATAACTGGTTGGGTTCTTGTCGGTCGCGATGAGATGGACTTCATACCCCGCCTGTGCCAAAGATCGGCACTCCTTGTGAAAAACACGAGAATCATCGGACGTGTGCCCTGAGCACACGTGACACACTTTGATGGCAGTGCTATTAGAAGGTCTTGTCATCTCTTCGTCTCCACTCTCGTTCTGGTTTTGACGGCGCCTCGCGACTCCGTGACAAGCTCACGATACCAACTCGCAAGGCGCTGCGCGGTCTTTCGCGCATCAAAGTGTTCTACGGCAAACGCATGCGCGGCTTCGCCCATGCGCGCCCGTCGATCGGAATCTTGCAGCAAGGACACCAGTGCATCGGCCAGCCCTTGGGTGTCCCCTTTCTGAACCAACATGCCGGTCCGGTTGGACTCGACAATATCCGGAATTCCTCCGACCTCCGTGGCAACAACCGGAAGACCGCAAGCCATGGCCTCCATGACACAGTTTGGCGTTCCTTCTCCATGGCTCGGCAAGCACAGTGCTTGAACCTGTCGCATCAAATCAGCCACTTCCCGCAGTGGGAGCGGCCCGAGGACCCTAATCGATCTACTCTGTCCACAAGACTCAACCACTCGAAGAAAACGAGCGTCCCTGTGATTTGGCCCCACGATCCACAACTCGGCACACGCACATCTTGTGGTGATTCCCCTCCAGGCTTCAAGAAGATCAAAGACTCCCTTTGCCTCCGTGACCCGTCCAACAAAGAGAATAATCGGTCGCCGAACATCCTCCGCTACGGAAGGAAAGAACATCGTCAGATCTACCCCTCTTAATATGACTTCACATCGTCCCTGAGGCTGGACGCAAGCCTTGAGAGTACGCTCTAAAGAGCGGCTGACTAAGATATTGAGATCGGCCAAGCGAAAGGAATCTCGACTAAGCTTCCATTCCTTTTGCTGATTGACCAAATCCATATGGACCTCGGTGCCTTGGTACGTGACAACGCAAGGAAGACCATATTCCCTGGCAGCCTGTATCGACGACCACGAACTCAGGCCACCTTTATTCGCATGGATCAGGGAGAGCGATTGAGTCTCAATGAGTTCCCTTACTGTCCTGGAAACAAGCCGACGCCACTGAGCAGTGGTCCACCAGAGGCACATATCCCCAGGTGCTTTCAGGTAACGAGGAAACAACACCTCACAGCGATCTTTCACGAGCTCATAGTGTGTCGGTTGAGAAGCCTGAACTGCAACCCGACTGAATTTCGCAAACTGTGGAACATATGTTGTTGGACATAGCACGGTGATCCGGTCCACGTACTCCAGCAGCCGTTTCACCTGCTCACCGATGAATGTGCCGCGATAAGGATGTCCCGGAGAAGGGAAACTTTCTGCAACCATGAGAACATGCATCGTCAAAATCGAAGGCAAAAAGGAACGTGTAAGCTGCGCTTAGTCTATGCAGGTTTTCTCATTGCGCTTGGTCTGCCTCAGACACTCGTTTGGTGACTTGCGAAAAAGACGTTGCCGTTCCAAGCCCTTGCCCCATCACGTTGGTCGCGCCTGCGAGTTCTGCAGGTACTTCTCGAGCCGTCTCACGGAACGACCAGGCACTCGCCATCACATACGCTGCCGTCAACCAGAACAGTTTGCGGTTTTGCCACGATCCCGACAAGGAAACGATCAAAAAACAACCGATCATCGCCATCGGCAATGCCCCCTCTATCCGGAGACGAGCCTGCCAGGCCGCTTTTACTAAAAGCCCCAGCCCGCTGAAAAACAGAACAGATCCGAGCACACCAGCTTCCGTCAGCACCGACAGATATAAACTGTGAGGATCTCTCACTGACCTACCAAGACGCGAACCCAGTTCGACCACATTGTACACCGGCCCCCATCCAAGCATGGGCTTCTCAAAGATCATCACCCAAGCATGACCGTGAATCTTATCTCTGCCGGCCGTATCTCCTTGATAAAACGACCGCTCCAATCGGGTTCGCATTGCATCATCAGAAAATGCGGCAAAGACCAAAAACCCGATGGCCAATACGGCAATCGACCCAATCTTCAGTTTAGTCCCCCACGTTCCATCTCGAATGACCAGTAGAGCAATCCCCAACACGAGAGCTATCAGAGCACCTCTTGATCCCGTCATAACAATTGCCGTCCCGATGATCGGAAATACCGTCCATGCAAAGAGAGTGATTCTCCTCTCGACTTTGATCCGTCCATACGTGAGGCCAACCAAGGCGATCAGACCAAGTGATAGAGTGTTCCCCACTGTATTAGCATTGTCTCCAAACATGGACGACCTTCCCTGTGCCACTTGTACAGTCCCTACACCAAACACCTGGAGTACCGAGAGAATCGCACATGCAGCGACAAATAGCAGGAGGGCGTTCCTGCAAATCTCCGGATACCGAAACAGGTTAAAGCAAATCCACATCAAGATGAGCATTTGAGCCAATGTAAATAACTTCGTGAATACTGGACCTATATAGTCGAGATTCTGAGTTGTCCCGAGAGCAAGACAGAGCACGAAGTAGCCGACAAAGCACCAGTATGCGACGGGAGGAGGATTGAAACAGACTCGCGGTTGTAATAGCGCAGCTGCGGTCAGTATCAATCCCAGTATCATGGGGATGCTGCCGATTATTGAAACAGTTTCCGTACTCGCCGTTTCAAACGGTATGGCCAATACGAACAGATAAAATGCATAGCGTATGCTGGGGAGCACGTTTTCTGGCATTTTAGTCCTATCCGAATCCGACGGTTGAGACCATGCCTCTACCCGGATAAATTAAAAGACCTCAACTGGTCAGCCGAAATTGCCTCGCGCAACACGACGTCTAGTCGCTTCGCAATGTTTGGCCACGAAAACATCTCGACATCTCTTGGTTCAGGAGCCTGTCCATGGACTACATCTTTAAGGAACGATGCCATGCCTTGGATGTCGGTTCCCAAAAAACTTTTCACCAACCCAGTGGTCTCGGTAGTCGTTGCCGCATCGCTACCCTTGGGGGCAATCAGAAGAACCGGTGTTCCAACCCCGATTGCCTCGAATATTTTTCCTGTAACGATCCCTTTATCCTCTAGCGTGCCTTCGTCCTCGACTGATGTGATGACCACTGCGAGGCATGCACCCTTGACCGCTGATAAGGCCTCTCGCTGCGAGACTCTTCCGTGCAACACAATCCGATCACTCAACCCAAACCGCTCTGCCTGTTCACGGACGTGGCGTTCATCCGTTCCATAGTAGTGAAAGAACCACGCATTATTGCTTTCGCCAAGCCCCTCCTTGAAGCGCTTCAGCGTAGCCAGAAAGGGCGAAATGACTCGTTTGGGTGGATAGAAGATTCCGGTATAAACAAACGCACAATGTCCAAAGTCGTATGCTTGAACATCCCCCATCTCGTTAGGGTCATACCCGTTGGTCACCACATGAAGCTTGGCCCCGACACCATGACGTCGATCTAAGGCCGCACCCCATGAGGGCGACACGATGGTGACAGCCGCACAACCTTCAAGCAAACTCGCCTCTTCACGTATCGTGCTTATTCGTGACGGGCGAACGTTATGAGGATTTCCAGTCCACGGATCACGGTAGTCTAAAACATAGGGCCGGTCAAGCCGGTCTGACAGCTTCCTTGCCAATCTAAACGCCACAAACGGTGAGCCTGACGCAAGAATTAAGTCCACATCCTGCGCGCTCAAACTGGAACAGGCTTGCTCCGCAGCCTTGACCCACCCTTCAGCCTTCTCAATTCCTAGACTCCGTGCAATGGTTCGACAGGCTCCTCCGGCAAGCCAGCCAAGATTCTGGTCCCAACATTTCAGGTCTTTAGGGGAAAGACATCGCCATCGATAGCCAGTGACCAAACGCCTGATGCCTTCCTGTGCCAGGAGAGCAGCAACCCTTTCTGGACGTTCCGCATTGCGCATAAGAGAAGGATCAGGTGCGACAACCGTCACGTGCCAGCCCAGTCGAGATAAATGCTTCGCGATATTCCAGAGACGCACAGAACCAGCCGCATTCCAGGGTGGAAAAGCATGAGCCAAGAACAATAATTTAGGTTTGCGTTCGTTCATTCTTTTGCTCACAGCACCATCCGTGCATGCCTTTTCCAGTTCCACTGGTGAGCCGCGCCTTCTTTGTCGAAGCGCACTACGCCTCTACTTGCTCAACCGCACGCAGCCACTCGTCACATTTCAATCAACGTCAATATCACAGAACTGAATTGCGTTGAACAGGTGGCGCCAGGCATTTATTTATAACGAAGACTGACTTCCCTGACGGCGGGGTCTCTATATGAGCTACTTTTTGGATAACGATCTTGGCTCTTCTTCCGAGATGCTTAGTGAAGAGATCTAATATAAGATTCTCATCTTTCGTGCTGTAACCAGCTTCTGGGACAATGTTAATCGTGACATCTAAGGGGGTTTCTTGGATGATTCGGTAGGTTCGGACAGACGGAACGTGTCGAAAGATGTGTGTGCCAATCACTCCAGAAATCAAATCACCGCTGTCGGTGAGAAGAAAGCTATTATATCTCCCATCCAGCCGTTCAATTCGGCTAAATGGGAGGCCACTGTCACACGCATCGGAAACTTTGCCTGCATCGCCATTCACGTATCGGATAATAGGCATCGCATAGTTATCGAGATCCGTGATGACGAATCCTCCATCGCCCGACAGCTGCAACGAGCCATCCTTTTGCAAGACCTCTATTATGGCGTGTTCCTCTGGGATAACGTAACCGCTGGAATCCGGCCGAGAATACCCTAAAGAACCGACTTCGCCGCTCCCATAATACGGGAGGACGTGGCATGCAAACACCTTCCGAATCGTATCTTCCCATTCCGGCAGCAACAACTCTGCCGTGGGAAACACGGCGTCGAATCGAATGGTTTGGTTCATTTCCTCCGCCAGCTTCGCCAGTCGATAGATGGCAGATGCGTAGCCTATCAAAAAACGACAGTTGGATTGACGAATGCTGTTGAAGTACGTTGGCGCCGTATCCGCGCGAAGCTCGAAGGCCGGCAAAAACAGATCTCCTCGAAGCCTCGTTCCCAATCTTTCCATTAAAGACTTCTTATCAATTCCCAATGAACCGCCGAATAGCTTTATTCTGGAAGTCTCCAGGCCTAGTCCCCCCCATCGCAATCCACGCTCATAACACATGCTTGCCCACGCACCACCTTCCACGTTCCGACAAATCCGCATTGGCTCTCCGGTGGTACCACCCGTTTTAGACCAGGTGATTGCCATCCGGCTGATATTTGAAGCCATCAGCTCATTTCGGTGCGTTCTTACCGTCTCTTTTGTTAACAGCGGCAACTTCACAAGATCAGCCGCAGACTGAATATCGTTGGGCTTTATCTTCTCGCGGTCCATCACATCCCGATAATATCGAACATTCTCATAGCAATGGGCGATCAAGCGGCGAAGCTTGCCGTCACGGTAAACCTGCATCTCTTCTCTCGACCAATGCTCTGACTGTGCGAGCAGGCGGGCATACGCATCACCTGGAAAGCCATTCAACCACCAGCGGACGGACCTAGTTATCGAATACAACCCCATGAGTTCCACCCTATTTTCACAGACGGTTGAGTGAATAGTTGGTATCGCCGCGTGTTTCGTTACACAACACTACCATCACCGCTCAGACACAGAAGCCTGACACGTTTCTGAGCCAAGCGCAGCGAATCGCTCTTCATAGAACGGGCCAATTCGATTGCACAGTGACCCAGCGATAGTGTGAACCAAAGTCTCCCAATCTACCTGTTTTGCGATGCTCCGACGCTTCTCTATCTGATCAATCGACACGGCGTCAGGTGCAAGCGATTCTTCCAACGCTCGCGACCATTCCTCTTGCGTACTGGCCAGCTTAATGACATGGGAAAAATCCAAAAGGGATCGGATGGGAGTCCCCACAATCGGCCTTCCTCCAGCCAGATATTCATGCAGTTTGAGTGGATAAATGTATTTCGTATAGTCGTTCGCCTTGTACGGCAGCAAGCAGACATCAAAATGCTGTGGATATGCGCAGGCGATCTCGATTGGCTTGTGCCCAAGAAAATGCACGTTCGGCAATTTGGATAATTCATCCACCAATATCGCATCCATTCCCAGCTTGTTTTTTGGCCCGACAAAAACAAAGGACCATTCCACATGGCGCGTCGCCAGCCCAAGCAAAAGCCCTATATCCAGCTGCCCCTTAATGACCCCGATATAGCCGATCCTCGGATGGGGAATCTTTCTTAAGTCGGTCGGCTCTTCCTGTTGAGTCGCAAATGCCCGATAGTTCACGCCATTGGGGACAAACTGCGTATGGGGATTGAAATGTCCTTTACGCTCCAGCAATGCCGGAGAATGGATGAAGACTTGGTCTACTCGCTTGATCAACTGTATCTCTCGATCTGTCAGCGGGAGCTCGGTTGGGGAGAATGAATATTCATCAACGATGTGATAACAACTGAGATCGTACGAGCTGCTTTCCAAAACACGGTCGAAATAGGGCCGCCAGAGGTAAAAGATGATGGTCTTGCACCCGCGCTGACGCAGCAATTCAGCTGCGCGGCGGCCTCGTTCCGCTGCGGTCCACGAGTCCAGCCAGGCCGGTCGGCCGAACCACGGTAGCCACCTTCCTGGCTGATACAGGAGAAAGCCATCTGGAAACGTTTCCGAGCCATTTGATGAGTTTACCGGATTATGACTGCCAGGGAGAAGCTCTCTCCACCTCTTGGCGGGCTCCGCCCAAACAACATGAAAATATCTGGAGAGGCGGGTCAGCACCTGATGCCGCGACAGCCAGGGGCCGCCCCATTTCTCCGGAACAAATGCAACGACCCCAATATCCGGGAAAAGCGGTGGACCTACACCGTTAGGTTTTGGATCTTGTCCGACAGTTTTCATAATGGTGTCATTTGTAGACGATCACTACCAGACGTCGTTCCAATTCGTCCCATAGGAAGGCCGATACTGTCGCCTCACCGACTCAGCCAGCTATCCAACATTACTGTGGGATGAGACGCAGGACGGCCATGTTTTCTGGACACTCACCGAAGACCTATCATGTGCAACGGCCGGTCTCTCATCAGACGTAACATACCGGGACAACATCGGTGAGCTTTTCACATTGCATGGGAGACGGCCATGGATATTCAGTTTTCGACAGATGGCTATTGTCCCGATAAATAAACACCTGATACTTCTCAGGCTGTGAGCCAGAATCGAACCTCTCGACCTTCGCAAAATAGCGTTCATATCTGTCGAAGTAGTCCAGCCCTGGTGCTCGCACATGCCCAAATTCATGCGGGTCCGGCTCGGAAAATTCGACCGTTTTTTCAGAGTAGATGGGGACGGGCAACATGGCCATACCGTTCGGTCTCAAGATTCTACGGATTTCAGATATGGCCTTTCTGTCGTCAGGGACGTGTTCCAACACATGCGAGGCATAGACGAAATCATACGTATTGTCCTCGAATGGCAAATGTTGAAGATCCACGATGTGATCGACGCTTTTCATCTTCAAATCCGCAGTTTCATATCGACCAAATCGCTGAGAGAAGAACTCCCGGAAGAATGCTTCAGGAGCAACGTGCAGCATTCTCAAATGGGCAGTTTCTTTCTCTCTGAAAACTTCCCGTAAGACCAGAAACTGAAGGCGGTGTCGTTCTAAGGCGGCACAGTTCGGACATCTTGCGTGCCTTCTGATGCCGTTATGTGTAGCCTTGTCCATGAAAGGGCCACGGTAGTCACAGATAGGGCACTCAAATTTCTGTCGACGGAGATTGCGAAACTGGAAGATCAGAAGATTGATCCTTCTCTTTAGTCCGTAATACCGCATTACATCCTTCCTCTCACGCCGTTTTGAACGAGAATTCGACAGCCTCAGCTCTCCTGCAACAACTGTCTTTGCTCATCTTTCATCATGCATGGCCGTTCCCAATACTCTATTCGCTCAGCTGATCAATCTCCGTGCCGAATCTTTTTCAATAGACTTTCAACCGTTCGCTTGGGATTCAAAAGGTAATCCAGGACCGTTGAGCAGACGGCCGTGGCCAGTCTCAGCAAGCTCAGCGGATGCCCCATGCGTTCCATTTTGTCTCGGTGAAATGCCCAGAACGCTTTTTCTCTTACGGCAAACACGGAGGTGGCCAAATAGTTGTAGTACGAATCCAGCTGGTGTTTGAGTCGGGCATTCAACTCCTCCTGACTTAAAACGGCTGGACCGAACTGCAGAAGTCTATCAACATAATTCGGCAGATGTGTCTTATACCGATTACTGAAGCTCCGTTCCGATCCTTCCCGCAACCTGTTGTAGGTCAACACTTGATGAACGAACCCAAAATCCTCATTTCGTAGTATGCGCAGGCAGGCTTCCGAATCACGGTGGTTATTGGACTCATTGTAGAAGAACTCTGAGGCCCGTACCACATCCGCCCGCAGCAGTAGGGAGGTAGGGTTTCCGAACACATACGGTCGTCCCAAAAGAACCCATCTAGAGATATCTCGGCCGGACATTACCCTATTGGTATAAGGCAGACCATCCCATGACACATAGTCTCCCACCAGTCCATAGGCACCAACAATGGCAACGGTCGGATGGGCTTCCGCCAAGTCGACCATTTTCATGATGCATTCCGGGAACAGCCAGTCATCCGCATAGACAACTTTGCAGTACTTGCTATCCGGGGACATCTTCTGAAATGCGATATTTGCGTTCCGTCCACTGCTGACGAATTCCGAGTTGTTATGGACCCGAATCCGCTGGTCTTTCTGGGCATATGCTTGGGCGATTTCCAGAGTCCGATCAGTGCTGCAGTTGTTGACAATGCAATATTCCCAATTTTGGTACGTTTGCGCCAATACGCTCTCAATACACTCAGCCAAATAGCTCCCGCAGTTGTACACCGGCGTCAGCACACTCACTAAGGGTTGGGACTCTGATCTCATGCTTCCGACCCCGGCTCACTCCTTTGCTTCACCCTGTCTACCCTCAGCAACTCTCCTCAGACTCTTTGCTCCCCGTCTTTCCCAAAACATGCAACACAAGTTTCTTATACTCTTCTGTAAATTTTTCCCTTGTATGATTGGCTCGTGCGGACTCCCAAGCTTTCCTGGCCATCTGCCGGAGCTGATCAGAGGGGAGAGCGGACACCATTTGCACAGCGCTTTTTATGGCATTGACAGAGTTATCTTTGAACATCACACCAAAATCCTCCACGTCCACACTCGACTCATAGCTGACAAGGGGAATCAGCCCGGCATGCATACAGACAACCACATTCCCACCTCCAGCTTCGGAGCATGAAGGAGAGACGAGCCCCAGACACTGTTTAGCCATCATCGTAAAGTCCTGGCTCTCCACATCAACCCATCCAACCGCATGGATATTGGGAGTTTCATAGAGCTCTTTATGGTAGGCAGCCACGAAATCTTTTTCCTTTTGTAAGGGGCCACAGACATACAGATGATAATCCGGCATTTCAGCAAAAGCTTCTAATGCCAAATCCAATCCCTTGTGCACGAAACCATGGCTGCCGAACCAGAGAAAATTCGCTCGACAGGCCGTGAATTCCTTGTCATCCGGCCAAGGATACACAATCACTGGCGTCTGAGGAAGCTTATAAATTGGTTTGCGTGAATACCGAAGTGTATTGATATTGAAATCATTACCGCACACAGTAGCGCAATCAGCATGTTCAAGAGCGAGAGTCTGCTCTACGATCCTATCGCTTCCTTTGATCGTGATTCCTCTTCTCTGCTGCAGCTCCAACTTGCGCCGATAGGTGGCATAATTATTGTAAACCCAATGAGCCGTATCCAGATGGGCGATCTTGATACAGTCGGCATTGAGCAGCCCAGCAATCCGATCAAAATTAATCCGGTGGCCGACGAACAATACATACGGTTTCTTCGGCTGAAAGATGTGATTATGGGAATCAATCACATCCACAGAATAACCCAAGTCTAAAAACACTCTCGCCATCAGTACACACCGCCATTGGCTTGTATGGGAATTCGGAATAGGCTCACCAGACTGCAATAAGAATGGTTTAATGTGATATGAAATCAACACATGGCCTTGCGTTTTTTTCTCAGGCTCCAGCGACGCCGTTTTCTCGTACACAGTGGGCACATATGGCCTGAGCTTCACACCGAATCTTCCTAAGATGTTCTTCATCAAACTCTTCATCTCTTGAAGCGTTCCTTCATCAATGTCTTTATCGTTCGACCTATCACCGAGTAATAAGAATGGGCTTTTCGCGTTCGCCCCTGAGGGAGACTGACTTTGATGAGGTTGACTGGAAATAGGTTGCCGACCTTTTTCTCTTCTTGCTCATAAGGTCTTTCTTGAATGAATGATTCTTCGTTGTACCATTCCCAGTGGTCATACCACGTCCAACATTTATTCTTCTTATAAATGTCCTTAATCTCATGCGCCAGAACTTTATTTGTTTCAAAGCAAGCATAGTCGAAATGAAATCGCTCCAGATGACTTAGCATCAACCGAAACGATTTGTTACTGACATAATTTGAGTACCACAAGTTAAACTTCAGCTCACCCTGCAAACTTTTAATGGCTCGATATACCTGTACATGCTCTTCATGTCCATACTCTCCCCAAGGATTATGGGTAAATACATTGCTACGCCCCTTCAAGTACTGTTCAAGCTGCCGCCTCAGCTTCTCGTAATTTCCTTTGTATCGCTCACTCCGATCAGAGACTTTCTTGTTGGCAATCTCTATTCCATATTCTGTCACCACCGGATTGTTCCAATCCCCACCGCTGAACACCTCTGCTTGATCGATATTGAGAGTGGACAGATTCTTCATCGGATAGGCGGCCAAACTGATTTGTCTTCCAGCAGTCCACTCAGGGTACGACTCGTTGTTCACAAAACAGACGACAATCTCATCGACTTTGTCCAAGATGGAACTAAACCATAACACCTCGTCGTCGGGGTGTGCCGCAACGATGATGGCCTGTTCAAGCATTCTTGGAAACAGCATCATAGATCCCAACTAGTAAGCGTGCTATTGGTCACCTGACTGGACAAACGGAGACCATGGGACAAGGGGACATTCCCCCTAAACGCCCCATCCGATAGCAACTCTGTAGGGAATTCCCCATATCCCGTGTTCGATAAGGGAAACTGTCTGACGAGAGAGGAACGTTACACCATCTGCCCGTTTTCACTGAATCGGCACACCTTCCAATCGAGGACAGGTGAGACTATACCGCTCCGTTTAGGCTGCAGGGTACACCCTACGCCTGACACATCGAACGTCAATACTCTGTCAAGTCGCGCAAAAACCCTCACACCCTCGACGAACGCTGCGAAGGATATTTGATAGCGACCAGGCTTGAGGAGAGAGGAAGGGATTTTGGTGGTCGCACGATAGACATCCGGTTCTCTGACAGACCCGTTCCATTCCGGCATATCGGTATCCATCGACTCAAACACGAGATTATTCATCGAATCATACAGAAGACATGTGACGGAAAGATTTCTTATGGGAACCTTGACCTCGTAGGCAATCTCGATCAGAGGCGACTCGTTAAAGCTCGCAATGGATAGAGGCTGTTCGTCGATGGACAACAACCGTGCAGACCTAAATTGGACATCAGCGCCATTCGGATTGGAAGATTCGTCCGACCAGCTCGACTTGAGTTCTGTTCCGGCTACCGACGACAAATACGCGGCCACCACTTCTCCAGCGGATCCGCTCCGTGTTAATCTCCCCTTCTCCAATTGCACGGCCCTTCCACACAGCTGCGTGATGGCGCCCATGTTGTGACTGACAAACAAGACGGTCCGGCCCTCCTTGGCCACCGCTCCCATTTTGCCAAGACACTTTTGTTGGAACCCCGCATCCCCGACTGCCAGCACCTCGTCAACGATCAGAATCTCCGGCTCAAGATGAGCCGCAACGGCAAAGGCCAATCGAAGATACATCCCGCTGGAATAGTGCTTGACGGGAGTATCGATAAACTTTCCGACTTCTGAAAAGGCGACAATTTCATCGAACTTTTCGTCGATCTCCTTCTTATTCATACCGAGAATCGCGCCATTTAAATACGTATTCTCCCTTCCAGTTAATTCCTGATGAAAACCGGTCCCCACCTCCAAGAGCGACCCGACGCGCCCATGGATTTCGGCGAAGCCCGTCGTCGGCTCGGTGATCCGCGAGAGTATTTTCAAGAGAGTACTCTTGCCGGCGCCGTTACCACCGATAACCCCAATCACTTCCCCCTGCCTCACGTCGAACGAGATCCCTTGCAACGCCCAGATCTCATCATCCGGTCCCGTGTCGTCCGCCGCTTCCCCTCGTAACACACGCCCCACCTTGAGGAATGGAGCGGTGAACGCGGAAGCCAGAGTATCCCGCAAAGTCTTGTATTTTTCCGCTTTACCGATACGGTACTTCTTGCCGATCTCTTCTACTCGTATGGCAATATCGCCCATGATTCCTCGCTGCGCATTCAGAGTGAAACGCGTCGCCTGCACGCTACGCTTCGCTACGTCGTGCTTCTTCTGCGAATACCATCAACCGTGACATCAAACCACATCAGCAAAAGTCTTTTCCTGCCGACGGAAGTAAAATATGCCACTGACCAAAATCGCCAGGGCAGCCAGAAAAGAAACGATCATCATCGGCCCTGGCGCGGTCTCCGCCCCGAGCAAAGCCCATCGAAATCCCTCCACCACTCCGACCATTGGATTGATACTATAGAGTGTTCGCCATGGTTCGGACAAAAGACTGCTCGGATAGGCGATCGGGGTTGCAAAGAGCCAGAATTGTGTCAAAAAAGGGATGATATGACGCACGTCGCGGAAACGGACATTCAATGCAGAAAGCCAGAGCGAAACCCCAAGCGAAGTGATAAGCGTCAGCAGAAGCAACACCGGGAGCCAGATCACTTTGATCCCCGGGAGAATGCCGTAATAGAGCATCATGCCGAGTAATACGATGAAGGCAAGCGCAAAATCGATAAGACCCGACGTCACCGCCGCGATGGGGACGCATAGTCGTGGGAAATAGACCTTCTTGATCAGATTCGCACTGCCGACCAGACTGTTGGACGCTTGACTCAACCCTTGAGAAAAAAAGGTCCAAGGAACCAAGGCAGCATAGGCGAAGATCGGATAGGGAATTCCATCCGAAGGGATCTTTCCCAACCGCCCGAAGAAGAGGCTAAAGATAAGCATCGTGAAGACGGGCTGGATAATCGCCCATGCCGCACCCAAAGCCGTCTGCTTGTAGCGCACCATCACATCCCGCCAGATCAAGAAGAAGAGCAGCTCTCGATACGCCCATAACTCTTGCAGTTGAAGCGCCACCCACCCTTTGGTTGGCTCAATCCGAATTACCGAAACACTCTCTTTCATAGAAACCTCAAAATACCTCGTAGACTTGGCAGAAAAAACTATCTGTCGTGCTGACAGGTTAAGGTTTCAACCTTTAGCCGCTTGGTTGCAGCCATTTCAATAACAGACAGTTTGACTAGTTCGACGGATCAGGTGAAGATCTGCAAGGGCATCCTTCTATATGCAGACTGCCCTAAATTAGGCAGCTACTTACTCTTTCACTAGATGAGAAGTCCGTTCAATTAGGTTTATGAAGTGAACCACCTTGTTCTCTATACCAATCCACTGTGCATTCCAATCCTGTCGTTAAAGAAGTCTGCGGTTTCCAACCTGTGCTGTCATATGTTTTCTTAATATTTGCAACACGCGTCTGTTCCATCTGACGTTCAGGGAGGGCGCCCCAAAGTAGTTCGACTCGAGAATCTATCCGGTCTGCTAATTGCTGAACAATCGTCTGAATGGACACTAGAGTTCCCGAACCCAGATCGATCGTCTGCCCCTCTATGTTTGGAGCCTGTGCCGCTGCGATCAACCCGCCCACAACATCCTGCACATAAATCCAATCAACCTGACGCAGCCCACTACTCAGCTTTGGAGGTTGTTTACCGAGAAGAGACAGGGTCACATACGGGATCAATTTGTTCGTATCCTGCTGCCCAGGTCCATACACCATAAAGAGCCGCGCCGTAACAACCGGAGTCCGGTAAAGCGCGTGAAACATGCGCGCATAGCTGCTGCTCGCTCCCTTCGCCGCTGCATAAGGAGAAGAAGGGACTGTTTCACCCCCATTGGATTCGGCTTCTTCTAATGACCCAGTCAAGACAATGCGGCGGCAGCCTATTTCCGACGCCATTGTGAGCAAGTTGACTGTGCTCATCAAATTACTCTCAAAGGTCGGCCATACTAATCGTAGGTCTCGCGAACCGGCCACATAACTCGCCAAGTGGAAAATAATATCGGGTTGAATCGCGGCGATAAGGTCCCGAGCTATTGACGCGTTGGCGAGATCGCCTTGCCACCAATGCATACCGCCTTCGCTATCGAGTTGCGCTTTACGAGAGATCCCGTGAACTTCCGCACCTCCGTCCAGAAGAGTACGACACAAATGAGACCCGATGAATCCAGCCGCACCGGTCACCAATACCTTTTGCTTCTCCAGGTAAGCACCCTGCATCCTAGAATTCCTTAAACCATTTTGGTTTGCCGAACAGCTCTTACTTATCCGACCGATCTATAGCTGTATTACAAGGCTCAGAGAGACTCGGCACCATGACTACCGCCGACCCACTCCCTATTTCCTGTTCCTATTTCCACTCTGCCGTCAGCATAAACCCCGCTTGACTGCGAGAGTATTGAAATTGGGTTGACGAGGAATCAACATCAATATTTGAGTGGAGATAAAAGAGCTCTCCTGAAATATTCCTGGTCAGCTTAGCGGCAAGCCGCGATGTCGCAGTGAGATTCTTGAACGTCCGATCTGTTACTGGGGAGCAGCTCATTATAGGCATAACCGACTCCCCCATCGAGGATGAGCCGTTCATAAATTCTGTGGCTGAATCCGGACCCGTGCAAGATTGCCCATTGTCGTTCCACCCGCCAGGAAAAACAATGGTCTGCCTTCCCGTGACAGAGTGAGATAGACAACCGTATCTCGCTCAAGATTGGTTCTCACGTCAAGGGTGCCGGATGGAATAGCCCGCTTCGATTCTCGATGATCAAGTTCCGTCTGGATGGATTGATGATCAATTCTGATTGAGCCATATGCATCCGTGGCTTAACTCCCATAACCTATTCGAATCCGAGCGATTCTCCTAATGATTCCAACATTACCGACAGCATAACTCCTACTTGATGGCGTGATACCTGGTACTCAAGTGCCGTTGTTTCGGCGTCAGTGTGTGTGAAGAGGTAAAAAAGTTCTCCCCTGATGTTCCTCGTCAACATATACTCAAGCCTCGATGCTCCAGTGATAATCTGAAATTGAGAATCTGTATTGGGGAAAAATTGACTAAGGGCATACCCACCACTCCCGCTGACGCTGAGTCGCTCATAAATTCGATGTCTGATGCTCGCCTGCGCACGATGGTTGATCCGCGCTCCACCCTGTAAAAAGAATGACGGTTTGGCTTCCCGTGAAAGCGTCAGTTCGAGGACCGTGTCCCGCTCCGGTTTGGTGGTGACGCGAAGGGAACCAGACGGTAACGTTCGCCCAACTGGTTCGACAAACGTGACGCCTCCGCGGACACTGAACGTCCACTCCGGGAACACCTTCGTATAGTCACCTTCGAGCGTGATGATATTGCTACTAAATGTCCTGCCGCCTTCGGACCGCTCTTGGGTAAAAAAAGTCTGTCGATACAAGGCGGCGACGCTGTCGTTCCGGGTCAGGTTATAGCGAGGTCCTCCGAACCATGTGTGAGTCATCGTGTTGAAGAAGGTAGCCGCGGTTACATCCCCGCCTTCGGTGCTACGGGTCACCCTCCGAAGACCGAACGTGTACCCACCTTCCAAAGCAACGTCTCGGGATAGAGGGTAGCTCCCTGTTAAGGCCGTTGTGTTCATGAGCCTGCTCCGCCGAAATGTTATGAGGCCGCCCTCGAAGTCATCAACCGCCGTCGATCTCCCAAAAGACTGCTCAGGCGTATATAAAAAGTTCTCAGCGACGCGCAAACGCGCTCCTCTGACATACTGATCAACCCAGCGATCCAAGCCAACAGTGCCTTTGACAGTCGCGCCAAAAAAGTCCAAGCCTGTATTGGTCACATACTTGTTATAGTTTCCCCCCACCTGCAGGTCAGCTTCAATGTCACGACTGTCGTGCCGCAGGGCTAGCCCACCGTTCACAGTCGTCACAAAATCATGGAGCTGAGGGACGTTCCCCTGTGCGTCCCTTAGAAGCTCCTTTGGCCTACGCCATACATTGCTATCGTATCGTTCCCTCACCTCACCCCAGGGAACAAAGTTCGTCTCCGCATAAACTGACACTGAGGGCAACGCCCCCCAGATAAGCACAGCCGCAATTGCGAACCTAAACAATGGACTGATCTTGAGCCGTCTACCACACCACAATAGAGTCACCACACTCCTTTTCAAAAGTAGCTACAAACGGATGAGGATCAGCCGAAAACCGATCCACCCGCCTTATACCACATGCATGGATTTTGAAGAAACAGAGCCAATAGTATGTCGGACAGCCTGCATGATTCCGTCACGGTACGACGACCGTATCGCCGGAGGTCAACACGATGTTACCCGGTTCGCCACGTCCGCTGACAAGATCATCATACCGTAGCGGAATGTGGATTTCCTGACGTTTGTGACCGGGACTTTCAATGACCCGTACTACTTGTAATCGATTCTTGCTTGCATAGTTGGTAAAGCCGCCAGCCATCGAAATCGCTTGCAGCACGGTCACGTAGGACTTGAGCTGGTACTTTCCTGGCTTGGCGACCTCACCCAACACGAACACGGCATAACTGTTGAGCTCCTTGACGTTCACCGAGACCGAAGGATTCTGGATATAGCCCTTGAGACGCTCGGTAATCTGCGCGGCAAGTGCCTCTGCCGTGAGGCCGGCTGCTTGCACGTCACCGATGATCGGCATGGAGACATATCCATCTGGCCGTATCAAGGTGACTCTGGACAAATCCGGATTTTTCCAGACATTGATCTCTATCTGGTCCTCAGAACCAAGAAGAAACTCCGTCGGAACGTCGGATGACTTGTATTCCCTGGAGGTCACCGGCCCCAGGCAACCGACTTGAGCCACAATGGAACACAACACGAGCCCCATCACCGATGCTCTTATTACAAACAGATACCACCCCGACACCCTTGTCCATCGCGCGTAGTCGTCCACAGCAATCCTTTCCGGTTTCCCTACCGACCAGGGAAGACCACCATTGACTCACTCGGTACTACAAGGGTATCACCGGGCTTCAGTTCAAAATTATCCGTGATTCCACTGCGAAGCACAATGTCATCATAGCTCGCCGTGAACCGCTTCAAACCTGGGGCTGTATCCGTAAACCGAAAAATGACGATCTGGTTCCTTGCCGCCGTATCTTTGAAGCCGCCTGCGATGGTAATCGCTTGCAGCAGCGTCGTTTTACTCTTCAACGGATACTTGCCAGGATGAGCAACTTCGCCGAGCAGGAAGATATTGGAACTATTGACTTCCTTCAAGGTCACGGCCACAACCGGATTTTGGACATATTCCTTGAGTTTGTTCGTCATTTCTTCAGCCAATTTGGTCGGTGTCTTCCCGACGGCCATCACGTCGCGAATGATCGGCATTGAAAATCGCCCATCGGGACGTACTTGCACTTGTCGTGACAGGTCAGGATTCCTCCAGACGGTGATGTCGAGTACATCTTCGGCGCCGATCACATACTCGCTGCTGACCGCATTCGATAGCTTATCCATCATCGCCTGACTGATTACTTTCTCGGTCTGCGTTGTCGTGGAAGGTACTATGGGGATATCTGTCGCCAATTTACCGGCGTCTGGCTTAACCAACCCCGAATCGCAGAATCCGGAGCCCGAGCTTACCGCCAGCAAGAATAAGACGGTAATCATATACAGGGTGCACTTCATGATTTTAGGCTCCTTCTCTGGTTCAAACATCTATCTTATCATCACATGACACACTACTTAATTTTTTCATTTGAATCAACATGGCGTCAACTGCACGCTTCCCAATGCTCAATTTCATGGAGTAGGCGGGCAGACCGTTTAAGGCGATCATAATGCTGCCGCATCATGATAACTTTGAATTGTCCATCCGGTTGCCAGTACCCATTGATCCCTTCGAAGACATTCAGCCCACGAAAAGACGCTTCACAGCCAACGTGAAGGGTCGCTTCGTCCCAGGGAACCAGTTTCCCATTCAAATACGCGAATTCAGGCCTCTGCAGCTGTGCCACGTGTCCCTCCTCTAGGGTTATGCCAAGTACTACATCCGGGAATCGGAAATGAACCTTTGAACTACGGACAGCGCCTGAGGGGTACCGATATCGATATAGCGCCCTGTTGGAAATGTTACCCCCTCTATCTTAAGTCCAGCTTGCACTGCCGAAGCCAGCACTGCCCCGACCGGAACATCGCCCTGAGCATCGATTTTGCGATTTCCAACCAGTCCTACACTACCTCCCTTTCTTACTCGATGCAGGAACTGATGCAAAAACTCTGTGAACACCGGCGTCCACGCGGCACATAACCAGGCATACCTCAGTCGTGTCGTCTTCGGTTTAAGATGAACCTCGCGGACGCGAAGGTTTTCATCAATGTCGATCATATCCATCGCCTTGGGGTCGTGTGCCGGAAACAACGCTAACACGGCATCAACCCCAGGTCGATCGAGCCGGGCCAGCAGTTTGGTAAATATATCGCGTGGACGAAAAATAATATCCGGAAACCCAAACGCCACAACCTTATCCTTGATAAAGGGGTACGCCCGATCAATCGTATCCGGTGGGCCACTAGACCCTTCAATTACCACATAGGCAAGGTCCATCCCGAGTATTCTCCCATCTCCCCAGTATGCCGGAATATCCCATTTCCCTTGCCGGATGACGACATAGCCCTTCCGAATCCCTGCCTTTCTGAGACATTCCAACAGATAGTAACTCACCACCTTAGGACGGGTCCCCTGGATCCCGGGGATAGGACCAAAGCCGACAGGAAGGACCTCCTTGCTGCAGGGAAGCGGAGCCAGCCGAAGAGATCTGCCAGCTGCTGGAAGTACCGCCACCACCTCTCTTTGCTGAGCGAGCCTAGCCCTCATCTAGCCATCTGCAATCACACGTCACAGCCATCATGCGCCGTGTTCCGCTTTATGTTGATAGGTCAGCACAGCGGCATCGGTGGAAAGCCATGGCATTGTTTGACTGAATATCCTAGATCGGGATCCGCCAATTGATCTAACAAGGGGCAAAGACGTCCTTGATCAATTTTCTGGCAAACTCGATAAACGCGAGCGTACTCTTCCTCGGAGAATAGACGAGCAGCTGCCCTTGAAATAACTCTTCGCGGCGTCGTTCGCCCGAGAATGGAGAGTCATCATAAACAATGTGCATGATCGCTTCTCCATTTTAAGTATTTCCCGGCCTCCGACATTCTTTCAATAGTCCAACCTCTAGCAGCGCTTCGGCTGCGGATTGAATCTTGCCGAACGGAAGATCGGCGCGTTCGGCGATATCAAACAGTGTGTGGTGCCCATCGGACGCGTTCAAGACCCAGAAAAGAGCCAATTCCGTCCATTGCTTTTCCTGCTGGCCAGCAACCGTACGATAGAGCCCTCGCCGACCCAATTGCGGTTCGCATTTCGGGTTTTGATTTATGTACGTTCGATTCCCTTCCAAGAGATCGAACACCCCTAGACATCTGTTATACGACCGTGCAAGGGAGTCCGGCTTCACAAAGTCCAGATCATCTGCAGAGGAGTGATACTCCGGATATTGGCCATGTGGGGTCCGCATGAAACATCCAACAGGCAGATCAAATCCCGGAGAACAATACTGCCGTTCATCATACCCATAGGGGAAAAAATCGATGATGGTATGGGCCTCTCCTGAATGCCTCAGCACATGCGCCATCGCCCGATCGATCTCCGCATTGCCCTGACGACTCTTCTTGTAGGTGATGTTCCCCGCATCGCCTATCCCGGTTAAGACGAGCCCGTGCTTAATGCGAGACACCGTCTGTTCATTCTGAGCCAGCCAGGTAATCGACCCAATGGTTCCTGGAATGAAGAGAAAACGGTATGAATATCGCCGTGGGCGCATCGCCATCGTTTCCGCCAGCTTTACGGCCACCGCAATGCCCGACAAATTATCGTTGCACATAGCAGGATGGCATACATGACATGAGACCAGAATCTCATCCGAAGTTTCACCCGGCAAATAGACCTCGCCATAGGTGAGTGACCCGGCTTGAAGACTCGAGTCGATGACAACCTCATATTCGTCATCGGACAGTCGTTCGAGATCTGCGTGCCGAAGGCAAAATCCCCAGTTCTCCTTGTAATAGGATGTTCTGTAAGGAATCCACTCGGGATGGTCCGGCAGCGTGAATAAATGGGGCCTGAGATCCGCCAATGCCATCTTCTTCCTGACGGGCGAACTGTAGCTCATCAGATGTAAATTGTGCGCTTTGAAATCGATGACTCGCTTCCCCTCCCGGTTCATGACATAGGCGTCGACTACGTTCCACTCCAACGGAACCGTCCAATCAAATACTTTGGTTCCACTAGGAACCTCATGCATTTCAAGGGAAATACGCTTTTGGATTGCTCGGAGAGTTTCCCTGACCCCTCCACCGGTAATGCTCCGACATATTGGATAAAGCTCCGCCATGAAGTTATGAAATTCCTTGCCTAGATCTCCACCTCTCGATGCTTCGTTGGGGCCAGTAGATGTCATGCCGGCAATGCACCACCCTTGAAAAATGCTGGCCACGTTCGATCTTTCTCCGACATGACCTCAATAGATGCAGGCCAGGCAATCTTGAATGCCGGATCATCCCAGCGAAATCCTCGGGCACTAGTAGGCACATGGAACTCCGAGATGCAGTACGACACTTCGCTGTTGTCTTCAAGCGTGAGAAACCCATGAGCACAACCCTTTGGAATATAGACAGCCCGGCGATTGTCTGCCGAGAGCGTTATTCCGACATAGTGACAATACGTCGGCGAGGCAGACCGTAAATCGACGATGACATCATAGATGGCGCCGACCGTGCAACGAACCAACTTCACTTCCTCATTTGGAGCGGATTGATAATGAAGCCCGCGCATGGTGCCTTTCCGAGCGTTCACCGAAATGCTTGACTGTACCCAGGTGATCGGAAGTCCATGAGCCTCGAACTCCCGTTGGCACCAAGTCCTCATGAACATTCCTCGCTCATCTCGTACCGGCTCAGGGTCGATCAGGAGGACACCCTTGAGGGCGGTTTCTGTGAAAATCATGAATACACTTGCACTTCAGGAATCGGAACGACAAATTTTCCTCCCCACTCCCGGATGAAGCTCATCTGCTGCATGACTTCTTCCCGAATATTCCAAGGCAAAATCAGAAGATAGTCGGGGCGTGTGTCACGCACTCGTTCCGGGTTATAAATTGGGATATGGACGCCGGGAAGAAAACGCCCTTGTTTATGTGGGCTCCGGTCTACCGTGTAGTCAACGAGGTCCGTCCGAACCCCGCAATAGTTAAGCAATGTGTTCCCCTTTGCGGGAGCCCCATAACCTACAACGTGCTTACCCTCCTGTTTCGCAGAGAGGAGAAAGGACAGGAGCTTTCTCTTCGTCGCCTCAACTTGCGGACCAAACGACAGATAGTGATTCAGCTGGGCGAATCCGGCGGTTTCTTCTCGCGATTTTAGTTCCTTTGCCCGCGCCTCTATGGGCTTGGACATATCGTCATTATGGCAAGCATAGATTCGTAGAGACCCACCATGCGTTGATAGCTCCTCTACATCGAATAGTTTCATTCCATGACGAGCAAATACCTGCTCAACCGCCAAGAACGAAAAATAGGAAAAATGTTCGTGATAGATGGTGTCAAACTGGTTCTGCTGCATCAGTTGAAGCAGGTGGGGGAATTCCATGGTAATCAGGCCCATCGGCTTCAGCAGCACCTTGAGCCCATTCACGAAATCATTCAGATCCGGGACATGGGCCAGCACATTGTTCCCGATAATTAGATCAGCAACCCACCCGTCAGCAGCTAAATCCAGAGCCGTCTTCTCTCCGAAGAAGGCCACCTTTGTAGGAATCCCCTTCTCCTTCGCCACTTCAGCGATATTGGAGGCAGGCTCGACTCCCAGCACAGAGATGCCCCGCGACACGAAGTTCTGCAAGAGATATCCGTCGTTGCTGGCAATCTCCACAACCTTGGAACTGCGATCCAGTCTGAATCGACCTACGATCATGTCGACATAGGCCTTTGCGTGTGCCAACCAGGAATCCGAAAATGATGAAAAATACGCATAGTCCGAAAAAATATCGTGAGGCGTTGAGAATTGCATTAGCTGAACCAGGAAACACTTCTCGCAAACAAAGACATGCAATGGATAGAAGGGCTCCATGCAATTCAACTGGTCAGGCTTAATGTAGGAATTGGCCAATGGAGACATACCAAGATCGACAAACGTACGCTCAAGCGTCGCACCGCAAGACCGACACCCTGCTTGCCCCATACTGATATTCCCTCCTACTAACAAAGGATGTTTCGCACCGCCCAATACCCAATGCGACCCCCAACCACGTCCTCAAGCATTGCTTCGCTCTTTCCACACTAGGTCGTCTGTCAATTGCCCACTCTCCCGCAGTCGTTTTAATGTGACGAGTCGTATCAACTCGCCCGTCCGGAACTCATGGTCACGAAACTGCATGGCCATGAGCCCATCACGGAGATCCTTCACAGCACTCTGAAGGTCAACCATAGGGAGAAATCCTTGCGCCAGCTTTGAGAACTTGTCAAAGTTCACTCGATATGAGCGCTTATCTGGTTGCGCATCTTTATTGATCGAAACCTCGACGTTCGGCACAAGATTGGCTACAGCTGTCGCCAAATCCTTGACCTGATAATTCCATGCGTCGCTCCCCACGTTGATTGTCAGAAAGGACCCACCATCACGATGGTCTCGCTGCACGGCCCAATCGATTGCTCTTGCCATATCTTTCACGTGTATCAAAGGGCGCCATGGTGTACCATCACTCAGAATATTGATGCGTTTTGACGCAAGCGCACCGGCCACAAAATCATTCAACGCAAGGTCCAATCGCAACCGATCACTCATGCCGCACGCTGTTGCAAACCGAAGGCAGGTCGCTGAAAAACTTTCCGACGCAAGCGATGCCAGGTCCTGCTCAGTCTGAACTTTCGATTTGGCATAGGCCGTAAGAGGATTCAGAGCATCTTCTTCTCGGCGGGGGCCACCTTCGGCAAATCCGTACACACTACAGCTCGATGCGAACACAAACTTCTTCACGCCTGCTCGCTTTGCTTTTCGCGCAAGATCGATACTCGCTCGATGGTTTATATCAAGAGTAACCTTTTCAAACGTGGCGCCCATAGGATCGTTCGAAATGGCACAGAGATGTACGATGGCGTCGATTCCGTGCAGAATCTCCTCAGGAACCTGTCGGATATCCCCGAAATATTGCTGATCGGCCAGACTTTCAGGAAGTCGAGAAGCACCCGTTAAGCAATGCGCAAAGTAACCCATATCGTAGCCGATGAGCATTGTCTGAGGATGGGACTCTCGCAAACGGCGCAGTACCAATGGGCCAACATAGCCCATGTTGCCTGTAACTAGAATCTTCATACCCTACCCTCCGATCTTAACCGCCCCTGTTTGGCCGAAGACATAACCTGAGCTAGTCAGTCCACCACATGGAATACCGAATGAGGCAGCATTCACTCACTGCGTCGAATGCTAGGCGATTCTCAAGGCTAAGTCGACTCTCAGCTTTCGCTCCCTGGCATTCCTACCACAGGAAAGACCAAGACCTTCTCAGCCCTTTCCACACAGTTACATGACGAACGAAAGGATACGAAACGGTCGGAAAGTTCCTAGCCTTACCATACTTTCCAGGGAGCCTTTGATGACTGCCAAAGCTCCTCCAAGTAATTCTTCTCTTTCAGCGTATCCATACAGGACCAGAAACGATCATGCCGAAAGCCCATCAATTGATTATCATTCGTGAGTTGTTGGATAGGATCCTTCTCCCACACGGTCTCATCACCTTTAATATAATCAATGGCCTTGGGCTCAAGGACATAGAAGCCGCCGTTGATCCAGCCTTCCTCTCCATGAGGTTTTTCTTTGAAGTCGACAATGTGATCGTGATCAAACACAAGCCGTCCGAATCTAGAAGGAGGCAGGACTGATGTCACTGTGGCTAACTTTCCGTGAGACTTGTGGAACTTGATGGTGGCTTGAATGTCGACATCTGAAACCCCATCTCCATACGTAAACAGAAACGTTTCATTCTCACCTATCCATTTTTTCAGTTGTTTAAGCCGACCACCCGTCTGGGTGTGCAGACCGGTATCAACGAGATGCACTTTCCAGTCTTCGTGCCGTTTCCCGTCATGAATCGTCGTCTTTCCACTCTCAAGATCGACCGAAATATCTTTATTGAACGCATAGAAGTTGAGGAAATATTCCTTGATCATCTCTCCCTTGTAGCCAAGACCGATAACAAATTCCTTTATCCCGTGAGCAGCATAAATCTTCATAATATGCCACAGGATCGGTTTCCCACCGATTTCCACCATAGGTTTCGGTCGCAGGGTGGTCTCTTCGGATAGCCGAGTTCCCCATCCTCCTGCAAGAATCACTGCCTTCATATTCATTATCCTCCTTGGGTTAGGCTTCCAACACTTGGAAGGAATTCCCTATCGAAAGCCTTAAAGAACGAATCGACAATCGAAATGTTAATGTTATGGAGTTCACGCTGCAGCATCCGAAATTAGCTGATCAATCTCTAACACAACTCGCGCCTGGAGGGCGAGTGTGCGCAGAAACACCATCGCCCTTTGATGCCCAGACATCTGTCGCATAAACACGGCCTCAAGCCCGACGAATGGGCCATCCCTAATTTGAACAAGCTGGCCACTACTTAGCTCCTTCGGCCTCTCCAGTACACACACTTCAGGACCTGGCAATCTACTCTTGATGGCATCAATAATCGCAATATCGACCTCTACAGGAGTCGCACCGAACTCCACAATCCTCCGAACTCCTCTGGCATAAGTCACCGCTCGATAGTGCTCCGATAGATTGATTCGGACGAATAGATACCCCGGGAAGAGAGGAGCAATGACGGTTCTTACCTTGCGTCGAATAACCCTCTGTTCTTGCAATAGTGGCAAGAAAGACTCCACTCCCATGCGGCGGAGATTCTGCTCGGCTTGCTTTTCGTGCTTTGACTTCGTACTAAGTACATACCATCGCATCTCGCAACATCTTAATCTATCCGAAAAAGAATCGTTCATCGCTCACGCCTCCCGACTGCGTGATTTAAAGCCTGAACAGGCTACCGCCATCCCGGGATCAACCGGATCTTAAGCTCTCCAGTAAACTATGCTCCTCAAGGCAATTTACTATGAGAAAGCTGTCTGCACAAGACAACGGCGATTCTTCGTGGAGAAACCCTCAATCAATGCCACACTCATTGATGCCTACACCAGCAGCTCAAAACTTTGAGTTTTCTGATACAGCTCCTTCACCCTCACGGGACAACGTGAAGGATATGTCGCTCCCTACAACTCATTCTCGAACTTCTCATTATCCAAGCATTAGCCTTTTGGACATCACCCGACATCACCCATTAGGAGACTGGCGATTCCCGCAGCAAAATACGAGCTTGTGGACTGCCTAGATACTCAAGACACAATGGTGCAGATCTCGGCCAGAAACCCACGCATGGTACTCAATCATCTTGATTGATATCCACTACCTTGCGCAGCCAGCCGATGCGCGCAGGATAACTAGAACATGAACTTAAGTCCTACGAAATAGGTGACGTGGCTGCTTGAATCCCCAATCGGAAGTTTTCTTGTCCAGCGTACCTCAGCAAGCGTTGGTGTGTCAGCAATCGTTATGGGTGTCGGCACGTAGACTTTCAATACCTGCTTAATATCCGGGGCTTGGTCCATAAGAACCAACATGCCTCCGCTACTTATATTCAGTGATAGCGCTTTACCCCCCTTAACAAGATTAGCATCCCCTGCCTCTAGCGCTGTCATCTCATAAAGAATTGGCCTCAGCAGTGCCGCTCGCTCACTATGGTTTTCATAGCTATCCTTTATCGGCCAGTCCCATTCCATTGGCGTCACATCCATTCCTTCCCCCCCTCATACATAATAAAGAAATCGTTGTACGACTTTTCCCATTTCATCGGCGGTCTTAACCTGCACATAAGCTATCCACCATTCAGTAAGGCGGTGCTCAAGCTAGTCCACTAACCTGACCCCAAACCTATGTGGAATATATGTACCGCTTCCAGAATCAACAATACCGATGATGTAGGCTGCTTTCCCAAAGGTATATGTTGACTCCCCCGAAAGTGTTAGGTACTATTCCTGTATTCCAAGCTTGTTATCGGTCAAGCTAAGCTATTTGCCATTGAGGTTCGATACTGCACTACGTTTTGACCATCTTTTGATGCCCTGATCTTATTATGCCAGAACCAGCTAAAGGTATTGACCAAACCGATGCTCTTGCTGATCAGCGGGCAGGGTCTGGGATAGTGGTGCTGTCGGCATCTATGCAACTCCTACACATGAATCGACAAGCCACGGAACTCGCCAAAAAAATCAACGCCGTCGAGCATGGAAGAACGACCACGATTTCAGCGCATGGAGTCCTCCCGACGGCCCTGACTGAACTTTGCGCAGAAATTATTAAAGCGCTTCACATACGAACAGAAGCCAAGGATTGGGAACAATTCGAACTCAAGCGTGTGACAGGCGATCCTAATCAGCCCATCCTTCTGAGAGGCTTCGGTTTGCCAGATCGAGGAGGCATCCAAAACGCCAGGCTTGTGGTTACCATGGAAGAATTAGGGCGAAAACAAAACCTCAATACCGAACATGCTCGAGAACGTTTTCAGTTGACTAACCGCGAGCAGTCAGTTGTGGAACATCTGGCAAAGGGGTGGACCAACAAAGAAATCGCCAATGCCCTCCTGATCACTGAACAAACTGTCAAAGAACACATTAAGCACATCATGCGAAAGACCAACGCGACCACCCGTACTGGAATTCTCGTTCACATCTTCAACTCTTGACGCTCTTAATCCTCTAAGGCCTTCCCGATTTTTCAAGCTCCTCACGCTGTGTCAATAGCGCAACAGTGAGTTGAGATTGACACAATTCTACTCAGATGATTCAAGAGATATTTCTTATTTCAATTGCAGTTACAGAGTACATCTGCATGGCCTGCAATTTGCAAATCCGAATACCATTAGACGGAGGGTGGATAACATGAACTGCCGTATGTTCACAAAAGGCCTGGCGCTGAGGTTATTGGGGACGGTAGTCCTTGCTTCCGGTTGTACAACCGGTCCTTCATCCCAATTAACAGAACTAAAAAATAGCGGCTTCATGTCACTGTGGAATACCTATGCCGATTGTAAATCAACCTCTAACTTAGCCCAGGCAACTTCAGATGTGACGCAACTGCGTTTGGCTAGCCAAATAGCAGAGGCACGTGAAGGGTTTGTCTTGCCGCTGCCAACTCACCTTGAGCGGCTAGTGGCCAATCCAACGAGTCGGGTTGCAGTCGATGTAGAGGCGATGGCTGCTGCTTGTGCTCTACACACTGGAGAGCTCGCCTTTAATCAAGGGAAGACCGATATCGCTCGTGATCTTCTTGTTTCGGTCATCACGCTTCATAAGGAAGAAGGTTCCTATTACGTCCTAAGGGCAAAGACGTTGCTGGCAAGACTTGGGCATGGGGTCAACGTTTCCTTCAACGCTCGCTAGTTCTCTTTTTTCCCTCCCTGCAGTCCTCGATATAAATCTACATAGAGTTTCGCAGATCGATCCCAAGACAGATCGACCGTCATCCCTGTATGGATCAAGGATTGCCATGTCTGCTGCTCTTTGTACACATGAAGCGAGAGTACGAGCGCGGAGAGGAGAGAGTCCGTCGAAGCATCAATGAAGTGAAAACCAGTTGCACACCCAGATTTGACCGTTGAAGGTCGAAAGGGAATAACAGTATCCGCCAATCCTCCGGTACGGCGCACAATAGGCACCGTGCCATAACGAAGACTATACAGTTGACTTAATCCACATGGCTCATAGCGAGACGGCATGATTAACATGTCCGACCCAGCTTCAATGCGATGCGCCATTCCCTCGTTAAAGCCAAGACATAAGCCGATTCGATCAGGATATCTGGCTTTGGCTGCAATAAATTGCTGTTCCAGATGGTGATCCCCCGTACCAAGCACGACAGTTTGTATGTCTAAGGACATGAGTTCGGGAAGCACATCTATCAAAAGATCAAAGCCCTTCTGAAATGTCAGCCGACCGATCACAGCCAATAAGGGAACATCACGATTCGGCAGTTCCAGCTCCCTCTGTAGCGCTCGCTTGCATGCTCGTTTTCCCGACAAATCAGTAGCCGTATACTGTGCCGGCAAGTAGGAATCACTCTCTGGATTCCAGGCATCGACATCGATACCATTTGTAATCCCTTTGACACCATCCGCACGACTTGCCAGCACACCTTCAAGACCACATCCATATTCTGCGGTCATGATCTCCTGCGCATAGGTAGGACTCACCGTGGAAACAGTATCTGAAAAAATGATGCCGCCCTTCAGACAATTGACCGACCCATAGAACTCGAGGCCACTCGGGGAAAACAGTGACGGAGGAAGCCTTAGCTTCGCAAACTGCTGGCCAGGAAAAACTCCTTGATACCCCATATTGTGCAGAGTCATGAGCACTTTCAGCTGATCGAGTCCCTTATACTCGTGAGGAAGCGCTTTCAGATACACTGCGCACAAAGCCGTCTGCCAATCGTGCAAGTGCAGCACATCAACCTTCTCTCCTCGGGTTTCCATCAACCCACGCACTATTTCGAGGACCGCACGGCAGAAGAGGATAAACCGCTCGAGGTTGTCCGGATAATCCTGATGGTCTTGTTGGTAGAGTCCCGGGCGATCAAAATAGGGATCGTACCGCACGAATAGTACTCGCAACCGATGCAATGCACCTGTCACCGGTACGTTCTCTTCTTCCACCGTTACATCGACAGGCTTTCCATCAACCGGAATAGAAAGTCGCATAGCCAATTGACGAGACTCACCGGTTACTCGACCTCGGTAATCGGGCATCACCAATATCACACGATGCCCCAACTTCGTCAGCTCGATCGCCAACGCGCCGACCACGTCGGCTAATCCGCCCGTTTTGGCATACGGAACGGCCTCAGAGGCCGCCATTACGATGTTCAAACCACCTCCTGATGCTGATGTCATGCGGGGTATTGGGCGGAAGACCTAGGGTCGAGAACCTTCGTCAAGCCTGGTCTTGAATCGATCCTCATAGGCCCAGGTTTTTGCAATGGCATGCAACTCCTCGGCCTTGAGCTCTTCCTTATAGGCCAGGCGATCATCGAGAAATACCAGGAGCCAACCACGATCGGGATATGCGAAATACACTCCTTCGCCCGCATGCACGCCAGCTTTCCATCCCCTCGGAGCCTCTCCTGTTGCCACGCGCGATCGAGGAATCACGCTGAAGTCCGGCATGACAAAAAAATGGCTGAACTCACTATGATAAAGCGGCGGTTTCCCCCAGGCGTTTACGACTGCCATCGTAGTAATTTGATCCAGCACCAGATTATTGGCTTGCACCAGTTGCTCTTGCTGCTCCAGCGTCGGCAGGCTCTTGCAACCCACGATCAATCCGAGTACCAATACTCCACCTAGGCACCGTATCGCGGTCATCAGGGCAACAGACATGTTGGTCACGTTCTATCCTCGCTTCACATGAGCCGTCTGGACTTTGGCTCAACTGGCTTCACTGGCTGACAGACGTCGCACTGACACAATTGTCGTAGCAATGAATAGGAATAGATACCGGTATCGTGGCCGTCACTCCATTTGAACTGAAACGCGTAGCGCCCCACCGACTCAATGTCCTGGAGCATAATCAAGATCGGCACATCCTCTGACTTGAGACGGCGCTCGCCTGTCCACTCGTCGACACAGGCCGCGCAGGGACAGTGCTGCCGCAGATAACTAACCGAATACATCCCCTTATGGCCATCGCTCCACTGAATCCCCAACACTCCCTTGTCGAGCCACTCCATATCTCGAGGCTCCAGAGCAGTGGCTGTCATGTGTTCCCCTCTCATGGTGTCTTATTCATCCTGGCGATGCGAACGACAGGAAGTCAACAGGTGGTAGCCGTTTCCCGGCAACTACCGTGACGTACCCTTCAATCGCTTCCTCCACCTCATTCCGCACTTGCCCCGTTGCTCGCAACCGCGTGAGTACCGTAGGAGCCAGCCGAATGGCTTGCTGGAGAAACAACAGGCTGCCTCGTGAGAATGCGACACATCGAACCCGTTGACGGGCGACACAGCTCAGACACACAAGGCCTCCGGCGCTCGGAGAAAATTGAGGTTCTCCAACGAAGTGCGTCTTCCCACAGGCGGCGCAATGATCGGTCTGCGGGCGAAACCCCGTCAATCCAAGCAGTCTGATCTGAAACAGGAGCGCCGTAAAGGTCGGGTCTTCACTTTCCTGAAGCAAGGCGAGGCCCTGCTCCAAGCTATCAAACAAAAGCGGGTCAGGATCTCCATCCGGAGTGATCGCTGCAACGACATTGACCATTCTCGCCGCCGATGCCATTAAGCGAAGGTCTTCCCGCAACATCTGAGAAGATCGTACCAAATCGACCTGTGAAATCCGAAACAGAGAGTCCCCTGTTTTCTCAAACAGATTCAGACGACACACGCTAAATGGTTCGATCGCAGCCCCAAAGCGGCTTTTCTGACGGCGGGCACCACGGGCGACCCCTCTGATTTTACCCAGACTTTTAGAGTACACCGTGACGATTCGATCGGCGTCCCCCCACTTGCGGCTCCGTAGAATGATCGCTGTCGTCTTTACCAGAGGCACAGCTCTCTCCCCTCCCAACTTCGGTTGAGGCACGAGGATGCACCAGTCCTTGTCACCGGAGATAGTCTAAGAAAAGGGTGGCCAAGGTCAGATAGATTGTAATCCCGGTGATGTCGTTTGCCGTCGTGACAAAAGGACCGGCAGCAACGGCCGGATCGACCCCCACGCGTTTGAGCAGAATCGGCATAATCGTGGCCATGCTGGTCGACACCAGAAATGCAGTGATCAGTGAAGCCCCGAGCACCATGCCTAAAAACCCTTGATGCAAAACCCAGGCGACCAGTGTCAGTGTCACACCGCAGGCCACCCCCATGACCAAGCCGATCTTCGCTTCACGAAAAAAGATAGGCCATACATGAGTGAGTTCCACAGAGCCGGTGGCCAACCCTCGGATAATCAGCGTCGAGGACTGCAACCCTACATTCCCACCCATCGCCGCAATCACAGGGATAAAACTCACGATCGACACCACCTCCTGGATCGTATAACGAAAATGCCAAAGGATCGCACCGGACAGCAGACTGCCGACTAAGTTGGTAAAGAGCCATGGCAAGCGCAGTTTCGCCGAGCCGAAGCTCGACGGCTTCAAGCCCGTGTCTTCCTCAATTGCCCCGGCCATTTTCAACATGTCTTCGGTCGCTTCTTCTCGGATCACATCGACCACATCATCGACCGTGATGATACCCACGAGTCTGCCGTCCCGTTCCACCACCGGAATCGCCAGCAAGTTATAGCTGGCCACCTGGCGCGCGACCTCTTCTTGATCCATGTCGATCGCCACACTCATCACCTCTCGGGCCATGATATTTTTCAGTGGCGTCGTCGGAGGGACCGTGATCAGCTGTCGGAGCGAGAGAACACCAACCAGACGATCATCCTTGTCCGTCACATAAATATAGAACACCATTTCCGCATCGGTCGCTTGTTGTAACCGACGGATCGCTTCCTGTGCAGTGGCATCCTCCGGCAAGGAAAAGAACTCCGTGGTCATGATCGCACCTGCCGTATCCTTTGGATATTTAAGGATGTCGGCAACCTCGGTCGAATCCTCGGTCTTCATCAGGGCGAGAATTTCTTTGCCGCGCTCTTCGGGAAGAAATCCGAGAATGTACGCCACGTCGTCTGGACCGAGGTCTTTCAAGAGCCACGCGATGTCGGAATGCAACAGATCTGCGAGTACTTGTTGGATGCTTTCGCCGTCGAGCTCACTAAGTGCTTGCCCGCGCTTGCCTTCACCACGGACCAGTTCGAAGATCTCTCGTTTTTCCTTCGGAGAGGAGAGATGGGTCACGACTTTGGCAATGTCCGCGGGGTGCATACGCCCCAACATCTTGGAGAGGTTCGTGATGGCTCCGCGGCGCAGCAACTTTTGCACGGACTGGATCACAATGTCCGATTTTGTCTGCCCACGTTCAGTCTGATCACGCAAAACTTCACGCAGCACATCGCGTTCGGACTGGTGCGGTCGCTGGTCCGGTGCTTGTGGCTCTATCGGTCGTTCCATCGGCTGCATCATTCCTTAGTAACCCAACTCCACCAAGGTCTGCTCGTCCTCACGCCAAGATTTTCTGACCTTCACCCACAGCTCCAGAAACACTTTCATACCGAACAGCCGTTCCATGTCCAGCCTGGCCTGTGTGCCGATCAATTTCAAACGCTCTCCTTGTTTGCCTATCAGGATGCCCTTCTGCGTGTCTCGCTCCACCAAAATCGACGCCCGAATCTTCGCCAGCTTGCCCTCCTCGACGAATTCATCGATCTCGACTGCGACCGCATACGGCACCTCCTCCTCCGTCTCTTGCAGCACCTTTTCACGGATCATCTCAGCCGCCAGCGTTCTCATGGTCTGATCGGTCATCACATCGTCGCCGTAGGCTCCTTCTGCCGACGGAAGATAGGGAACCGTCACGGCCAGCAACCGATCAACATTGTCGTCGACCTGAGCAGAAACCGGCACCACCTCCGTCCATTCGAAGAGCTTGCCATACCGTTCGAGAGTTGGGAGCAGTTTCTGTTTGTTGACAAGATCAATTTTCGTGATGACAAGGATGACCGGACGCAGCCGTTTGGCCAACGCCTCCTTCATATGCTTGATAGCAATCAGATCTCCGGGACCCGGAAGACTGGTCGCATCCATAAGCATGTACAAGAGATCCGCCTCCTCCAAGGTCTCCACGGCAGTACGCAGCATGCGCCGATTGAGCAAGTGCTCCGGTTTATGAAGCCCCGGCGTATCGAGAAAGGCAATTTGTGCACCGTCCACATGCACGACACCCATAATGCGGGTCCTTGTGGTCTGGGGCTTACTCGACACAATCGAGATTTTTTCACCCAACAGGCAATTGAGCAGCGTCGACTTCCCGACATTAGACCGTCCGATGATCGCAACTGTTCCAAACTTCATGGCTTTGACAACGACTCCGGTTTCTTGTCAGGGTCTGGCACCAACTGATAGACAGTCTCTCCCTTACGCACGTACCCCAACTGTTCTCGAGCCAACTGCTCGATTTTAGCGGGGTCATGCTGGAGACGAGTAATATCGTGCTGCAGTGTGGCACTTTCTCGGCGTAAGCTCGAGAGTTCTTGTTCCAGATTCCATGCATGATCACGCATAGAGAGATACCGCGTCAGACCCATGTCTCCGGAAAACAACCCCACGAATAACCACACACAGCCACCCGCGCCGATCACCTGCATAACGATAAGGACGCGCTGTCGCCATTCCAGCCACTGCCGTCCACGATTCTGTTTGATAATCATCTGTGCATCCGGCGACGACGGAACCAGCTAGGCCCTGACCTGCACGGCCTCTCGACCACGATAGAGCGCCACGGCTCCCAGCTCTTCTTCGATTCTGAGCAATTGGTTATATTTCGCCACACGATCCGTGCGGGATAAGGATCCCGTCTTGATCAATCCGCTATTCGTCGCAACCGCCACGTCCGCAATCGTGGTATCTTCGGTCTCACCGGATCGGTGTGAAATGATCGCTGTATAGCCTGATCGTTTCGCAAGTTCGATCGCATCCAAGGTTTCCGTCAGGGTCCCGATCTGATTGAGCTTGATCAGGATCGAATTTCCGATTCTCTCCTTGATGCCCTTCGAAAATATTTCGACGTTCGTGACAAAAATATCGTCCCCAACGAGCTGCACCCTTTCGCCCAGCTTCTCCGTGAGGACCTTCCACCCCTTCCAATCCAGTTCGCTCAACCCGTCTTCGATCGAAAGGATCGGATAGCGGTCCAAAAGCTTGCCGTAGTAGCTGATCATCTCATCCGAGGAACGCTCCGGATTCTTTTCCGCTTCGAGAACATACCGTCCCTTGTCATAGAATTCGCTCGCCGCGCAGTCCAACGCCAACGCGACATCTCGCCCAACCTTATAACCCGCTTCCTCGATGGCCTGAGAGATCAGACTCAGCGCTTCTTCGTTCGATTGCAGATCTGGGGCGAACCCACCTTCATCCCCCACGGCCGTGTTGAGCCCCTTCTTCTTCAAGAGAGCCTTTAACGAATGAAAGACCTCGGTGGCCATGCGGAGGGCTTCACTGAATCGGCTTGCACCGACGGGCATGATCATGAACTCTTGGAGGTCCAATCGATTATCGGCATGCGCTCCGCCGTTGATAATGTTCATGAGCGGCACGGGCAGTACTCGAGCATTCGCCCCTCCGAGATAACGATAGAGTGGCTGCCCCGTTTCATTCGCCGACGCCTTTGCCACGGCTAGCGACACACCCAAGATCGCGTTGGCGCCCAGCTTACTTTTGGTTTTCGTCCCATCCAACGCAATCATGGCCCGATCGACGCCGGCCTGATCGAATGCGTCCTTACCGAGTAATTCCGGAGCAATGACCTTGCTGATATTCGAGACCGCCTTTGAGACGCCCTTTCCCATCCACCGTTTCTTGTCACCGTCGCGGAGTTCGATTGCTTCTTTTTCCCCGGTTGATGCACCGGATGGCACAGCCGCCCGCCCCTTCGCGCCGCTTTCGAGCGTCACTTCGGCTTCAATCGTCGGATTGCCACGTGAATCGATAATCTGTCTGCCCTTGATTTCTCTAATCGCGCTCATAATCTCTCCGCTCCAGTTGGCAAGTTATCTCTCATCCCAGCTTCTTCCTTAACAACTCATTCACCTTTCCCGGATTCGCTTTTCCCCCGCTCGCCTTCATCACCTGTCCGACTAAAAACCCCAAGACTTGTTGTTTCCCCTCTTTGAACTGCGCGACCTGCGCTGGATTCTTGTTCAACGCCTCAGTAATGATCTGCTCTAGCGCCCCTTCGTCTGAGACCTGTGTTAACCCTTTTTCCTGCACAATCTGTTCAGGAACCTTCCCACTGCTGTAGAGTTCTGGAAAGATTTCACGGGCGACTTTCAGGCTGATGACCCCTTTGTCCACCATCTGCAACAGGCTCACCAACCGTTCAGGCGTGACAGGCGACGCTGAAATATTAGTCCCAGAGTTGTTCAACTCTCTCATCAACTCTCCCATCACCCAATTACTCACGATCTTGGGTTGAGGGAACTGCTCCGCGCAGGTTTCGAAATACTCCGCCATGCCTTTCGAAGCCGTCAGGATAGTGGCGTCATATTCCGGCAACCCATAGTCCGAAACGAATCGCTTCGTCCGCACAGCCGGCAGTTCGGGCAAGCGGCTACGGAATCCATCGATCCACGCTTGATCCAACTTCAACGGCACCAGATCCGGATCAGGGAAATAGCGGTAGTCATGGGCTTCCTCTTTGGAACGCATGACCGCCGTTTCCCCACGCTCGATATTCCAGAGCCTCGTTTCCTGGCGGATTGTGCCCCCCTCATTCAATACTTTGGTCTGCCGTCTGATCTCATACTCGACCGCGTCCTTCACATACTTGAAGGAGTTAATGTTCTTCAGTTCGACTTTCGTCCCAAACTCCTTCTGGCCAGACGGACGCAGCGACAAGTTCGGCTCACACCGAAAGCTCCCCTCCTCCATGTTGCCGTCACAGACATCAAGATACATTAAGATTTCCCGCAACCCTTTGAGATAGGCCACCACCTCGTCAGCCGTATGCATGTCTGGTTCCGTCACGATTTCCAACAGCGGTGTGCCGGCGCGATTCAGATCGACCCGGCTCCCATTGGTACCGGTCTCATGGATGTTCTTCCCGGCATCCTCTTCTAAATGTGCACGACGAATGCGGATGCGTTTCGTCTCCCCGCCACTGTCGCGAACCTCAATCCATCCATGCTCGCAAATCGGGGACTCATATTGGGAAATCTGATATCCCTTGGGAAGGTCCGGATAGAAATAGTGCTTTCTCGCGAATCGATTGTTCGCCGCGATCGTACAGTTCAGCGCCAAGCCGGCACGAACCGCCATTTCGACTGCCATTCGGTTGATGACGGGCAAGCTTCCTGGCAGACCAAGACAGACCGGACAGGTCTGACTGTTGGCCGACAGACCGAATGTCGTGCCGCACCCGCAGAACATCTTGGAGTTGGTCCGCAGTTGTGCGTGGACCTCCACTCCGATGACTGTCTCAAAAATCATCCTCGATCAGGCCCCTCATCGGAGGTGCGACCGCGTTCGCGCCTCATGGCTTCACGTCCAGCATCGAATGCCTCTCGCAGCACCGACTGCTTCGTTTCGACAAACTCCTTGCCCTGATCAACGACTTCTTCAAACACCTCACCGGCGCGCCCAGCAAGATCTCGAAGATCGTGTTCCGCACGACGGGCATACCCCCGAAGTCGATCACGCGATTCGCTCCCTGCTTGCGGCGCCAACAACAATGCCGCGACCGCACCCATCGCGGCCCCGCTCAGAAAAGCTAGAAAGACCGCCGCTGATGTTCCTCGTTCACCCGCCATTGTGTGTCCCTCCTTCATGTTTCATGCGTTCCCGTACGACATGAGTGGCTGCTTTGAAACCCGCAACCATGCTCGCCACATTGTTCAACAGCGTCCCGCTTGAACCACGAATGACATTATGGACCTGCTGCACCGATTCGCCGACTTCACCCACTGCATGCAGCAAGACCGCTGCATGTTCAACTCCCTCGCGTGCCTGACTTGTTACGTCGTTCAAATTCTGGCTTATCGCACGCAATTCAACCACCAGGGCAGGCAGCTCAGTGTTCATCTTGGCCAGCAGCTGTTCGGACTCAGCGACAGTCTTTCGAACCTGCATCAAGACCGGGACGAGATATCCAACCAGCACGGCAAATACTACAGCTACGAGGAGTGCCGCGATCTCAACAATCGTCATAATTGCCTCTTGTCGTGGTTAGTCATCTCCATCCATCCATCTGCCCTCTCTCCGCTTCCTTCTCCGCTATCCTCTACCTGCACCGGCCTACCGTATGGCAGGCTTCTGGCGATGCCATTGCGTCGATTGCTCATACGCATGGGCCGCTCGAAGTATCGTCTCTTCTTCGAACGCTCGCCCGATCAATTGCAGCCCGATCGGAAGTCCCTCTTTACTGAAGCCGCAGGGCAGAGCAATCGCCGGCAATCCAGCAAGATTGACCGAGATCGTGAATATATCGGAGAGGTACATCTGCAGCGGATCTTCGCTCTTTTCACCGAGTTTGAAGGCCGGAGTCGGTGTCGCCGGGGTCACAATGAGATCGACTTCTTTAAACGCAGCGTCGAAATCCTGGCAGACCAACGTTCGTACGGCTTGAGCTTTTCCATAGTACGCATCGTAATACCCGGCGCTGAGCACATAGGTCCCCAGCATGATCCGACGCTTCACCTCCGGGCCAAACCCTTCCTGTCTCGTTTTCATGTAGAGATCCAGAAGATCCTTGGTTTCCTTGGCACGAAAACCGAACTTCACCCCGTCGAAACGAGCAAGATTCGAGCTGGCTTCTGCCGTGGCAATCACATAATACACCGCCACAGCTGCGTCGGTCCTCGGCAAACGGATTTCCTTGATCTCAGCTCCAAGATGCTTCAATTCCTCAATAGCTGCTCTGACCGACTGTTCGACATCCTGATCGAGTCCTTCAGTGAAAAACTCAGCCGGCACACCGACCTTCACAGTTTTGAGATCCCGTTTTTTCAGCGCTTTCATATAGTCCGGAACCGGGCGGTCGACCGATGTGGAGTCCATTGGATCATGCCCTGCAATGGCTTGCAGAAGAAACGCCGCATCGGATACATCTTTCGTGATCGGCCCGATTTGATCCAGCGAGGAGGCAAACGCGACCAACCCATACCGCGACACCCGTCCATACGTCGGCTTCAGTCCGACCACGCCACAGAAGGCTGCCGGCTGCCTGATGGATCCGCCGGTGTCTGAGCCAAGCGCGGCCACACATTCCTCTGCCGCCACTGCCGCCGCTGATCCTCCGCTTGATCCTCCCGGCACACAGCGCAGATTCCAAGGATTCCGGCTGGGGCCGAACGCGGAATTTTCCGTTGATGATCCCATTGCGAATTCATCCAAATTCGTCTTACCCAGTACAATGCACTCCTGTGCACGCAACTTGGCGATGACCGTCGCATCGTACGGCGGCACAAAATTCTGCAACATTCGAGAACTACAGGTCGTAGTGATGCCGTCCGTACAGATATTATCCTTGATGGCGAGAGGCATTCCGGTGAGCGGCTGGGTCTTCCTCCATCCCTTGAGCTTGCGGTCTAAGACGTCCGCCTCCATAAAGGCTGACTCTTGTGCCTGAGTGACGAAGGCCTTTACTTTTGGCTCAACATGGCCAATACGCAAGAAATAGGCGCGCACGATCTCCGTGGCTGTCACTTCCCCTGTCTGGAATTGCTTCTGAAGTTCGCAGAGGGTTAGTTTATGAAGAGACATGAATTTCTCACTACCGACTGGTGAGATGAGCACGAACCGACACGCAGTCTCATCGGTCGATCTGTCCGTGGCGTATCAACTCACCGCTACAATTCGATTTTTTTCATTCACCCGAACGATCTTGGGTGCGTGTTTCTTGATCTCTTCTTCGCCGTAATACTCATAACAAAAGATGATGATCTGATCCCCGACCGCCGCCTTTCGTGCGGTGGGTCCATTTAAAATGATCTCCCCTTTCCCTCGCATACCGTTGATTGCATAGGTCATGAATCGCTCGCCATTATTCAAGTTCGAGCAGACAATCGCCTCATAGGGAAGGATCCCGGCCGCCTCCATCAAGTCTTGATCGATTGTCAGGCTGCCTTCATAGTCAAGATGGGCACCTGTCACTGTGGCACGGTGAATTTTCGAACGTAGCATTTGTCGAAACATGTATCTTCCCGTTATTCGTCAATCGCTGCATGCTTTCGTTGTGGTCAACGTGCGAGTCGGCTACCTGACGATTAACGCTCCTCTAGAATTTTAGGGACAACAAACCCATCCACTTCACGTTCCGGCGCATTCGCCAACGCCTGTTCTGAAGACAGCGATGGACGCACGATGTCTTCACGAAACACCTTCACGTGCCCCATGACAGTCGCGGTTGGTTCGATCCCCGTCGTGTCGTACTGACTCAACGTATCGACATGCCCGAGAATCTGAGTCAACTGTTTGGCAAATGTCTCTTTTTCAGCCGCGCTCACCGCCAATCTCGCCAGCTGCGCCACCTTCTCAACATCCTTTTGCGTAATCTCCACGCTTCTTCCCCTTCCCCTAATGAGGCGTGAAGATAGGGTCTCTTACTGCGCGCATTCAACGAGGACCTTCTGAGGCCGCGCGTTGAGCGAGCACAGGGACCCTACCTTCGCACCTCATTCCACCGTCACGCTTTTTGCCAGATTCCTCGGCTGATCGACGTCCGCCCCGCGCAATACTGCGATATGATACGCAAGGAGCTGAAGCGGGATAGTAAACAACATCGGCGAGATCAGCGGGTGGGTATCAGGAACGGTAAACACCGCATCCGCAATCTTGCCCAGCTCCCGCTCTCCTTCTGCCACGAAGGCAATCACCGGTGCGTGTCGCGCTTTTACTTCCATCAGATTGCTGACCGTTTTGTCATACAGTTTGTCTCGGGGCGCCAAGACCACGACCGGCATATCCTTGTCGATCAACGCAATCGGACCATGCTTCATCTCGCCCGCCGCATAGCCTTCGGCATGGATATAAGAAATCTCTTTCAGCTTCAGCGCGCCTTCCAGTGCGATCGGATAGTTGATCCCGCGTCCCAAGAATAAAAAGTTACGCTTCTTGTAATATCGCTTAGCAATCGCCACGATTTCAGCCTCTCGCTGCAACACGCGCTCGACTAATACCGGCAACTGCACCAACCGATCTAACCAGGCTTTTCCGTCTGCAACCTTCATCACATTACGAACTCTGGCAAAATGCAAGGCCAGCAAATACAGCGCCGTGAGCTGCGCGGTAAACGCTTTGGTCGATGCGACGCCGATTTCCGGCCCGCAATGCGTGTACAGCACCCCGTCCGACTCACGCGCCAAGGTGCTGCCGACAACGTTCACGATGGAGACAACACGCGCCCCTTTTCCCTTTGCTTCTCGCGCAGCAGCCAGCGTATCAGCCGTCTCTCCGGACTGAGAAATTGTGACAAATAGATCGTTCTTCCCGACGAGCGGATCGCGATACCGAAACTCGCTCCCGATATCCACCTGAACCGGTGTACGAACCATTTCTTCAAATAAATATTTCCCGACCTGGCCTGCATGCCAAGAGGTGCCACAGGCGACGATCCAAATCCGCTCAACCGCCGCAAACTCCTTCGGTGTGAGACCGATATCCGGTAGATCCGCTTCGCCAGTCTCATAGGAGTACCGTCCGCGCATCGTGTCAAGGATTGTCTGAGGTTGTTCGTGAATTTCTTTCAGCATGAAGTGCGGATAGCCGCCCTTCTCCGCTGCCGATGCATCCCAGGTAATCGTCGACGATTTACGCGCGACGGCATGGCCATCGACGTCGGTGAGGTCCACTCGGGTTTGAGTGACCACCGCCAAATCCCCTTCTTCGAGATAGGTCACTTCTCGCGTGTGAGCGAGCATCGCCATGACATCGGAAGCGATGTATGAGGCGTGCTTGGTCCGCCCAACCACCAACGGGCAGCCTGACCGGGCGGCGATCAAGGTTCCGGGTTCCCGTTCCGAGATGACCGCCAGCGCATAGCTGCCCCGCACGTCCTTCGTCGCGAGCCGCACGGCATCGGCCAACTTATTTTCTTTTTGAAGATACTTGTCGATCAAATGGGCGACTACCTCCGTATCGGTTTCCGATACGAATTTGTAGCCGTCTTTTTGCAATTGCTGTTTTAGTTGCTGGTAGTTTTCAATAATCCCGTTGTGGACCAACACACAGCCTTTGGACCGATGCGGATGGGCATTCTGTTCTGAAGGCTTCCCATGGGTCGCCCAGCGAGTATGGCCGATTCCCACCGTCCCCTTAAGCTCATTGGCCTTGAGCGAATTTTGGAGGTTGACCAGTTTGCCTACGCTCCGTCTGACCGCAATCTTTTCTCCCTGCATGACGGCGACTCCAGAGGAGTCGTAACCACGGTACTCCAACTTCGCCAATCCCCCGATGAGAATCGGAACCGCATCTTGATTACCGACATATCCGATGATCCCACACATGACAATTACTCCAGGCCTCACTAGGCTGACAGGCGGATGACGACGCTCAGACCGTAATCAGCGTTTCGATGACTTTGCGCGTCCCTTCTGCAAGTTGCTGGAAGCTTTTTTGTTCTTCTGTTTCCTCGGCTTGCCGGAAGCCTTTGTCGAGTCTTGACTTGGCATCCCAGCAGTCAGCAACACCCGACGTCTCGCTGCCCAGCCGACTCGATTGATTTGTAACACCCGGGCGATCGCCAACGAATCGGCCGGCACATTCTGCGTCACGGTCGTCCCCGCCGCCACCACCGATCCCTCTCCGATCGTGACCGGCGCAATCAGCTGCGTATCGCTTCCAAGAAACACATTCTTGCCAATCACTGTTCGATGCTTTCGTGCTCCGTCGTAGTTACAGGTGATGGTACCGGCACCGATGTTGACGCCTTCTGCAATCGTGGCATCACCCAAATAACTGAGATGATTGGCCTTGGAACCTTCACCCAATTCGGTGTTCTTCATCTCGACAAAATTTCCGACTTTCGCTTTCCGCCTGACCACCACACCTGGACGAAGATGCACAAATGGGCCGAGATGTGCGTCATCATCCACTTCAGACTCAGAAAGCACGCAGGAGTCTAAAATCTCGACGTGATTGCCGATCACACAATCAGTGATACGGACGCCGGAACGGATTGTCGTCCCTTCACCGATACTGGTTTTGCCTTCGAGACTCACGTTTGGATAAAGCACTGTATCTCTTCCAATGGTGACTCCGGCGTCAACCCACACGGAGCCAGGATCCCGCATCGTGACTCCGGCGTCAAGCCAGTGCTCGCGAATCTGCTGACGGACGACCTGCTCCGCTGCCGCCAGCTGTTGCCTGGTATTGACTCCCAGCCCTTCTTCGGGATCTTGAAGGCTCACCGCAGCAACAGGCCGCCCCTGGGCAACTGCCATTCGAACAATATCCGTCAGATAGTATTCATTCTGAGCGTTGCGTGGCTCCAGCTTATCCAGGGCCTCGAAGAGAAAATCTCCGGACACGACATACGTCCCTACGTTGATTTCTTTGGTAGCCCGTTCTGTCGGAGTGGCATCACGATCTTCAACAATCTTCAGCACGTCAGACGAAGTGATTTCATTATGGTGAGACCCCCCGGACTGCCGGCGGATGACTCGACCATAGCCGCTGGGATCATCGAGCATCGCCGTCAAAATCGTCACAGTGGCGCTCTGGGATTGATGGGCTCGCAATAGTTCCCGCGCCGTCTCTTCCTTTAGCAACGGAGTGTCACCATTCAAGATAAGATAATTCGCCGGACGCGTCTCGTCGCCGTGACAAAACGCGGGGCGGCTTTGCAGCACGGCATGGCCGGTCCCAAGTTGCTCGGCTTGCTCCACGATGCTCACAGACTTTGATCCCGGCCGACCCGCAATACCTGCTTCAATCACGTGCCGAACCCTGTCGGATTGATGCCCAACCACAACCGCAATACGATGGTCCGCGAGTTGGAGCGCCACATCAACGGCGTAGAGAACCATCGGCTGACCCGCGACATAATGCAGCACTTTGACTTGGGTGGACTTCATCCGCTTGCCCAACCCGGCTGCCATCACAATCACGCCTAGGCCGGGAATACGTGAGACCGTTGTGCATTGATCCACTGCTGGTTTCATCGAAGACTCCAGAAATAAGAAGACCGCAATTGGGTATCAGAACCCCGCGTTTATCCGATCGGCACACCGGCATCCGGCTGTTTGACCTGACTCCACTTCGGCTCTCCCTTCAGGGCCGAAGCCATTGCGCCGGATGGCGTATAGAGACCACCCGATACAATCAGCTTCATCGCTTCTTCAATACTGATATCAACAGATATCACTTCCCGTTCCGGCACTAAGAGAAAATAACCCGACGTCGGATTGGGCGAGGTAGGCACGTACACATGAATCAGCGCCTCCGGGCCCAATGCCGTGGTCTCGCCTTTCGTCATGCCAGTCACAAACGCAAAACAATAATGGCCGTTCTTTGGGAATTGAATCAAGACCACCCGACGATACGACCCTCGTTCCGAAAAAGACAGAATATCCATCATGGACTTCAGCGTGGAATAAATCCCCCGGACGAGGGGCAGCCGGTTGAGCCAATCTTCCCAATGACCCACAATCTGACGCCCGATGAAGTTCGCCGCAAACAACCCGACTAAAAAGATGAGCAGAACCAGCGTGATGATCCCTAGGCCGGGAATATAGTGATCCGGTACCAATTCTGCGACGGCATCGCCCAAGATGCCGTCTACCGCAACGAATAGGGTCTTCAGGACGAGAATGGTGCCCCAAATAGGAGTCACAAGCAGGAGGCCTGTCAGAAAATAGCGTCTTAGCGCGACCTTGATCATGAATCACGGACCCCCAGCCATTTAGGAGAGCATTGCGTGATTCATCTTACAGAGTTCCTGACAGGCCTCGCAAGCATTTTATTGTAAATTTCAACGAGTTATGTGCTTGGACCAGATGAAATCAGAAAAGGTACTGGTCTTGCTATTCGCCTTGACCTGACATAGGATCGCTCCCCAATTGCGGCTGCGAATGAAAATTGCCAATGAGTAGAACAGCAAGAAAATCGACGGGAATCTTCATCACGCTGGAAGGCGGTGAAGGAAGCGGAAAAACGACACAAGCTCGAAGACTATGCGAGCGACTGACCGCGCAAGGCCTGGACGTGCTGTATACCCGAGAACCGGGAGGGACGCTTCTCGCCGAACGTCTGCGCAGTATCCTGCTCGACCATTCGGGGGAAACCATCGCCCCTGAAACGGAAGCCTACCTTATTTTCGCAGCCAGACGCCAACATGTGGATCACGTCATCAAACCCGCACTCGCACGCGGAGTGACGGTCGTCTGTGATCGATTCTCAGACTCGACGATGGCCTATCAGGGATATGGACGGGGGTTGGATCTACGAATATTGCGCAAAATGAACGACTGGGCGACCGGGAACCTGACTCCTCAACTCACGTTGCTCTTCGACGTTCCCGTCGCTGTCGGACTCAGTCGACGCCGTGGTGGTGCTGCCACCCAAAATCGACTCGATCGAGAAGCCCAGCGGTTCCACCGGAAAGTCCGTACGGGATTTCACACGTTGGCACGACGGGAACCTCGACGCATCATGGTGATTGATTCCGCACAACCGCTGGAGTCGGTGACACAAACCGTAGAAGAACTGGTCATGAACTGGCTCAAGACCTATCGCACACGGACATCGAGACGCCGATAGCCCATGCCTTTCGCCGATATCACAGGCCACGAGCAACCCATCTCCCTCCTTCAGGCAACGTTGTGCAATAGACGCCTGGCCCATGCGTATGTGTTCTATGGCGAAGCCAGGATCGGAAAGTTGATGACCGCCGTGCGACTGGCTCAGGCCCTCAACTGCGAGCAACCCTCCCAAACAGTCGCTCAGGACAGCTGTGGCCGTTGCCGATCCTGCCTTCAGATAGCTGCTCGGACGCACCCGGATTACTTTGTCATCGAGCCCGATCCAAAAGCCGCAACGCCGCAAATCAAAATCGAGCAAGTGCGGGAGATCGAACAACAGTTCGTTTATCGTCCACTCATCGGGGAGCGAAAGATTTGCCTGATTGACGACGCGGACCGACTGACGATCGGTGCAGCGAACGCGCTCCTCAAGACCTTGGAAGAGCCTCCCGGTGATAGTCTCTTTATCCTCGTCACCAGCCGGCTCCATGCGCTTCCGATCACCATTCGATCACGCTGCCAAGCGCTCCGTTTCACGACGCCCGCCCGCACCCAAGTTGAGGCCGCCTTGATCCTCAAGCGAGAGCTTCCTCCTGCCGACGCCCGTTTCCTGGCGGTCTTCGCCGATGGCCGAATCGGAGAAGCGCTCACGGTAGATGTGGCAGACGTTCGCGTGCGACAACAGGAGTGCCTGACGTTGGTGAAGCCGGAAAGTTTGAGGTCGAGCGCGACCATCCTCTCGGCAGCGGAAAGCTTGGCGAAGACGGACCGTGGCGAAGAAACGCTCACATGGCTCACACGATGGATCCGTGATCTGGTCATCGTCATCGTAGATGGAGATCATGATCAAATCCTTCACCTCGACCACGTCACAGACCTGCGACGATACGCCCAGCGAGCAGACATCGATGCTCTCCTGACCCTCTTGAATGACATCGAACGAATCGAACAGCAAGCCACGCGGCACCTCAACGTGCAGATGGCACTGGAAACGACGTTCCTTAGCCTGCGCGAAGCACTCGGCCTTATCCCCGCCGGAGCCGCAACCTAGCCAAAAGCGACGCCAACCTGATATCTTGCCCTCAATATGGCGGACGCGAACCCCTTTTACATCACCACCCCGATTTACTACGTCAATGATGTCCCACACATCGGCCATGCCTACACCACCATCGCGGCCGACGTGCTGGCGCGCTACCGGCGGCTGCGCGGACGCGAGGTGTTTTTTCTCACCGGCCTCGATGAACATGGCCAGAAAGTGCAACAGGCTGCGGCCAAAGCAGGCATCGACCCCCAGGCCCACTGCGATAAGCTTGCGCCTCAGTTTCAAACATTGTGGCAACGCCTCAACATCTCGAACGATGCGTTCATTAGAACCACGGATCTCGAGCACAAATCCATTGTCCAACGATATCTTCGGGAACTCTACGACAAGAATCTCATTTATAAGGATTCGTACACCGGTTGGTACTGCACGTTCGATGAACGGTTCTGGACTGAGAAAGACGTGGAGTCCGGACTCTGTCCGGACTGCAAGCGCCCCGTCGAACAGCTCAGCGAGCACAATTACTTCTTCAAGATGGGACAGTATCAGGACCGCTTGATTGAGCACATCATGACTCATCCGGATTTTATTCGCCCGGAGTCGCGACGCAACGAAGTCCTCGGGTTCTTACAAACCCAAAAACTAGGCGACCTCTCGATCTCGAGACCAAAGTCACGGCTCTCCTGGGGGATCGAACTGCCGTTCGACAATGATTACGTCACCTATGTCTGGTTCGATGCCCTGGTCAATTACATGTCTGCGTTGGAGTATCTCCCTCACGGAAAACCGATTGGCAATCGATTCTGGCCGGCCAATGTCCACCTTGTCGGGAAGGATATCCTGACGACACATGCCGTCTACTGGTCCACGATGCTCATGGCATTGAACCTTCCATTGCCCGAAACCATCTTCGCCCATGGCTGGTGGACCGTCGACGGCGAAAAAATGTCGAAGAGCCGCGGCAACGTCGTCGATCCGAACCAGATGGTGGAACAATTCGGCGCGGATGCGTTTCGCTATTTCTTACTGCGCGAGGTGCCGTTTGGACAGGATGGAGATTTCTCAGAGCGCGCAATGGCACGACGAGTCAATAGCGACCTAGCCAATGGTATAGGCAATCTTTTGAGTCGCACACTGACCATGATTGAGCGCAGCTACGGAGGCACACTTCCGAATGTTTCTAAGGACTACCTTAACGGTGAGGCAGCCGAGGGGAAATACCCTCTTCTCGTTCATGCAAAGAACTCGCTTCTTACTCTAGGAGATCAGCTTGATTATTCCTTCCGAGATTTTGAGTTCAATAATTTACTACTTCACATCACCAGCCGAGTTTCTGACGTCGATACATTCATTGATCAGCACAAACCCTGGAACCTTGCCAAAGACCAGAGCAAACGGGAGGAACTCAGTGCCGTTCTGTACACAGCCGCCGAATGCTTGCGCATCTTAAGTCTCTACCTGTACCCCGTGATGCCGAACGCAGCGAAAAGTATCGTCGAGCAGTTGGGGCTCACTGTCGATTTCGAATCTCCGCTCTTGAAGGAAAAAGTCAAATGGGGTGAAGTGCAAAGTGGAGCAAAAATCAGAAAAGCAGGCGCACTTTTCCCCCGTGTTGAAGTTGCCACGTCTGACTCCATCGGTCTCGGCATAAAAGAAAAGGCTACAGTAAAAAAAACAGATTTATCAGGAGAAGGAGCCAAACTTGTGACCGAATCATCTATCCCTTCACAACCAACCGCTGTTGCGCCAATACCCACAGGGACTCCGTTGCCGACGCCCCCCGCAGCAGCCTCGGTGGCTTCACCGCAGATCACCATCGACGAATTCATGAAGATTCAGCTCAAAACAGCAAAGGTGCTCTCCGCCGAGCGCGTGCCAAAATCTGAAAAGTTGATAAAGCTACAAGTCTCCCTCGGCGCCGAGCAGCGCCAGATCGTCGCAGGCATCGGAAAGAAGTACGAACCGGATGCACTGGTTGGAAAAACCATCGTGATTGTGGCCAATCTCAAGCCGGCCAAGTTGATGGGCGTTGAATCGCAGGGCATGGTCCTGGCAGCGGGGGATGCCGACGTGCGCGGATTACTCACCGTTCTGGAAGAAGTCGATCCCGGTACCAAGGTGAAATGACGCGACCTCCCCTCGTCCTGTTTGGACTGATTCTCTCGCTCATCCTGTTCCTCTCTTCGATACCTCCGGCCAAAGGCCAGGCACTTCCAGAGTTACCCCTCAACGGGCCCCAACCAACGATGGTGCTCGTACGGGTCGTCGCACAGGGGGCGATGGTATTGGGCCGCCAAGTCGGTGGAGCCCGCGTGACGATTACTGATGTCGCGAGCGGCCACATTCTGGCCACCGGCCTGCAGCAAGGTGAGGCCGGCGACCAGAACCAGATCATGCGTACTCCCCACTTGATGGAAGAGCCGATCTACAGTTCTCGTCCCTCGGCAGCCTTCACCACGACATTGCAGCTACAGACACCGACGCTGGTAGAGATTTCTGCCGAAGGTCCCCTCGCTTTTCCCGCCGCGGTACAGAAAACCAGTAAGACTCTCCTCCTCATACCCGGGCAGGACCTAACACACGACGGCATTGTCCTGCACCTCTATGGCTACCTGGTGCAGATCGAACGGCCTAAGCCACGTGAGGCGCTCATCGCGAAGGACGACCTCAAACTACGCGCCTCCATCCGAACCCTGTCCGGCTCCTTGGTCCGCCCCCACGGAGATTGGGACTCACGAAAGATCCGTATCTATGGAGAGGTGTTGGTCGGAAACCGAATCATTGAGCGGCTGCAGATGTTTTACGATGAAGGGAGCCGCACATTTGAAGCTCCATTCTTTGTGCCACCGTCAAAGGACGTTCCCGATGGAATCAGGCTTCGTGTGATCGCGACGGATCTGTCCACCGGCAATTCAGGTATGGATCAGGCCGACTATCCGGTGTTGAGCGAGCGGCTTCCTCCCAAAGCGATTCACTAGCCTGGCAACCAACTACACCCGCACAAACGTCCCGCAAGACTTGCCGCATCACGTCGCCCATGCGACACTGTACTCATGACAGCGCTTGCCTCGTACACACATCTCCGATCGCGGCTGCGACTGGCCTTGGCCATCAATGCCGTGATCATCGCAGCTGAGTTTGTCGGCGGGTGGTTCCTCAACAGTATTGGTCTCATGAGCGACGCTGGCCACAACCTCGTCGATCAGGGGGCGCTCTTTCTCGCGCTCTATGCCCATCTCCTCACCGCACGTCCAGCCTCCGAGAGCCGGACCTTCGGCTACCATCGAGCCGGGATCATCGCAGCGTTTATGAACAGCTTCATCCTTCTACTGACCGCCGCCGGCATCGCACTCGTCGGCGTGAAGAGATTATTACAACCCGTCCCCGTGGACGGTGGATGGGTGATGGCGGTCGCCGCCGTCAGCTTCCTAGCCAATCTCGGGATCGCCCTCTTGCTCCAGCATGGCGCGAAAGATGATTTGAACATTCGGAGTGCATTCTGGCACATGTTGGGAGATGCGTGGGTCTCACTCGGCGTGATTGTCAGCGGCGGCGCGATACTCCTGACAGGATGGACCGTACTCGATCCACTCGTGAGCCTACTGATCGTCGGAGTTATTCTCCGAGGAGCCTGGCCGATCTTCAAAGAGGCAATGGATGTCCTGTTGGAATCAACCCCACCTGGCATCAGCGCGTCTCAGGTGGCCGCAACCATGGAGGCCATCCCCGGCGTCACGAACGTGCATGATCTGCACATTTGGGCTGTCGAGCCTCGACTGGTCATGTTAACCAGCCACGTCATGATCGAGCCTCATCGTACCCCTTTGGAGTTGCTGCAACTGATCCAGAACCGAATCACCACGGACTTCGGCATCAAACACATGACCATTCAACTGGAAACCGAGTGCTGCGATCCCGACGACATCCACTGCGACCTTCGAAAGCTGACAGACCAGCACCACGAAGCACCAACCTTCGCGCATCATCACTGATTATCCGATTGCTTCCAGACATCGCCTCCTATTTCCAATCAGCTTGCCAGCAAACCCAGTTGACATCATCGCCAGAACCGATACACTGAGCCTATGATTTCTCAAGAGCTTCTGATTCGGCCTCAACAAATCGCGCAAGAAGTCGCGAAGCTTGCTCGATTCATACTGCGCCCTGACGTTGAGGTCATCTGGTTCGGTTCATGGCCGAAAGGGACAGCCAACCCCCACGCCGACATTGACATCGCCATCTCTGGGCCCATCGCGTTTCCCCCTGAGCGACTTGCCGAACTCCGTGCCGGGATAGATGATATAGCGACGCTCCATGAAATCGATCTCATCGATCTGCACACCGTCGGCGAACAGTTCAAGGAAGAGATCCTTCGTCATGGAATCCGTTTATGACCACAAGACTCGATAGCTTCGCAGTTGCTATTACACGGTTGAGCGAAGCCCTCAGCGCTCCCGTCACCGATCTCACCCGAGACGCCGCCATCCAGCGATTCGAGTTTTGCTTTGAGCTGGCCTGGAAAGTGATTCAGGAACGGGCACGGACAGAAGGGCTCGACTGCCAATCTCCGAAGGGCTGCCTCAAGCTGGCTTACACGAATAGCTGGATCAACGACGAAACTGGATGGCTGGCCATGCTTGAGGATCGGAACCGCACCGCCCACACCTATGACGAAACGCTCGCTAAAGATGTGTATCGCCGACTTCCCGCGCATCTCCCGCTACTGCAAGCATTGAACTCCCACCTGCGAAAGACACAGGGATAAAGATTAAGCTGTTGCAGCGGATCTAAAACCGGATCACAACGGATTTCGGCATCAAATACATGACCATTCAACTGAGAACCGAGGGCTGCGATCCCGACGACATCTACTGCGACCTGCGGAAACTGACCGAACAGTATCACGAAGCATCAACCTTCGCGCATCATCATTGACCTCTTTGTTTTTCTCTCAATTTCGGTGGGATGTTTTCTGAGTTCAACCCGCTGACGCAGGCGGAAAAACTACTGGAACGTTTTCTTCTTGCGATCTCATCAGGACACATTCTGGAGACCCCGACTCCTCCCTTAAAAAACGGCTGAACAAATTCCAGCGACATCAACCTGACTCCATCATCTGTTTCGCTGACATTGTGACTGTTCATTTTTTCGACACGGGGCATTCTGCCCCTAGCTGTCTTCTTCGGTTTGAGGCTTTTTGCAACAGCACGACCTCGTCTGCCTAACCAATCTCATGCACCAGATGAGGGCCTGTGATCTTCATTCTTCAGATCTCGATCCGAGCGGGCTAGCAACTATCAGAACAGCGGGAAACATCAGCACCAGAACAGTCTTCCTTATACAAGCAGCGAATCTCTGGAACAGAATTTGCTGCAACCTCATGCGGAACTCGATACCACCAAACAGACGGTGAACATCCAATGCACTGGGTAACTGGGTAATCGGCGTAGAGAAGTGAGTCCTAAACTAGGTGTCCCATTTTTGATTCGGACCGCACGGAGGAAGTATGAGGAGTAGCGGATTTATCATCCTTGCGCTACTCGCTCTAGGAAGTGGTTGCGGGCCGGCTCCATCCAATCAGCTGTCGCGGAATGGGGCAACCGCCGGAGTAAGTGATCCGGCCGTAACACGCACGGAGACTGGAATCAGCCAGACTGACGAGACCGCCAACTCTGCCCAGACCCCAACCGTCCAAAACACGTTGAACGACCCGATTGAACCCCTCGTTGTACCTGAGTGGATAGCCAAGGACCTCATGTCGTCCGATATACACGTGAAGCTTCAAGCCCTGGACCGCTGGGCGCAGACAGCGCCGATCGGTTCGGTTGATCCGTTGCTGCTCGCACTAGATGATGAGGACAAGACGGTCCAGGCTACAGCCCTGTCGTTGCTCGAACAGGACTGGCGACGGACACAGGAAGACGAACAATAGCTGCAGGCACAGCACTTCCCGCTCAAGATAGGTGGTGCAAGACAATCAGGCCAGACAGCCCCATCATCACTTACCAGGAGGTATCGGATGAGTAACAAACGCCGCAGATGGCTGAGCGCAATCGGAGCCGTACTAGCAGTCGGAGGCCTCGCCACAACCATCGCAGTGGCCGATGACGGCAAACATAAGAATCCCTTTACTCAGATCTTGAACAAGCTTGACCAGATTGTGAGTAAGCTCGACAGTGGCAGCGGGAGTGGCAACCATACGCTGCGGTGGGACACAAACCATCCATCTGCTTCACGATTTGTCATACTGGCGGCCTTTCATAATCAGGCGGTATTGGACAAGAACACCGGCCTCGTGTGGGAGCAGGCACCGGATGCTACCCCACGCCATTGGAACGAGGCGAGAGATCATTGTGTCGGCAGAGCGGTCGACGGCACGGTAGGGTGGCGATTACCGTCGGTGATTGAGTTGACGAGCGTTCAAGACCCCTCGCTGGCATCACCATTTGTACCAACCGGGGTTTTTACGGGCATCATACGGTACGGCTATTGGTCGGCCTCAACGTATGTCGGTGGGTCGACGAACGCCTGGCTTGTGGGTTTCTTCGACGGTCACGTCAACAACAGCCCTAAGATCGTCGACGTCTCACCCCCCTATGTTTGGTGCGTGCGTGGTCCGATGCAAGAGCACGAGTATTGAGGCCATAAGGCATTGGGCCGTACAGGCATGTGGGAGGTGCCGAAGGCGTAAATGGATTCGCTCCATGCCATCAGTCTTCGATTGGGAAAGAAAGCCACAAGACAGCCACGCTAGACCGTCCTACTCAGCAGGGAGGAGCCAGATGCATAGCATGCGACAAAAATGGCTGAGCATAATCGGAGCCGTACTAGTAGTCGGAAGCCTCGCCACAACCATCGCAGTGGCTGATGACGACAGGCACAAAAATCCCTTTACTCGGATCTTGCACAAACTCGATCAAATTCTAACTAGGCTCGACAACGACCGCGGAAATGGCAACCATACGCTGCGGTGGGACACGAACCATCCGTCGGCCTCGCGGTTTGTCACACTGGCGGCCTTTCATAATCAGGCAGTATTGGAGAAGAACACCGGCCTCGTGTGGGAGCAGGCTCCGGATACCGCTACACGCAATTGGAACGAGGCGAGAGATCATTGTGCGAATAGGACGGTGGGCGGCACAGTTGGGTGGCGATTACCGTCGGTGATCGAGTTGAAGAGCGTTCAAGATCCCTCGCTGGTAGCTCCGTTTGTGCCGACAATGGTCTTTTCCGGTATCCAGACCGACCATGAGGACGGGCTCTATTGGTCGGCCTCATTGAGTCCCGAGGGTCCCTTCCCTTGGATTGTTTCCTTCAGTGGCAGTGGCGGTCAGGCCCCCGGCAATCCGGACCGCCTTCGCTCCACGTGGTGCGTGCGCGGACCGATGCAAGAGCACGCGTATTGATGCGTCAATGACAACCTATCATGTATGTGGATCTGAGGGATGCAGGTGGTGTAAGACCTGCATCCCGGATCGAAGACCAAGGTCCATTCTCTAGGACCGCGATCACTCAATATGGCTCTTAGACATAGGAGCCTGCGAGCTATCATCAGTTAATAACTTGGTTCAATGCCCTATCTCACGCGTCAGAAATTTCCGGTGCCTGTCGACCATGACCAGGTGGCGCACAACTGGCACCGGCGGGGCTACTCCTGTGATGTGTTCACCGACCCACCCGGCCGAGAGTGGAATAATTTTGTCCACGCGACGAACGAACTCGTGACTGTAATAGTTGGCAAGCTCCAGCTGACTATCGTAGAAGAAGAGATCATTGCGGAACCAGGCGACGAAGTGTTTATCCCAAAAGGAGTGCTTCATTCCGTCAAGAATGTTTCCTCCTCCACGACCCACTGGCTGTATGGATATGATTAGCAGAAAAGGATTACGAAGTATCTCTTGACTGGCTGCTTCTGCTACGAGTCCTGGACCGGCTCACCTCTATTTTCGGCCCCCTATCAAGCCATCTGAATTTCTTACCCAAGGCCTCCTCGTTGCGTCATTTGAAATTCTTACCGGGACGGGGACGTGGTGTTGGATCTGAA